>Ga0207646_10001940_pt1 | contig 24809 bp, 17 predicted proteins | sample KBSK5502metaG_FD_184343 | JGI IMG/M metagenome (GOLD analysis project Ga0207646, IMG submission 184343) | Corn, switchgrass and miscanthus rhizosphere microbial communities from Kellogg Biological Station, Michigan, USA - KBS K5-50-2 metaG... | ecosystem: Host-associated > Plants > Roots >...
ACAGCGCGAATCACGAAGCGATGTTAAAACCACGCCCAAGGCTTGAGGTGTGTTGCAGGGTTGAGGCAGATTGATCCGTGCCTGCCTGAACCGTGAATTGGTCCGTACGACGCGGTCCGTGAGGACAGGGTCAGAGCGTCAAGGACGCTTGACGTGGGGGCACGCCGAAGGCATAGTCATGTGCTGGGGATCCCTAGCATCGGCTTTCAAGTGAAGGCCGCAAGGAGTAAGGCGATTCTTTGAGCCAGCAGACACGGTGCTTGCTTAGGGCGATCGCTTCTGGCATAACTGGATTGGTCTCAGGCCTGAGCTTCGGGGCGGCCTTACCTGAGCTTTGGGACAAGCTCACTCACGCTGGCGTGACATCGCCCGAGCAGGTCATTGCGGCTCTTGTCGGTGTCGGCGTCGGCATTACCCCCGCGATTTTGAAGGCGATAGCTGACTGCTGGGGCGGCGGTGGCGGAGGCGGCGGCGGCGGCGGCGGCGGCGGTGGCGGACAATCGGCGGGTGGCCATGGTGGGCCCAACTCAACCACGAATCTGATCAATGCAGTCGGGCCATGTTTTTCTTGGCAGCTGATCGCCTCCGCGACTGGTCTTCTGTTGATCGATTTTGTTCTCCCTCTGCCAAAGGGCGCGGTCGCCGCTTTTGCATTCGTTGCGTACTTCCTCTGGTTGGTAGCTCTGGGCATGCAGCTTTCCGATTGGCTCAATAGGGCGGGTCCAGCAACGGCCGAGAGGGTCAGAGTCGGGCCGAGGCGAGGCTAGGCGTCCTGGGGGCCGCCCGAAAGGACCAGCTGCTGGCTTACATCTTTTCATCGCGGCACCAATGGGATGGTGTTTCGCATCTTCAGCGGCTCGCGAAGCTTTGTGGCCGTTCGCCGTTGGCCTCAACTAGGAGCAACGGCACCTGGTCACAGAGTAAGTGCAGTCAGAAAGTGTATGGCTGAGCCGGCCAAGCTCATCCATCTCGGCTTCGGTCGTTTAATGTATTCCCGGCGGTGGGGCCCTCGGTCTCGTAGAGATAGAGACAAACGTGCAATTCGGCGCATCGTCTCGACCGGTTGGCGCCAAACGAAAAAATTCGAAGTGGTGGGCCCGGTTGGAATCGAACCAACGACCAGCCGATTATGAGTCCCCAAAGAAGCCGTCCGACACGGTCCAGAGAGGTCGTTCCGAATTCAAGTCGTCGACGCCCACGTCCAGCAAGTCCGCCGTCGTCCGGCAAGATCCATCCGATTGGCAGTCAAGATTGGCAGTCAACTTTGTCTACGGTCGATGGACGTTCTGCCGCGGTCCTTTGAGCCGACAGGCCGCATCGAACAATGCATATGACCCGGGTAATGGAATAGTGAGGAGCCCCATTGGCGTCTTGCCAGGCGAGACCGAGGTGTAGGCTTCACCCGCCAGCACTTGAACGCCCCTCGATCGTCCGAATCAGTGCGCAACCATCTACAAGCGGCCCTCGACCAACTTGATCTTGGCGACGAGCTGGACCGCCTCACGAACCCGCGCCACACCGACCACGACCGGCATGTGTACCTGCCTCGAAAGGTCGCCGATGGAATCGCTTCCGCACGACGTGAGATCCAAAAGGCCATCGAAGCCCTGGGCTGATGCTCGAGAGACACGACTCAGGGCAGTGACGCAATCCTTCTTGGGGTTGGACTGCGGTGGCCCACACTGTCCAGCCATCATGATCCCAATCGCAGCGGCTCGAAGGCTAATCCCCGCCCTGCTCGATCCGGTAGCCAACTGGTAAACAAGGCCCTGGCGGCATGCCACAGGTTTCGTCCAGGTACATCAGACTTCGCGGCTAGTCACCAGGGTCGTTGAGGCGCTTGAGCACCGCGTAGTTCACTGGTCGAGGCGGGCGAACGAGATCGCGAAGGAGAGCATCGCGCTCAGCACGCTGCTCAGCATCGAGATGGAACTCCCCGCGCATTAGCACGAAGTCATGCGATCTGCCCGATGAGGGATAAGGCTCCGTAGCAAATCCGACGGTTCGATGGGCCGTATTCACACCCTCCTCGATGGTTGAGGTATGTACAGCAAACGAAAGACCTTGAAGCAATCGACGCCGCTCTTCGCGACTAGCTGGGTCGGACACGAACACGATCATCCCGCCATCACCATCCTCAAATGCAATGTAACGGGGGCGATTCTCCTCGTAAGCCAATCTGCACTTCTCGAGAATTCGCATTCCCAACTCGATCTTGCTGTCTGGATGAAGGCGTTCCAATGCCTCTGCAATATCGAGATAGTGATATGGGGAATCGACCACTCCGAATTGCGGATCGTGATCATGGCTCACAGCGATGACCGCATCAACGACTCGAGCCCATCGATAGTCTGGGTTGAGCCTACGAAGGTTACTTGGGTGGGTGGCCTCCATCTCCTCCCAAGCACCGCCACGTGGGTCAGCGTCGGGGGGCAGAGCCGGCTCCATCAGCTTTTCTGCAACCAATTCCCTCTCCTGTAGCATTCGAAGTCGAACCTGGCGAGTGCGTCTCCATCGCAGGTAGTTAAAGATTCCTCCTGCGCCTAACGCTTCGTTAATGTCGCTCCACGCCCCCATCGGCAGCACGACATTGTCCGCACCTTCAGTCGCGATGTAATCGTCGGGTATGGAGTAGTTGACGACGATGACACCGTAAATCTCATTGACGCGGGATGGATCCCACGGCACATCTACGCCCCTGTCCGACACGATCCGGATGTTCGGCAGTGCCCATAAAGTGCGTCGCGTTCCGGCAATCTGCTTCGCGGCCCTGGCTATGTTTTTGTCGAGCCAGCCCCGAGCTCGCCTATCGTCGTCCTTTCCCAGCATCTGGATGTCACGCGCCTTCACTGACACGATCGCGAGTTGATGTCCAAGCAGAATCAAGTGGTCTCCGACCTCGCGCACTGCTTGCCCTCGCCGAACTTGAACACCCTTGAAGACAAAGTCAGGTTGTCCGCCACGAACTGAGACTTCACGGGCTAGTTCCTCGGTCCAGACGCCATAGGGTGTCCCGTTAAGGACCTGCTCGAGATCCATCCGCTGAGATTACCCACACCTGCTGGCGTATCCCGGTCCTGTCCCGAATACAGACCGGCATTACGAGGTTTCGCAACCGCTGCATCCGAGTTGAAATCGGCCCCCCATAGCCAGGCGACATGGCCAACGGGCCGCCTGCGCCGGGCCCGGGACCTCAACCGTGCCTCACGGTCCCGAACCGTGTCGCTGGCGTGTCCTCCGGTGTCCGACAGACTCCCGAGACGTTCTCGCGAATACGAAATCGACCAGGCTGGTGTCCTTTGGTGACCCCCTAGAGCCGTCCAGTGCCGGGAATGCGTGATCCAGCTGTGATCCAGCCTGGATGCTCGCGGCCTTGTCAGCTGATCGCCGACACCGTCGGGGCCTGCGTCCTGGCTTCTCGTGAGCAACTCCAGGTGTGCGGTTTTCGCACTAGCCTGTCGCGGTGAGCATCCGGGTTGACTTGAAGGCGGCCAAATACGGCTGTTTGGGCGCGTTTTCGTAGCAATAAACCAAGGGCAGTTCAGACGGCCCGTTGGGAACTGTGCGGATATCTGGGATTCAACTGAACGTTGGGCGACTCCGTCCTAGACCGGTTCCCGAGTTCTAGGATTCATGGCTGGATGGAGATTCGGTTTCGTCTTGTACTTCCTGGTGAACCGACGGGAACGATCGATCTGTCGCGCTTAGAGGCGTTCGCGAAGACGTTCCGGGCTGCGACCCTTCGATCGGCCCAGGCCGCCCTAAGCATCCCAACCTACCGACACTCTCTCGGCGAGGAGGCGCGGCCCGAGTATCGCCTTGTTGACCTGACCGACGGCTCCACCACGCTCGTGCTCTCCGGAACGGATGACAGACCCCTTACCCGAGAGGCCGTCGTTCGTCACCTGAACGCAGTTGACCATCACAATCGGACCGGAGTCTGGCCTCCTTACGTCTACCCGGGTGAATTGCAAGCATGGGGGTCGGTCTACACCTCTCTCATGCGGCGGGTTGCGACGGCAGAAGCGGAAGTGACAGTGGACGGTGTTACAAACCGCATCACACAGCATGCGGTCGAAGCCCTATCCAAGGAGCCCCTCCGCCCGATGTACCGTGAGGTCATCCTCATCGGCCAGTTGCACCTTATCGACAGCGCAGAAGACCATCGTCGATTCCAAATCGCCACCACTGATGCTGACTTGACATTCGACTTGGTTGAACCGATTGAGACGATCGATCCATTTCGCTGGAAGCGAGTGCGAGCGCACGCGCTATGGGAGGTCGGAACGCGGCGCGGACGACTGCTCGAGGGACTTCAAGTTTCGGAGAAACCGATGAGCATTCAGGTTATTAGGGAATTGGAAGCACCTGACTGGGTTGTTGCGATGCTCCAACGGATCGACGCGTTTACCCAGCTCGAGTCAGGCTGGAATGGACCCGGTAGCCGGCGAGTCACCGCGTCTCGAATCGAGGCCGCACAGGAACTCATGCGTCGGCTGTATGAGCGATACCCAGACGCAATCCCCGAAGGGGCGATCCCCAGCTTTGTCCCAACATCAGCCGGCGGAATCGAGTTCGACTGGGAGGTTGGAGATCGGTTCTTGAATGTCGAGTTGGTCGAGGGCGGATATGAGCTCGCCGCGGTCGACGGCGAGAACCCGCTTTACGAAGGCCGGGCAACGCAGCAGCAAGTCTTTGCCTGGATCGAGTGGCTGCTGACTGGCGAAGCTCCGCCTAGCATGGCTGCTTGAACATTCCTCCGATCGCGGTCGCCGAGACGCTGATCCGGCACGTTCACCCCAAGCTTTGGCCAGACGGCCAAGCCAAACCCAACAGTGGCGCCTTTCGCGACAGAGAGTTATCTGTCGACCGTGAGGTATTGCGCTCGATCGAAATCTGCTGCCGACTCAGACCCACGCATGGATTCATGCGTCTCACCGTGTCAGATGCAACCGATTCCGGGTTGACGGTCGTAGCGGATCCGTTACCCAGCGCGGAGGCATTCGAAGGCCTGCTTTTTGACGACCTCACCCCACCATCGCTGGAGCACAATCCAGCGCATGCGATAATTCGATCCGTCAGCAGGGCAGTTGCCATCGCACTCATCAAGAAAGCCGATGTCGTCTTCCGCCCCGGCGAATGCCCGCCTCCCCCGCCCCAGCCATGAGCCAATCCGTCTAGTTATCGAGTCGGAGTCTTCGACGGTGCGAGCCGAAGGAGATATCGAACCAGCCCGATTGCTTTATGACATCTCACTGCGAGTTGTCAAACCAAGGCCGCCACATCCTGAACGGCATGGTTAGTGGAAGACCTTAATGGCCCTCAATTACCAGGGTCTGGAACGCGACCGCGGGCTTCTTCAGCGATGAGGTGAATGTGCGCTAGCTCGCTAGCTGCCGAGCGCAACTCGTCCATGCTTTCGCTCTTCAGGAATTTTGACTTCGCGGCGCAAAGACCTGAAATCGCGTCGAGGTGTGTATAGAGCTGCCTGATCTCGGCTACTAGGGCACCTATGTCGTCGGAATCCGCGTGTTCCTCAACATTGTCAAGTTCACCGCTTGTATATGCCATGTTGGCAAGTATTACTCCTAGCTGGTTCCACCTGTCTGCGCCCAGCCGGGCGATGCCCCTGCCGGCCGAACCGCCAGATAGACGGCCGACAGCGGCTACAGCCCGAGGGCCTTTAGCACTGCCTCCTTGGGACCTGCATAGAACGCAATGTCGAGCTTCTTCAGGATGTCGGCTGGGAGTGACGAGATTTCGCCGGCATTTTGGATAGGAATCAGCACCCTCCGCCCGCCGTTCTCAGCGACAGATTGGAGGCAATCGGCAAATGCCTGAACGGCGATCGTACCGCCCGCCACGGTCACATCTCCCAGAACTACGGTGCCCGCTGCCAAGGGTCGATCAAGCATCGACGATACGATCGCCACGGAGAACGCCGTCGACCCAGGAGCCAAAGTTTCCGAATGTTGGAGATCGACGACTTGGATATTGAGTTGGTTACCTTCCAGAGGCCGCTCTACTGCTAGCTCTAGCCAGTGGGTTCGGAGATAGTCGTACGCCACCCGCGCGGCCTCGCGAACATGACGGCTAGACGCGCCTGTTAGTGCGTAGCCATTTCCACCCTTGGCGGCAGCCACCTCCAGGCGGAATGCACCTGTCTTGCCACTGGTCGGATCTGCCGATACCGTATAGACGACGCCTGCCGGCAGCTGGTCGGGCGGAATCAGGCCTGCAGCAGATTGCTCTTGGACGCCCACCGCCTTCTCGATTCCAGACTCGATGTCCTGGTATGAAAAGTGCGTGTCCCAGAACTCGATCCCCCCCATACGTTTGAGCTGCTCTTTGACTCTTCTCCTGAGCTCCATCGCAAGGTTGAGGTAGCCCTCGAGCTCCGGTTTCGTCACCTGCTCGTCGGGATGTAGCAACTTCACGAGCCCCGATACGGTGCGACGAACAGCCTTTTCGTCCCTTCGATTAAGCGACGCGCCGAAGCGGAAGTGATGATCCACCAGATGCGCGACTGGAAGATCTCGAAGTCCCCGAAAAATCTCTGCGAGGTAGTCCACGACGAAGCCGTAGTGCACGCCGATGTAGTCGGAGTGCATTTTTGGAAGCTCCCATCCAGGCAGGTAGGCATGCATTCGGTCAAGGAGCGCCAGGTCCTGCATCTCCTTCGGGAATGGCGTGAACAGGTGAGAGGTGCGCACCGCAGTCTCGATGTCGACGTTGATGTTCCCGATGAACACCAGCGAGGCGTTCGCCTGGATCTCGTCGCGGCCTCTCGAAAAGCTGCCTGACTCCATGTAGTCCTTGAGAATCTGGACAGAGGTCCCATCTTTCAGCTTTCTGAGCCCAGCAACTTCATCAAACGCGACCACGTCCCACAAGCCGACCATGCCGACACGACCGGTGGCAAGATTGACAAACAGCGAAGCCACCGTGGCCTCACCGCCAGAGACAAGGATCGAATAAGGGGAAAGCTCGCGATACACGTAGCTCTTGCCGGTATTGCGAGGTCCGAGCTCCACCATGTTGTAGTTACGCTCGACGAACGGCAGCAGCCGAAGGAGGTACAGCATCTTTCGCCGGTCCGTAAAGGCGGACGGCTCGAGGCCGACCGATCGCAGAAGGAAGTCCTTCCATTCCTCGGTACTTAGCTGAGCGCGACGTTCACGAACATCAGCGAGTCCTACTCCGGCCAACTGAATCGGTTGTATCTTGCGAATGACGAAAGGCCGGATGGCGTTCCTTGCGTCCGTCAGACTCGGATCGTATTCGAGGTCGGTAACAGCCCAGATGCCGCCGGCTAAGAGTCGTTCGTACTTCTGTAGCCAATCCTGGCCAATGTGCACGTGTCCAACCTGGAGGTTAACTAGCTCGGCCCAGTACTTGTCCTCTGTCTCCTGAAGTCGAACGCGGACTTTGTCGATGACTCGATACGTGCCCTTCTCGCGTACCTGGGACTTGAAAAGATCCGGCGCGTCGGGACGAACGTAGTTCTCGGTCAAAACTCGGCGGACTTCCTTTAGGCCGTCTTCGACAACCGCCGGATCCGCTGATGAGCAGTACCGGCCTAGTAGGTACTCGAGAACGTACGTTGGAACATTGAACTCGCCTTTTAGCGGGCCGACGAGGTCCTTGCGAACGACCTTCCCAGGAAATAGCTCGAGCACTTTTTGATCTAGCTCATCGATGGTGAGTGCTTGCACGCTACAGTTCCATGTCCTCGTAACCAGCCGGCAGCGCAACCGGCAGAGACTTCGTCTCCAGAACCTCGCGGGTGGCGAAGTCTTCGACGCTTATCTCGACTGATGACCCGTACTCCTGGAGCCGCACCTTGACCTGAACCCGATCCCGGTCGGCAACTGTTACGACCTCGGACTCCCCCACGACTTTCCCGTCGGACCGCACCGTCACTCGGACGCGCCGTGGTTCGCTCATCAGCTCCCCTCCCGCGTCACCCTCAAGCACGAAGCGAGGCCAGACGGTGTCGATGTGGCTCGGCTCGACCAGACGGACGCCGACCGGGTTCGCGGTCGAGACTCGCTCAGCCGTGAGAGCTAGAAGAGCCGTTTCCTGGAGACTCGGGCCACCGTGCATGTACCTAGGCACCTCGCCAGCGATCCCGAACACGGACGCGCCCATTGGAAACGCGACGGCCGCGGTCGAGCGCCATCCGATTCTGTCGAGCGTTGTCCGAACTGCGCCTTCGACCTCCGGCGGCCGGCCGACAAGAAAGCGCCTACCTCGGGCCGTGTCGGCGCCCACTTTCACTGGGAGGACTCGTGGCGGACAGCCCTCGGGAAGTAGCAGGAAGCCGTGGTCGGGGATCACGAGAACTGAACGGTACCCACTCTTAAGCAGAGTGTCGATCCCTTCGACGATCTCCTTCACCAAGACATCGAAGTGATCGCTTCCGACCTGGGGTAGAAAGTCGCCCTGCTCGTCAATGTCCTGCATATAGACAATGAGAGTCTCAGCTTTGGGAATCGAACGGCCTTGGCGAACGTCGCTCAGCTCAACCGCACCAGCCTTGGGGAATCGCAGCTTGAAGGCTGCAAGCCTCTCAGCGCGGCCCAACAAGACGGCCCCGTTGACTTGCGGAAAGAGTCGACCGTCGCGAATGACCGCTTCGACTTCACCAGCACCGAGGATCGCGGCCATTCCGACCTGGGTAACAGATGGCAGAGCGGCGAGGGAACGGTGCTCAGCGAGCTTGAGCCCCCGCTCCTCGAGCCTTCCGTAGAGCGACATCGCCAGATCGAATCGCAGGGCATCGGCGAGGATGATCGCAGTCCGTCCCGGCTTGACGACAGCCTCCGAAACGATGGCGCCCTGCGAGCGCCACCCGGCCACCGCCCACTCGCCCTTGTTTAGGCAGCGCGCCGCCGCCACCCCGAGCGAGTCGACCCAGTCGAAGTAGGCTCGCGAAGCGGCCGTTCCGAGTGAGGTGCCCAAGGACGCCGGCAGCCGGTTGCGGTGAGCATCGAGGCGGCGGTACGCGTCGTCGATGCGCCACCATCCATCCTCGGGGTTGGAGAAGCGCGCGAGCAGGTCGGCAAGCGACCACTCGGCCCGGCCGGCCAGCTCCTGCGCAGCTTTGGCGGTCCCAAGCCGGACCTCAAGCGCCGCCAGTACTGCGTCCCATGGCTGGATTGCGCCAGCGGCGCGGGCCGCTTGCGCCCAATACGACTGGGCTCTCTGGCGTGCCGGCTCCAACGCCGATTCGATGTCGCCGCCGACAACGCGCGCCTCGATGTCCGCCAGGACCACATCGTCTACCGATCGGAACGATTGCACTGAAGCCGCCATCGGGCCCTTCATCCGTGACCGCACGCCATAGGCGCGATCAACCTCGTCCGACATCGCCTCGAACGTTTGGGAGTGCAAGCGGCGCCACTTGTCGGCCCAAGCGGCCCATTGCGCGCGGTTGCTCGTCCTCGGCAACACCTTTGCAAGGCCCTCTGTCGAAAGCCCACCTCGGCCGGTCGCCTCTGAGAGGAGTAAAGCTGCTGCCACCGACTGCCTGCTCAGGCCATCAGCCGAGGCGGACGGCCATCCCGATTCGCCTCGGAGCAGGGCATGCAGCTCAGGCAGGAGACCCGCACGCGCCAACCTGGCCTCGGCGCCCGTTCCGCTCACGTAGTCGAGCACGATGTCTTCCAATGTGGGTCGATGTCGCATTTCGAGGGCGGCGGCGAGCAACGCACGCCGAAGGTCAGTGATGGACAGCGAGTCAGACGGCAGCAGATCATCCCAAGCCGCTGCCAGCCTCGCCGCAACCGGACCGTCCAGAACTTCACGCAGCCCCGAGTCGAGATTGAGGTGGAAGGCCTCGGCAAGTAACTGCCGCATGCCCAATTCGCGACAGCAGCCGGCAAGCTCGAGATCGCGAAGCCAGGAAGGCTCCTCGCGAGAGCGCCGCACGTAGAGCACCGACGGCCGCTCCAATTTCGGGTTCGCCTCCTCGAAGGCGACTCGCAGAGCGAGGTAAGAGCCTTCGTGGACATGTAGTTCGGTACCGTCGGGAAGTGCGGCTGACACGCAGTCACGCAGTGTGCCGGCAGGGTCATACCAGACAACGATCCGGTGCCGCCGCACGAGCTCGGCGACGATACCCTTGAGCCTCGCGACGAGAGTGGTCATCGGGCTCGAATCCTGTCCGCCGCTGCATGTACAACGCCGACCTCGACGAGTGGTCCGATGTTAACGAGAACTCCGTAGTCAGTCACCGGTCGGTAGCCGTGGTCGCGCACCTCCGCAATCTTCTGCCTCACCCAGGACGCATCCGTGGCCGGGGCGACTGGACGCGCCGGTCCCTCAATCAGACTCGTCAATCTTGTGTCGAACTCGCGCAGCTCGGTCTCGCGCTCGCGCCCGGATTCGGCTGCGCGGCGCAAGTGTCCGGCATCGCGCGACCCCGTCAAGACAGCTTCGCTCGACTCGCGTTCCAGGCGGTCGACTTCTGCATGCAGTCGGTCAAGGGCTGGCCGCACATAGCGGCCCTGCACCAGCCGCAGTGTGTCGGCCGTAAGCCGGTGGTAATCGACGATGCACGCGAAAGCGGGATCAGCAGCCCGGCGCCCGCGACCCCGCCCACCCGACCAGAGAAGCCAACAGATCGGCCGGTTGCGATAGGTGGCGATGTGAAGCGGGAACCACTCGTGCATCAGCCAGGCGGTAAGGCTGCGACCAAGGGTGATCTCCAGCTCTTGCTCCAACCGATCGGCGCGGGCCGCGCCCCAATCCGCCGCCATGCACTGGCGCACCAGCGCGGCAAGGTTGCCGGGCTCGCGCTCGTCCAGTGGAACAACGCCGTCAGTGGACGCGACCACAGCTGCAGCCGCGTAGTGTGAAACCAACTCTTCGACCTCGGAGTTGTCCTCGGCCTCGGGCTCGTCCTCCTCGGCGGCCTCCTCGCCGTCCTCGTCTGCAACCAATCCGAGCCGGCTCCGTAGAGTCGCCCTGATTTCGTCGGCCTCAGCCTCGAGACCGTAGCAGCGGAAGACCTCATCGTCGATTTCGCGCTCGAGCACCGTGATTCGCGCATCCAGCATTCGGCGGCGCCGCGCGACCAGCTCGGCGAGCTCCGCGAGCGAAGACTCCGTCGTTCCCCGGACATCGAAGATCTCGTTCCAGGCGAAGAACTCAGGCCAGCGGAATCCTGCGGCGAGCGGATGGCCGGTCCGCGGGGCAAGACCTTCGTCCGACGCCACCTGAAGGATGCGCGGGGCGACAAAGCGGCTAGACGTTTGGTGCCCCGTGTCCCAAGCGAGGTGGAGGTCGTGAAGCTCGCGGGCGGTGGCGCCGAGAGGTTTGCTGCGGAGGACCTCGGGCGCCACCGGCATAAGACTTACCTGCCCGACCTCCCAGCGCCGCTCGGTGGTGAGAACGAGCATCATCAGGTTGGCCAGTGAGGAGTTGAGAAACCCGAGGAGCGGGAATACGGCTGGGGCAGCACTTGGAAAGGCAGACGGTCCCATGTGGCCGAAGATGCTCCCTCCGGGCATGAAGCGCGTTCGAATGCGTCGACTCGCACTGACAAGTTGCCAGGAGAGGCCCTCGCGGAAGTAATACTCCGGGTTTCGTATTACGGCGCGGTCGAAGTTTCGAAGCTCCTCACCGTTGTTCGCCCAGTTCACAACCAGGCTCGGATCATGGAACCAACGGGCGTACCGCTCGCCCTTGACAAACGGCACCCACCGCCGCCCTTTGCCCAGCCCGGATGGCGTGACCTCCCACCAGCGCCGCAGAAAGCGTGCGTCGTCGGCGGTGGCCAGCCCTTGCTTGACGTCGGCCATCTTCTCTGCCTTCGGCCGGCGCGCGTTGTCGCGATCGAGAGGGGGGAAGCGCTGGAACGTGTCCCGCACGTGGGCCGGTGTCCAGTACGCGTATGGCGATCCCGGGACCTTCGCCATGTCGGCCGGCGCAGCCAAGTGGAATCCATTTGTTTCGGCGCCCGACCGCAACGCCTCGAGAATAGCGATGAACGCGGCTTCCTTTGCCGAGCTGCCGCGGGGTGATGTCAGGTCAATGAAGACCCGCTCGCGGCCAGGATCGGCGGTCCTGGCCCGACGGAGCACCGTGCCCGCAGTCTGAATCTGGGCTGGGTCGAGGATGTCCCATCCAAACTCCAGCAGCACCTCGGGCGGCGCGACCTGGCCGAGGATCTCCATCCGCAATGGCTCGAACTGGCGCAGGTACATGAAGGCGAGCGGCGTCAGCATGCCGACGAAGCCGCCCGGACGCGCCAGATCGACAGCCTGCTCAATGAAGGCGGAGAAGATGTTGTGCTGAGTCCGCGGATAGCGCTCGGTGAGGTACTCGCGCGCGACCGCCGGCAGTTCCTGCCGCTTGTTGTAGGGCGGATTCATGAGTACTACGTCGTAATCGCGCGCCAGCGCCGCCACCACCCCGATCGACCGCTCCACGTCGGCCGCGAAGAGCCGCCCGCCCATGTCTTGGCGTTCAACTGCAAAGCGCTCGAACACATGCAGTTCGGCGACCAGCTCGCCCAGAGTGCGCTCGCGAGGTCCGAGCCCGGGTAGCTTCACCTCGACAAATTCGCCCGGCGTGGCCGCCGTCCGCTGGTCGAGCAGGCGCAGGAAGGGGCCCCGCACACGAAGCAAGCTGCCGATCTCAGCCGTCGAGTGGAGGTCGCCTAGCAGCTGCTCAGCCACGCGACGCATATCTGGATCGTCGGACAGCTGGGCAAGGAAATCGCGTGCCTTGGCACCGTCCGTGAGACGGCTGTCGGCGCAGACAACGTTGAGGGCGCGCGGGCGCATCGACGGGGCGTATTGGCGCGCCTTCAGGTAGAGGCCTAGAGCCGCCAGCTCGCAGGCACGAAGATCGATGTCGATGCCGAAAACATTGTGTTCGAGGATAATCGCGGCGTGCTCTTCGGCAGGTACGTCCGGCTCCTCTTCGCGGTACGCACGCCACAGCACTTCGAAGGCGTAGATAAGAAAGTGGCCGCTACCGCATGCAGGATCGAGCACGCGGATCGACCGCAGCGGGCGTGCCGCGAGTGATTCGTCAAGTCCACCTGTCGGCCGGATCAAGTAGCGGCAGAACTCACCAACGGTATCGCCAGTAGCCTCTCGTAGCTCCGCCTCACTCCAGCGGTTGGAGATAGACGTCTCGAGGCAACCATTCCTCTCCAAGAGCAGGCGGCCGAGGGAGTTGTCGACCAAAGCCCGAACCACCCAGTGTGGTGTGTAGAGACAGTTGATGGCCGCCATGTCGTCTGCGTCGGCAGCTGTCCTGCGTCCACCGCCGCGCCCGCTGCGAAATGCCTCTCTCGACTCGTCCTGCCAATACTGGTAGATCCAGCCAAGGATGTCGTCGGCACGCCAGTCGTCCTCCGTAACCTCTTCGCCGAACACGCGCAGTAGGCCCCGAAGCGCAGCCGGCGCGGGGAGCAGCAACGCGTAAGGATCGTCCTGCTCAAATAGCGAGCCGATCTCGTCTGAGGCAGCCTCGAAGCCCTCGCGCAGTGCGCGCTCCGTCACGCGGTCTGCGGATAGCGCCGGCTCGCCTTGGGCAATGCGGTACTCGCGAAGGCTGCGGCCGCCATATGTCGCTCGGCGCACAACGGTTTCGTCGAGGTGGCCGCGGACTTCGAAGGCCCGCAGCGCAGCTAACCGGTTGAAGAGCGTGAAGGCGGAGCCACGGGTGTAGCGCTCGACAGCGAGTTTTGCGCGCTCAGCGGCCGGTCGGCCAACGTAGCCAGCTTCTTCGCGCATCAGCGCGGCATCGACCGCGGCCCGGGCTTCGGCCTCCGCTGGAGGCAGCCGCAGGGCGTTTGCAGGCGTGCGATAGCAGTGGGGCGAGTGATCATGATTCTGCGCGCAGTCAGACCTCACGCCCAGTCCTCGAAGGCGATCGGCGAACGCAGTCTCTGCGTCCCTTCGCGCCTGGCGCACTACGCGCCGCACCTCTGGCCGCCTGCTGTCCGAGAGACCCCTCATCGGGAGCGCTTATCTGGAGTGGCCTTGACCTCGACCTGGAGAGGGCCGCTCTTCAAGATCTTGTCGGTGTATGCCCGCAGCCCGGCGATCATCTCGTCCAGCTGCTCCGGGGCGGTGATCGAACCTGAAAGCGACAGCGGTTCCAAGCGTTCCGCCCCGGCCGCCACATCCTCCGCCGCCAGCACCTGCAGGGCAGCGCTGCGGAGCTGGTCCACGCGAAGGAGATCGCGCTCGATCTCGGTGAGCACTCGCCCGCACGACTCGCAGCGAAGCTCGGGTGGAGCAGGCTTGGGATCGGTCTCGACACACACCATCGAAGCGATGGCTTCGATCTGGCTGCTGATCCGCTCGGCGCGGTCCAGCGCCCGCAGCTCGTCGAGGTCGTGGGAGGCCCGCTGCGACAACTCCAAGTGCTGGGCGGCAAACCGATGCTCGTAGCCGTGCAATGCCGACTGGTACGTGCTCCACAGTGCAGCCCACTCCGCCGGAAGGTCCACCGAGGCCAGTCCCGTCCTGAGCTTGGCTGCCGCATTGGGATCCACGGACCCGAGGACGTTCAGCGACTTCGCGACCATGTCTGCGCGAGCCAGCTGCCCGGCCTTCTCGAAATCCTTCAGTTTCCGGCAGAGGCTGATCGCCTCGCCCATACGTCCCTGCAGCGCAGGCTCGAGCACCGCCGTCAAACGGCCAACAACTCCTGGCCTGCCCAGCACGTTGGCGGCGTCTGCGGCTAGGACGCGCATCACATCGGCCCCGCCCAGCCGAAGGTCCGCCAGCCTTGTTGCCAGGTGGCCGGCGTCGACGCGCACCTCGTCAAGCCCGCTCCGGAGTGCCTCGTCGATCTCCTCGGGCGCCTCTTTCACTACCCCGAACCAGGTCGCAACGAGACCGCTTGCCTTCCGTCGGTCCGCTTCGCTCAGTAGCTGCGCCGGGTGGAAGCGAGCATCCTTGAACGTGGGGCGGTTGGTGAGAGCGCGTCGGGCCGGCTCGTCGCGGTAGGAAGCGAACGTTCCCTGCGCGGTCCTGACCTCGACCGCCGCATTGCGCAGTAGCGCTGCAAGAGCCAGTCTCGTGACACGTTCGTCCCACCCGAATGGGGCGAGGTCGAAGTGGTCGCTGAGATCCGCTCCGCGCAAGCTCTCCTTGTCCCGGTCGCGGCGGGAGACCTCCTCAGTAACCTTGGCGAGCAGCGGCCCATCCTGCCGGATGCGATCGCCATCCACAACCTGGAGCGTGCGGTAGCAGTCCGGCAGGGCGCCTCCCTGCCAACTTAGGATGCGACCGATGTCGTCGTCCTTGACGCTGGCGGCGCCTGAAGCGAACTCGTAGAAGACCTCCTCCGCCCGCGCCTCGAGCGCCTCGCGCAGCGACTGGTCCCAGGTTTCCAGCCGGAGATTGTTCCGCAGCCCCGCGGCAACGATCGTCCCTCGCCTTAGCCGCTCGCGAACCTCGTGCGGGAGTGTCTGGTGGCGGAGCGTCTCAAGCTCACGTTCACGCTGCCGCCGAGCCTCGGCGTTCTCTCCGGAACCGGCTGGCTGCCGGCCCAGCACTTTCTCCATCGCGAGAGCGCGGTCCACCAGGCGCACCAGGTCCTCCGCAGGCTCGGTCAGTAGCCAAACGGTATCTCGGCTGCCTACGCTGTCGATTCTCTCGATGCGGTCGACGTCGGCCGCAGCATCCGCAAACGGAGAAGTCACCGCCAGCTTGAGGTGACGGCCCGCGCGAAGAGTCTCCCCGTCCGCGATCACCTCGACCTCAAGGGCACGAATGCCGTTTCGGAAGCGGAGGGTGCGGAAGTCGTCGAGAAGCTCAGAAAGGAGGTCCCTGGCCAGCCGGCGGCGATCTGCGACCGTCACCCGCTCGCGCGCGACGTCCTCCTCGAAGGTGCGCTCGATCTGTGACAGCCATCGGTACGCGCCCTCCTGCTCACCGACGTGATGCGACTCGATTAGGACCGCCAGGCACTTGCGTACACCGTCCAGCACCTGCTCTCCGGGTGTGCCCAGAGCCGGGTACAGCGCGGCCGCGATGTTCTCCGCTGTGGCCGGGATCCACTGCGGCACCCGATGGAGCAAGTAGACCGCTTTTGCCACCGCTTGGACACTGACGTCGTGCGGCGGTTCGCCGAGCTTGCCGAGCGCCTTTAGCTCGCGAATCTCGTGTTCGTGCTCGGTGGGAACGGCCTTGATGTCTCCGACGATGCCGTCGAAGATCTGGTCCATCGTAACCAGGGCGCCGACTGGCCGCTCGGTAAGCCCGCTGTCACATATCGTGGCCTGGGCGATACCGAGAATTGCGCGCTCACGTCCAGTGAGGCCCTCGGGCTGATAGCCATGACCGCGCAGGTTGCCGAGAATCTCTGTCGACAGCCGCACCTGGTAGGGGAGCAGAGGGTATGTCTCGGCGAGCGCCTCGGCGCTGGGCGCCTCAAATAGTTCCCGCTGTCGTGTGGCGCCCCGGAGCGTAGCCCCGGTGGCGAGAGCACCGGGAGCCTTCTGGACCTCGGCGACCACTGCGGCGGCACCGGCAGGTGTCTTCTTGAGTAGCCGGACCCTCACCACCGTGTCGATGTTCTCTGGCGTGAGCTTGAACTTGAGCGGGAAACGATCCTGCAGCCACGCCAGTTCCTCCTGGCGGCCGCTCACCTCCTGAATCTTCAGCTCGGGCGCCTCCTGGGAGGTCACTACCAACCAGACCTTGCCGTAGAACTTGTCGCGGGTGATGCTCTCGGCGATCGCCTTCAACTCCAGGTAGCGGTCGTGGAAGTTCCCGAGGTAGAGGCCAACCTCGTCAAGTGCGATCACGAGCCGGCCGCTCACAGGGTCAATCTCCTTGGCCTGCTGCTCGAGGCGATCGCCTAACCAGATTGGGTCTATGCGGAGCTGGCTCTGCTTATCGATCGCGTCCTGGGCTAGCTCGATTGAAGACCAGGTTTTGGGATCGACCCTTGTCAGCGCCTCCGCCATGAGCGGCAGCGCTACAACCGGCTGGCCGCGGACCTCACTCCAGCGCTGCCCGGACGCCTGGACCTCGGCCTCGAAGCGCTCATAGAGACCCATTGTCTTGAGCTGACGTTCCATCTCTGCAACCCAGGGGATGTCGGCGAGACCGTCGTCCTTAATCAGGGCCTTGTGGATGATCTCTGACAGGCCGGGCGCGTCATTGCTGATATAGCCCAGCAGGTTGACGAAGACAACCCTCGTTTTCAATTCGCGCAGGTGTGTCTCGAATGGAAGTGACCACTTGGTCAGCAGGTAGTGCGTCGCGCCCACCCGGGCGCCGTCGGATAGAACCAGCTCTCGGTTCTCGAGCACGGCCCCCAGGAATTTCAGAAGGTGGCTCTTACCTGATCCGAACCAGCCACTGATCCAAGCGCAGACGCCATCGGGACGCCTTCCCGGGCGCGACTCTATGAATTGAGTCAGGAAGTCGCGCAGGTGTTCCTGAATCTCCGGGGTAACGACGTACTCGTCGAGCTCCTGACCGAGCACCTCCGGCGCCAGTTCGGTGGCCTGGATCACGGGCCGAATCTCGCGGCAGGGCGGTCGCTCGAAGAGCTCGCTGATCATCTTCGTCACCGGCCTGCCTCCCTCACCGGCTGTGGATTACCCGAGCTCGGTAGTAAGCGCCTTCTGTCATGTCCAGGAAACGTAATGCCTCGCCGTTTTCGGGAGCGCTGCTGCCAGGGAATGGGACTACGACGGTCCAGCGTGTGCGCTGCTCGAGGTAAGTGAGGATCTGCGATACGTGGACGAATGGGAACAGCGCTCCGGCCCGCAGTAGTATCGCGCAGTGATTCTGGGCGCCCTCCGCCAGAGGCTCGCACACGTCCGCGACACCGCTCAGCAGGGCGTCGGCGATCTTGCGCGGAAGTCCCTCGGGCCGTGACAGCTCTTGCTGCAGACTGGCGCGCGAGCGCTCCTCAGCTCGCCGTCCGCCCTCCCCTAGGTAGAGCGGCATCGACCGCAACGCTGACGCGAGCAAACGACCGAGGTAAACCACCTCGACTTGATAACCCTTGCCGCGGAGCACCAGCGCCAGTTGCTCGAACGCCTGCACGGCACGCAGCTCCTCCGCCGGCGGATGGACATAGACGAAGAACGGCACTCCGCTCGTGGAGTGAGCACCTTCAAGACTGGCTATCACCTCGCCGCGAAGCTGGTCGAACATGCGGTCATCCCAGGACATCAATGAGCTCCTCGTTGCTGCGCCAGCCAGGATGGAAATCGAAGAGTTCACCTCGGAAGGCGAATCGCCACCAACCGCGATCCTGGCCCTCCGCGAGCAAGGCCCTCAGCTCTGTGGCGTCGACGGCCCACAGCTGGATCGCAGGGTGCTGGAGCGCTGCCTTGGGCGAACCGTTGGAGAGGGCGAGCCACCCGAAGACGAAGCCGAAGGCCTGAGGCAATATTGAAGGACGTGCGAGCGCCCATGATGCTCCGGCGGACATGAAGCCGCCGTCCCGTAGCAGGCTTAGGAAAGCTGATGCCCAACGTCTCCTGAGATAGGGCCGCCAGCGTGCGAGCTCGGGATGCTCGGCCTCAAGCGTTCGTAGATGCTGCAAGACGTCGTTGGGATGCAGCGTCGTGGCATCAGAAGGTAGCTTTGGGATCACTATCGATTGAAGCAGCGTGGCCGCGAGCGCGTCCTCCGCGACCGTGTATAGGAAGGCCACTTGAATACGTGCACGATCGGGTATCCCGGTCCGCGCAAAGAACCGCGCGGAAAGATGAGCGGACGGCAAGCCGTCGCCCGACCGAATGTAGCGGCGAGCGATCACCTTAAGGATGTGCCGAGTCGTAATGGTCGAGCGCTTCCCGATGAGGTTCTCTTCCAACGCCTGGCGGCGAACTGCCTTCCAATCACCGGACTCGGCAAAGGCTGTCAGGAGCACACGGGTCTCATTTGGCACAAGACCGACGTTTTGCAGGTTGGCGGCGAAGGTGAGCTTTGCGATCGTCACGCCTCCGCCGGAGCTGGCCCAAAAAGCGGCACCCGAACTCGAACAACCATGCCAATCGCTGTACCACCGACCACGCATGTGCCGGTATCGAACCCCGGCAACTCATCAAGCAGGCTTCGACTAGCAGCCTCGAAACTGCCGGCGATCGCCATGAGGTCTTCCACGTTTGCGACGCGAAAAATCACGTGGGTGTTGCACTGACTGAGGATGTCCTTACTAACTCTCGCTGGCCGTTGGGTCGATACGACTAGTCCGACAGCGAACTTGCGTCCTTCCGATGCAACCGAAAAGAGAGCGTCGTAAGCAGGCCGAACCCGGGCAAGCCAACCAGTCTGCTGCTCAGGCGCGTAGTTCTGCGCTTCATCTATAACGATGAGCGTGGGAAACTGCCCGGCGCTTGCCTTCGCACGTTCGAACACGTAATCAACAAGGGCGGCGGCCTGCGCTGCTCGGGATTCCAGCCCTGCCGAGGACCGCAGGTTGAGGATGTAGAGGCCAGGAGCCGTCAGGTCCTCAGGCGCTCCTGCCGTGTCAACGATCGCCGCGCCCTCCTCGGGTCGGAAGTGCAGATCCGCGCGCTCCCGCCCAAGCTCAGCGATCCGCTTGAGTTTCGCCGCACGAGGTCCTCCGAGTGCCGCCATTGCATCCAGTTGCGCCGCGAATTCCTCAAGCCCGGCATCGTCCGGCATCTGATCGGCCGTGTCGGCCAATACGGACATGAGGTCAGGGTCAGATCGAGGCAGTCGCAGCAACTCCTTAATCACGACTTCGTCAAGAAGACTGCGCCGGAGCATTACGTCGATGGTTTTGCCATTGAGAAATGGATCAGCTTGGTATTCGCCATGAGTGTCGATTACCACAACGCGGAGAGCAGGCCGAGGCGGGTCTGCCAGCAAGTTGCTGATTAGCACCTTCAACGCGTTCGACTTCCCGGAACCCGTCATGCCCAACACAGCCATATGCTTGGACAGAATCTCTTCCGACTTCAGTCGGACCTGCACATCGCGATGGTGGAGAACAGTTCCTAGGAGGAGATCGCCCTCTCCCAGTAGCCGCGCGAGAATCTCCGGAGAGGCCCTCCGCACGTCCGCGCCCGGCGCGACCGGCGTCGACGGAGAGACCAGCACGTTGTCCTGCTCCTGCTTGAGCACCTCAACGCGAGCAACAGAAAATACGGACTGTGGATCGAAGAACGTCTTCGTGACCAAGAAGCCCTGCTCCTTGGCAGGACCCGAGAAGAGCGACTGGAGGTCGGGAATCTCCTGACTGCCGCGCCATTCCGTAGCTCCCGCGTAGCCCTGCGTGAGCCACATCGACTGGTTCATCCGCGGGAACGAGCGGTTGTAAGCGGTGATTTCCACGACCCTGCCGATGGAGACGTTGCCACGCCCGTCCGTTGCAGTCGCGTACTGTCCGACAGCTACCTCACGAATTGCGACGAATGAGTACCCGCGCGCTGTGGGAAAGTCCATCACGATGCCAAAGGTTTCGGGACTGACCCATTGCGAGGACTCCCAGATCTCGGAGAACCGTGACGCAAGATCGGCAAGGAGCTTCTCCTCCCCCTTCACAACGACGCCGAGCTCCTGGTTCCGCCATTCGGGCGGGGTGTCCAAGCCGTAGCCGGCCGTCGACGTCAGGTTGGAGGACGAGACAATCGCCGAATCGGAGTCGACCAGTAGGAGCTTCGCGTGGAGCCTTGTCGAGTATCGAACCGAGCATCCCGCATCTTCGAGCGCCTTGAGGGCATCGAGGTCAGTGATCTCGAGGTCAGTGGGCTCCTTGACTCTGTACACCACCCGAACATCGAGCCCCGAGCTGACCCGGGGCAGCGCATCGCGGAGCAAAAGGTTGACTGCTCGCTGGGCGATCCAAGGCGAGGTGATCCAGATTCGCTTGCGGGCGCCCTTGACGAGTTCAAGAGCACGCTGGAGGACCGAGTCCTGGTCGACGGCTTCGACGGGCACGGGGTAGATTCTCGCGGTCTCCTCGAACCTGTGCCGGCCCACCCCCGGTTCCGCCCATGCCTGGTGAACTCGCAAGGCCGTCTCCATTCGACTGTCGGGACACACGACCGGAGGCCTTATGGGCACGGATGTTCGTAGATGAACTTCATGCCAAACGCAACGAGCTGCTTCGGGCAGTTGGACCGCCTCTCGGACGTCTGCTGGCGGTTCCAAGAGATGAAAGTGCAGCCAGGCGCCTTCGACCGAAACGTCCCATTTGTCGTCGATGTCTCCGGACCGGTGTGACCTAGGCGAATCCGTTGCCGCTGCGCAATGCGTCCAAACCGCCCGAGGCGGTTCAACGTGCCGGGCGAAAGTGATCGGGTTCGGGTCGGGGTGTCGGACGCGCTGTAGGGGTGCGATAGTCTTTGAAACGGTGGGACTCTCAGTTGACGCCCCTGCTCGCCTGACGCTCTACATCCCGCATCCTGAGTCGCGGTTATGCACGCAACTTGCCCACGGTTCGGCGATCGTTGGACTTCCGCTAGCAAACGGGCAGATCCGCATCTACTACGAAGGAAATGTCATCGGGGCCACGAACCTGGGGCTGTACCGCGCGAGAGCGGCCCAGGCAGCCAGCCGAATGCTCCACAACTACCCGACTGGCTATCCAACCCGCGCCCGTGAGGATGTTGACCCACGGGAATTGGTAGAGGTTGGAACAATCGAATCGCTGACCGGTCGATTGGAGATCAGCGCCACGGCGACCGAGCTGATCTGGTGGATTGGTCCGGCCGATCTCACTGATCTGGGCTTTCAAGTGGGGGCTCGCTGACCCGCATACGCCTGCGGTTCCATCCGCCGGCCCACGGCTGTCGCGCCGGGCGCCGGAGGGCAAGCACTTTAGAAAGTAGGGGCTGGCGTATTCGGTTGTAAACGTGCCCAATCGACGCAAGAGCTGCATCGATGCGAGGTCAAGTGTCCAGGGCGTGGTCCTTCTGAAGCTCGGCAGCTCTCGCGTGCTGGCCGGTCTCCAGGTAGGCGGCCCGGAGCTTCCGTGCCAGGTCCTCGCGATCCGGCTGATGCTCGAGCGCGTTCTCCAACAGCCCGATCGCCTTGCGCGGTTCCTGCCGCGCAAGGTGGTTAGCCGCCAGGGCGCCCATTAGGTCGACCCGCGCCGTTTCGGCCACCTCCCGCAGAGCGCGGACGTACTCCTTCGCCGCGCCTTGGCCGCCGTTCGCTTCTGCCTCTATTTCTTCCCATCCCGGAAGAAATTCGCCTTCAGTCTCCTCGAGCATTCGGCGCGCTTCCGCGACGAGGTCACTGGTCAGCATCCCCTTCTGGTCCGCGCACTGTCTTGCCACTTCCTGAAGGCGGACCACGTCGATGCTGCAGTTGCTGAGGTCGAGACGCATGGCTTGACGATCGACGGTCAGCCGGGAAGCAAGCACCTCAGGAAGATCGCGCCTGAGGATGTCGCCGACCCGGTCACGCATTCGCTTGCTCTGCCTCTTGACCGAGAGGCCGGGAGAAAACTCCTCGGCGAATGCCGAACGCTGTACCCAGGCTGCCGGCTCGAGTAGGCGGCGGACGAGCAGGTACAGCCAGATGAACGCAAGCACTCTCTTGCTCATCAACATCGGGCCGTAATCCTGGCCGGCCTGTAGCAGTTGCAGTCGTCCGAGCGTGCGAATCGTCAGGTGGCTCGGGTCGGTATCAGCGCCACGTGAAAGCTCTGCCTCATCGAGGTCCCCGGGCTCTTCTTCGTCCTCCTCTTTATTTAGGACGTCGAGCTCTCTATCAAGTCCATCATTCGATCTAGCGGTTGCTTCTGCCAGAGCCTGCCTCTCGAGCCACCATTTGACGCTGATCAGTGGCCGTGCCTCGATCTTCTTGTGGACCGCTTTGGCCGACGGCGGTGCCAAACCTCGGCTAGCCAACTGACTGTGGAACTCAGCCTCTGTCATCCCTCCTTTCAGATGGGCCGCTAGCAAAGCCTTTGGCGTGTCCGCCCAGCGACTCTGACGGTCGAGGTAGAGCTGAGCCGACCTCTGCTCTGCCAACCTCCCAGCAACGAATAGCGGCACGCCGAGTTCGAGCACGTCAACGGCAGCGACGACCGCCATTCGAGCGCCCTCGGGTCGCTTGGCGCGCTGCCACGACGGCGGCTCGAAGAGCCATCGGCGGCGACCAGAGCTAAGGTCCCGAAACCGTTCGCGAATGTGATCCGCACCGCGCTTCGGCACTAATAGAAGGACGAGAACACCGACAGCCGCTGCCTCAAGCCCCGCGATCAGCTCATGCGGCATTGCTCTCGTCCTTCGAAGCGAGATCCGGGACCAGCCGTTCAGCCATCTCGGAAAGGGTTCGGCCCCCTCGGGAGTCGGGTCGAAGAACCCACGGCAGCTCCAATGCATTGCCGTGGGATGCGTCTTCTGGGATCACGGCGGAATTCGCAAATGCAGCTGGAAGCAGTTGAGGGATCGATCCCGCGGCCGTGACCCGGTTGACTATCAGACCGAATCGTGCGTCGAGACCGTAACGCCACGACATGTCCGACCACGGCACAGCTGCGCGGGCAGATTCGTCCGTGGGTAGGCCAATGAGAAGTGAGACCTCGCTCGAGTCGAACGCGGAGTCGGTCAGCCAGCGGTCGCCAGGCGGACAGTCAATGAGGATCAGGTCGTAAAACCGGCGCAGCTCACCGATGAGCAGGCGCAGGCGATGACCGTCCAGAACTCCGTCCGGTACGCACAGAACTTCGGTACCCGAAGGGTGCCGCTCAGCGAGGTCGATCACGTCCGAGCCGAAGGTCGCCATATGGTTGCGGCAGTAGTCGCTGAAAGGCTTTGGATCGAGGCCGACGGTGCTGGTCAACGGCCCAGCGCGAAGTAAGCAGATCGGCCGCGGGCGCCGACCATCAATCAGTCCCGCTGCGGCGACCTCAACCGCAAGGTTGAATGCGATCGACGTGCATCCGGCTCGGGCTTCCAGACCGTGGACCGAGATGACGGCAGGCTGCCGCCGGCATTGAGGAACGGTCGCCTTCGGGACGACTGGTTCAGCCATGGCTGCTTCGGCGGAAAGTGGCGTCGGCTGTGGGGCCACGTACGCGACTCCTGCGGCCGCTGCCACGAGCAGCAGCGACACAGTGAGTGCCGGAATCCAGGACCAAGCCAGAAGACTGCCGAAGCCCAGGACAGGATCAGATAAGAACGCAGCACCGATCACCAGCGCGATACCCACCACAACCACGGCGATCAGCCGAAAACTGCGTCGCGCGCTATTGACCGTAGGCAAAGATCGCACTCCTCGACTCGGTCAACGTCGCGGTGCCGAGCACCATCAGCTGGACCGACATCGTCGCGCTGACCGTGACTCGAGGACCGTCGACAGCCACAATCCACGAATGGACACCGCGCAGTGCCGCCGCCTTCATCGAGCGGTCGACCACGGCCTTTGCCTCGGCGGGATCGAGCCTGACAACCTGACCATTGCTGTTCCGGTACGCGGCGACGTCGATCGATGAGGCGCCGTCCTCAGCCGACGCCTGGAGCGTTTCTCCAAGCTGGCCGTAGCCGGAGTCGACCAGTGAGGTGTCGATTACGAAGACCGACAGCGGCAGAAAGAGGAACGCCATTACCAACGCGGACATGACGAGGACCTGACCGTCCTGTCGCTTGATGCCGGTCACGGTGTCCTGCTCCGGTAAGGCTCGATCAAGGCATGAGCTTGAAAGTTCAGCGCAACTCTTCCGCCGACCAGCTGCGACACGCCCGGGAATGCGGCGAGGCTCACGAATCCGTGAACCGTCACGGTCAATGTCGACCCCCGCTGAAACGTGCCAGTGTCGATGGTCACCTGGAAGTCTTCGACCTGGGTGCCACGCATAGCTTCCACCGCAGCGGCCTGGCCATACTG
>Ga0207646_10001941_pt1 | contig 24807 bp, 22 predicted proteins | sample KBSK5502metaG_FD_184343 | JGI IMG/M metagenome (GOLD analysis project Ga0207646, IMG submission 184343) | Corn, switchgrass and miscanthus rhizosphere microbial communities from Kellogg Biological Station, Michigan, USA - KBS K5-50-2 metaG... | ecosystem: Host-associated > Plants > Roots >...
GTGACGGGCATCTGGCGCCAGTAGACTATCCCCGGGGTCCCGCCAACCCAGCCTAAAGAATGCCGCACGCCCCCAACACCTTCGTCCACCTCCACAACCACACCGAGTACTCGCTGCTCGATGGGGCCAGCCGCATCCATCCGCTCGTGGAGGCTGCGGCCAAGCTCGAGATGCCCGCCCTGGCCATCACCGACCACGGCGTCATGTACGGCGCCATCCATTTCTACAAGGCCTGCAAGGAAGCCGGCATCAAGCCGATCGTGGGCTGCGAGGTCTACATCGCGCCGCGCTCGCGCCTGATGCGCGAGGGCCGGGTCGACCGCGACCCAAGCCACCTCACGCTGCTGGCCGCGAACCACGAGGGCTACCTCAACCTCATGAAGCTCTGCACGGTGGGGCAGATGGAGGGGATGTACTACAAGCCGCGCATAGATAAGGAAATACTGGCCGAGCACTCGGCGGGCTTGATCGCCTTGTCAGGATGCCTGCAGGGAGAGGTGGCCGGGCGGATCGTCGAGAACGACCTGGACGGCGCGCGCGAATCGGTCGCGACGTATCGGGACATCTTCACCAAGGACCGCTTCCTGCTCGAGGTTCAGCGCCACGGCATCGATCGGCAGAACACGGTCAACGAAGCGCTGGCGCGATTCGGCAAGGAGTTCGGGCTGCGCCTGTGCGCCACCAACGACCTCCACTACGTCCACCGCGAGGACTCCGAGGCGCATGACGTGCTCCTTTGCCTGCAGACCGGCGCGCGATTCAACGATCCCAACCGCTGGCGCTTCTCGACGCAGGAGAACTACCTGAAGACGCCGGCGGAGATGGCGGACAAGTTCGCCGACCTGCCCGAAGCGCTGGCGAGCACGCTCGAGGTGGCGGACATGTGCGATCTCATGCTGTCCTTGGGCGCCACGCTGCTGCCGCCGTTCGACGTCCCCGACGGGCTGGCACCCGACCAGTACCTGGGCAAGCTGGTCGCCGAAGGGCTGAAGTGGCGGTACGGCGGCGAGCCGAGCACGGCGGCCCGAGAGCGCGCCGAGAACGAGCTGGCGGTGATCAAGGCGACCGGCTACGCGTCCTACTTCCTGATCGTGTGGGACTTCTACAACTACGCGCGCCAGCACGAGATCGTGGTCGGTCCGGGGCGAGGCAGCGCGGCCGGCAGCCTGGTCTCGTATTGCCTGGGGATCACGAACCTCGATCCGCTGCAGCACGGCCTCATCTTCGAACGCTTTTTGAACATCGACCGCGTGTCGATGCCGGACATCGACTGCGACTTCTCGGTCGAGGGCCGAGAGAAGGTCATCAAGTACGTGTCGGAGAAGTACGGCAGCGATCGAGTGGCCCAGATCATCACCTTCACCACCATGGCCTCGAAAGCGGCCATCCGCGACGTCGGGCGCGTGCTCGAGGTGCCGCTGCGCGACACCGACCGGCTGGCGAAGCTGATCCCGGTGTGGCAGGGGCGCTCGAAATCGCTCGAGGACGCGGTCAAGGAAGTCCCGGAGTTCCGCGAGGCCTACGAGTCGAACGAGGATCAGAAGCGGTTGATCGACGTGGCGCGGGCGCTCGAGGGCGTGTCGCGGAACGTCAGCACGCACGCGGCCGGCGTGGTGATCGCGCCCGAGCCGCTGGTGCGCTACACGCCGCTGCAGTACGGCCCGAAAAGCGATGCGGTGATCACCCAGTACGACATGAAGGCGGTCGGCGACATCGGTCTGCTGAAGATCGACTTCCTCGGCCTGCAGAACCTGGACATCATCGCCACGTGCCTGCGGCTGGTGCGCAAGCACCGTGGCATCGAGATCGACCTGGAGGCGGTGCCATTCGACGATGCAAAGACCTATGAGCTGCTCGCCGCCGGCGACACGCATGGGGTGTTCCAGCTCGAAGGCGCGGGCATGCGGCGGATGCTGATGGACATGCGCCCGCAGTCGTTTGCGGACGTGTCGGCGGCGGTCGCGCTGTTCCGGCCGGGACCGATGGTCAACATCCCCGCGTATGTGGCGCGCAAGCAGGGCCGTGAGCCGATCGAGTACATGCACGAGCGCCTGGAGCCGATCCTGCGCGAGACGTACGGCGTGATGATCTACCAGGAGCAGGTGATGATGGCCGCGCGCGAGCTGGCCGGGTTCACGATGAGCGAGGCGGACATCCTGCGGGCCGCGATGGGGAAGAAGGACAAGCCCAAGATGGCCAAGCAGCGGACGAAGTTCGTGACGGGAGCGGTGGAGCGCGGGATCTCGCCGTCGACGTCGGAAGCGCTGTTCGACGGCATCGCGAAGTTCGCCGAGTACGGGTTCAACCGCGCGCATTCGGCGGCGTACGGAGTGATCGCGTATCAGACCGCATATCTGAAGGCGAACTATCCGCTCGAGTACATGACCTCGCTGCTGATCCACATGGAAGGGTCGGCGGACAAGGTGGCGACCGCGATCGTGGACTGCCGGATCCGAGGCATCGAGGTGCTGGCGCCGGACATCAACCGCTCGCGGGCCGACTTCTCGATGAGCGACGGTCGCATCTTGTTTGGCCTGGCGGCGATCAAGAACGTTGGGCAGCATGCGGTCGAATCGATAGTTTCGCTGCGCGACACGGACGGTCCGTTCAAGTCTCTGGAGGACCTGTGCGAGCGGACGGTGGCGATCCAGGACGTGAACAAGCGGGTGCTGGACTCGCTGGTGCAGTCGGGAGCGTGCGACTCGCTCGGCGAGCGGGCGCGGCTGGCTTTTGTCCTGGAGCATGTGGTGGCGCGGGCCGAGCGGGCGCGGCGTGATCGCGAGTCGGGCCAGACGTCGCTGCTCGACATGGTCGGATCAGAAGAAGTGACCGCGGACGACTACGGCCTCGCCATGGATGTCGCGCCGATGGCGGGGGAGGAGAAGCTGCGGCTGGAAAAGGAGCTTCTCGGCCTGTATCTGTCCGACCACCCGCTGCGGCGCATCTCGGCGGAGCTGGCAAAGCTGTCGGACACGCAGGCGGTGGAGGTGACCAGCGCGCTGCAGGACACCGAGGTGCGGGTGGCGGGGTTGGTGCGAGAGGTGCGGCGGGTGGTGACGCGGAAGGGCCAGATCATGGCGTACGCGTCGCTCGAGGATTTAACGGGGACGGTGGACGTGGTGCTGTTCCCGCGGGTGTTCGAGCAGGTGCGACTGCTGTTCGAGCCGGACAAGGTGGTGGTGGTGGCGGGGAAGGTGGATGCGCGAGCGGGCTCGACGCGAGCGACCGGCTCGTCTTCATCGCCGGTCGAGCCCGAGATGGAAGCCGAGGTGGAAACGGCCTCGGTGGTGGCCGACATGGCGTGGCTGTGGGACGATCCGGAATGCCTCCCGGTGGCGCGCCGGCAGCTGCTCCACGTGCGGTTGCCGTCTGGCGATGACGGCCTGGCGGAGCGGTTGGAGGCGGTGCTGGCTCGTCACCCGGGCTCAGATGAAGTTGTGCTGCATGTGGTGGTCGGGAGCCGAGAGGTGACCGTGCATGCCGATCGCTATCATGTCCAGGCCGGTGCGGCGCTGGCGGCCGAGCTGGACGAGCTGGTAGGCCCGGCGTCGACCCGATTGGAGACGGTCCGCCCGAAGGCGCAATCGAACGGCAATGGCCGCGGCAAGCCGAGTTGGAAGAGCTGAGACGAGATGAGGTGAGAGGAGAAGAGATGGGCGAACACGAAGACGAGGATGGCGCGCTCGGCCGATACGTGGTCGTGAAGGCGCTGGAGGATGGGGTGGTGATCATGGGCCTGACGCGGGGCAGGGACACGCGCTCGCACCACTCGGAGCGGCTGGACGCGGGCGAGGTTATGGTGGCGCAGTTCACAGAACTGACGGCGGCGATCAAGATCCGGGGCCGGGCGGAGATCCTGACCGACGTAGGCCGAGTGGAGTCAGGAAGCTAAGTCCCCTCTCCCCGCAGGGGAGAGGGCCGGGGAGAGGGGCGTCGGTTCTACTTCCCTCTTCCTGCAGGGGAGAGGGTTAGGGAGAGGGGCGTCGGGAACCTAGCCGCCTCTAGAATCGTTGGCCTACGGCGTGCCCACGTAGCTCAGGCGGTAGAGCATTTCCTTGGTAAGGAAAAGGTCCCCGGTTCGAATCCGGGCGTGGGCTCCACTAAGTTCAACACGTTCGGGCATGCGGTTCGGGACGGTGAGCCTGAGTTCAAGCCCGCGTCCACCGACCAATTTTTGTTCGCAGATGCCCAGATTTGCCGAGCTAAGGTGACAGTGCCGATGTAATACTGCAGTCGTTCTGCAGTAGGCTCATGAATTCATCTTACTGTTAATTCATGCGGCACTTGTGAAAATATGGCGCCGCATGCAGAACCCGCATGGGAACCGAGAACGGGGCCAGGACTCCACTGATACGATTCTCCTAAGCGGCGGTATCGATTCGGCGACAGCACTCGCGTTAGCGGTCAACACGAAGCGATCGCTGTCAGCCCTTTTTATCGACTACGGGCAGCCCGCGGCTGCGCGAGAGAGTGCGGCATCGGTCGCTGTTGCTACGCACTACCAGGTGCCTCACCGATCGCTACGAGCAGGGAGTCTTGCATTCGGCAGCGGTGAGATTCGAGGCCGGAACGCGTTCCTCGTGCACCTCGCAATGCTCGCGGCACCAGCAAAGTCGGGAGCCTTGATTCTGGCGATACACGCTGGCACTCCATACCGCGACTGCAGTCTTGAGTTCGCCAAATTGATGCAGCAGTCCCTTGACTTCCATACAAGTGGCGAACTTGTCGTGGCTGTGCCATTCGTGGCTATGACGAAGTCGGAGGTATATCAGGTGGCTAGCCGGCTGGAGGTGCCGATCCAGCTGACCTATAGCTGCGAGGCAGGGATCTCGCCTTGTGGAGTCTGCCTTTCCTGCATGGATCGCGAGGCGCTTCTTGCTAGCACGTAGTCGGGCAATCGGCCTGGCCGGGAGCGATATCGAAACGCCGCTGCTAATTCCGGGCATATCGAGTAAAGCGGTCGCGCCAATCCCCCGTCGCGAGCTCGGTGGGAAACGCGAAGTCGTACCCGCGTCCGTCGTGCACACCGACATGCTGATTCGAGGGATCGAGGAAGCGCTGCTGGTTTCGGCATACGACATTCAGCATGGGTTGGTGACGGCCCATCAACGGTTCCGACGGCAGTTCAAGACCTCGCCTTACTCACAGCTGAAGGTACTGGTGATTGACAGTGGATGGTACGAGAAGAACGTCGGCCCCTCTTCCGGCCAGTGGTATCACGAGGTCGGTCCCGATCCCCAACCATTCGACGAAGCGGATTACGTCCATCTTGTCGATTCGCTCGATTCAGGTATCAGCGCAGTTCTGGTCAGCTGGGACAAACGTGGCAAGTATCTAGATCAGATCAGCGCTGCTCAGGAATTCTTTGGTGCTCGACGCCGCTTCACGTCCTGCATCCTGTTGAAGCCCCAGGGCGCTCGACTCGAACACGATTTCAAGGAGTTGTCCGAGGCTGATGCTGCCCGTCTCCAAGCTTTTGGAGTGATCGGCGTAACTGAAAAAGAGCTTGGCGACTCGATTCTCCGGCGGATAACGACTCTCGCGCAGCTTCGCGGCCGCCTAGACGAGGTCGGCGTCGACTCGCCGATCCATGTATTCGGCGGGCTGGATCCTTTACTGACTCCTCTATATTTCGCTGCCGGCGCCGAGCTCTTCGACGGACTTGCATGGCTTCGTTATGCGTTCATGGACGGAATGAGCGTCTCTCGAGACACTATGCCGATTTTCGAGCGCAACTACGAGAAACGTTTGCCGGTGGCGATCCAGCACATCCAGATCCATAACCTAGACGTGCTCAGTCAACTGAGCTCGGACCTCAAGGTGTTCTTCAAGAGCAACGGCAATTGGACCAAGTTGCCACGCGGCCAATTTCTGAAGCCGGTCTGGGAGGCGGCGGAGTCTCGCTTGGGAGGGGCCAATGGGCGGCGGCGGCGGCGGGGGTAATTACAGCCTGGGCCCGAGCGAGATAGCTCGGCTTCGTGATGAGGCTCGCGCCCGACTCGACCGCAGCCGGCTGGATTCCGATGTGAATACCCTGCTGCAGCACAGCCTGGTCGATCTGAATGACCGCGATAACGAGGGTGCCGCTTCCCGACTAGAGGAGATACAGCAGTCGCTTAGCGGTACGACCAAGGACATAGACCGTGTGGTTTTCGGAGGGTCAGTAGCCAAGCACACGTATGTTGACGGGCTTAGCGACATCGATGCGCTTGTCGTCCTCGATCCCCAGTCCGTTGGCGGGACGACACCTGATGAGATGAGAGATGCGTTCAAGAGGCTTCTTATGCAACGCCTCAACATGGGCGACGTCGAAGAGATTCAATCTGGAACCCTCGCGGTGACCGTCCGCTACCGCGACGGCATGGAGATCCAACTGTTGCCAGCGGTAGATCGGGGCGAAGGGGTCGCAATCGCATCAGCGACCGGCAAGGATTGGACCGCCATCAACCCAAGAGACTTTGCAGATCGACTAACCCGTCTAAATCAGGCGAAAGGAAACGCCGTCATCCCGTCGATCAAGCTCGCTAAGGCGATCATTGCTGAAGAGATCCCTGAGCAGACGCGGCCTACTGGTTACCATGTAGAGGCTCTAGCACTTGCGGCCTTTCGCGACTATGAGGGGTCGCGAACTCCCAGGGCGATGGTTCAGCATTTCTTTGATGAGGCCAGCTCGGCGGTTGTGAAACCGATTGCTGATGTGACTGGTCAGTCTGCGGAGGTTGATGAGTATCTGGGCGAGGCGGAGTCGCCCCAACGCTTCGCTATCGCGCGAAGGTTCAGGCAGATCGCTCGGAAGATGGAACAGGCGGAGTCCATCAATGAATGGCGACAGTTGCTCGGCGAGTGAGCGCACACACCAAGAATTCGGTGCTTCGGGCCGAGTACGACCGGATGTGGCGCGTTGTGGACCAAACCCTCACCGCCCATTCGATTCTGCGCGACCGCTACCGGTTACGAGATCGATCGCTGACTCTTGCTGTGGTGACGCTCTCAATAGCGGCCACTGCTTTTGCCTTTCTCAGTGGCGATCTCACCGTCCACCTCGCTGGAACTGCTATGAGGCTTCCGACGATCCTCGGAATACTTACTGCAACGATCTTCTTTCTCACCCTCGTCGAGACGATCGTCGGTTGGGGCCGAAGGGCTTGGTCGCATGAGCGGGCTGTGCATGTCCTCGCCGAGCTGAAGGCGACAATGCGTGGAGCCACAAGAGATGGAGATGTAGTGTCGACAGGACACGTGGACCTGTCAGCGCTGTATGAGCGAACGATGGCCTCTCTTCCAGAGATACCTGAGAGCCAGTTCCTTGTTCTAAAGGCACGACATCACAGGAAGGTGCTCGTTAGCAAGTTAATCGACAGGCATAAGGGCGCGCCTCTCGTTTACGTCAGGGGACTGGCGCTCATTCACGGGCTTCGCGGGGAGCGGGTCGCGAACCATAAGGTCGCCGACGCAGATGAAGCCTTAGAGGAGCCGCCAATCTAAGTTGTTCCAACCTCTAGGAAGTGGACCTCAGCACGTTCGCTGCTCTGGCTCGCCTGGATCCTCGCGCCACGTCGATTCGCAGAAGGCTACCCTCGAGCTGGAGTCGGCCTGGTCGATATGCGCTGACCTGTTCTCCTTTGCAGCTCCTGACGCAAGCCGGCTTCGCGAGGAGGATCTCAATCGCGAACTGATCTTCTGTCTGCTGGGCGGGTTCGCAGTGCCCTTCGAGTTGGCCCGATCTGCAAGCAATCTCGTTTTGACCTTGAACCCCTTCTCCCGCGACTGGACCGAAAGCAGGCTCAAGAGCCGGCTGATAGCTGAGCTTTCAAAGCCGCAGTTTCAGCCCCAACGAAGAGACGGGGCCTTGCGCATGTACCGGTTCCCGAAAAGGAAGGCGCAGCTGATACTCGGAGCTCGGCGGTGGCGGCACGAAAAAGACAATTTGTTGATCGATCTTCAGGAGTTGGGGTCCGAAGGTAAGCGGCGCCAGTTGCTGTGTGACTGCCCCGGCGTTGGACCCAAGACCGCCAGTTGGCTCTTGCGCAATCTAGGACTCGCTTTTGGGTTAGCCGTACTCGACGTTCACGTCATGCGGGCGCTTCAGATGGCCGGGCGAATCACAAGCGAGCGATTACCACGTGACTACGATCTTGTGGAGGCTCAGTTTCTTCTATGGTGCGACGAACTAGGCGCTTCCCCGGCTGCCTTTGACCTGTTTGTGTGGGAATGGCAGAGAGGATCCCTGACCAGTCCCAGTGTTTGACGTCGTAGTCGTCGGTGGCGTTTTTCGCGAGGTAATCGATGGCGATACCGCCCCACGACCGAGGTTTGGTGGCAGCGCGCTCATTGCCGCGATCCTCGCATCAAGGTTTGGTGCCTCGACGTCTATCGCCAGTTACATGGGCGAGGAAGACGCTGACGCTATAGGAGCGATGCTTAGTGCCGCGCATGTCGACATATCCAGCCTCTTAGTTGTGCCAGGAGCCAGCGGAACGTTCGTATTCCCCACAAGAACCGATCCTCCGTGGCCGTTGTATCGACCAGCGGAAGCCGTCCCCAAAACGTCATTCAAGGTTCCCGACGCCAAGCTGTATTTGGTGTTCGGGATTCCCGACATCGATCCGGTTGCGCTCGGATGGCTCTCGACCATCCCCCGCGATGCTCACCTCGTCTGGGATCGTCAAGGCTGGCTGTCTCGTGCGAGAAATGCGTCTGGCGCAGCCGGTCTGCCTCCGCTAAGCAAGACTTACGTTGCCAATCTCGACGAAGCGATCGCCGAGTTTACCGTTTCCAACGAAGATGAGCTCATGGCACGGATGCCTCCCGACGGTTTCCAATCCGCGGTTGTGAAGGCGGGCCGAGCTGGATGCACGGTAATTCAAGACGAGGAAGGGCACCGCGCAATAAAGCGGGTAGCGGCCTTCGTTGTCGAATCACCAAACACTATTGGTTCTGGCGATGCTTTCGCAGGTGCACTGGCGGCGTGCATGTCACGCGGCATAGCCACAAGTGATGCGGCCCAAGTGGCCAATGCCGCGGCAAGTGCCTTCTTGACCTTCCAAGGCGATCCTCTTGCCGACGATCTGGTTGGCAAGGCGGAGACATTGCTGGATGGCGTTTACCGGTAGGTTTTGGCAAAGGGCCGAGCGCTCAAGGATGGCTTGAATTTCATCGGACCACGTCCAGATGGTGGCGGACTCAAGCCTGTGCAGCCATAATGCCGCCGGATGGCGCAAGCGAACAGGGGGGCAAAGCCTCAAGCAACAATCGACATCTACGATGCATCCAGCCGCCTGTGGGAGACCGCGGACGAGCTCAGGGCCAACTCCCACCTCAAGGCCGCCGAGTACGCGATCCCGGTCCTCGGCCTGATCTTCCTTAAGTTCGCTGACAGCCGGTTCACAAGAATGGAAACCGATCTGGCTGGCAAGGTCACGGGCAGGAGGCAGATTGGCAAAGCTGACTATCAGGCCCGCGGAGTCCTATTCCTCCCGGAGCAGGCTCGGTTCTCCAGGCTACTGCAGCTAAAAGAAGGAGACAACCTCGGCAAGGCGATCAATGACGCAATGGCCTTTGTCGAGGAGGAGAACCCTTCTCTTCGCGGAGTGCTCCCGCGGACGTACCAGTCACTGGCGAACACCACTCTCGTCAGCCTGCTGCGGTCAGTCAATGCAATCCTCGGAGACATCGCGGGCGACGCTTTCGGCAAGGTCTATGAGTACTTCTTAGGCAAGTTCGCTATCTCCGAGGGTGCGAAGGGCGGCGAGTACTTCACTCCAACCCCGATTGTTCGCCTGATCGTCGAGATGATAGAACCGTTCAAGGGCAAGATTCTCGATCCAGCTTGCGGCTCCGGTGGCATGTTCGTACAGAGCGCCCGGTTCGTTGAGCAGCATCGCAACGGGAACGCCGGGCGCCTGTCGATCTACGGGCAGGAGCGGGTTGAGGAGACGGTGAAGCTTTGCAAGATGAACCTCGCCGTCCACGGGCTCGAGGGTCAGGTCAGCCAATCGAATACCTACTACGAGGACCCGTTCAAGTCGGCTGGCCAGTTCGATTACGTGATGGCCAATCCGCCATTCAACGTCAACAAGGTCGATAAGGCCAAGCTCGAAGCCGATCCACGCTTCCCGTTCGGTCTGCCGACGGCGGACAACGCTAACTACATCTGGATCCAGGCGTTCTATTCGGCGCTGAGCCGCACGGGACGTGCCGGCTTTGTGATGGCTAACTCCGCCGCGGACGCCAGTGGCTCAGAACTAGAGATCCGCAAGAGGCTGATCGCCGAGAAGGCGGTCGACATCGTCGTCGCGGTAGCTTCGAACTTTTTCTACACAGTTACTCTCCCAGTAACCCTATGGTTTCTCGACCGCGGCAAGCGTGGAAGCGAACGCGAGAACCAGGTACTGTTCGTCGACGGTCGGAAGATCTTTCGCCAAATCGATCGCGCGCACAGGGACTGGTCGCCCAAGCAGATCGAGTTCTTGGCGAATATCGCGCGGCTTTATCGCGGCGAGACCGTCGACACGGCCGAGGGATCGGCAGAGGTGCTCACGCAGTCCTTTCCAGGTGGTGTCTACGCCAATGTGCCCGGTCTTTGCGCGCTAGCGACGTTGGAACAGATCGAAAAGCAAGGCTGGAGCCTCAACCCGGGTCGGTATGTCGGCGTCGCAGCCAATCACGGCGACGGCGTCGACTTCCGAGTAAGACTTCATGAGCTCAACGAGGAGTTCGAGAGGCTCAGCCTTGAAGCTGCGGCGTTGCAGGAGAGAATCGAAACCAACATTGCGGAATTGCTGGGTTGAGCGCTTGGCCTGTTCTTTCGCTCGGAGAGGCGGCCTCGCCAGAAAAGGGAGCCATCATTTCGGGTCCCTTTGGATCAAACATCGGCAAGAGGTTCTTCGTCGATTCTGGAGTCCCCGTCATTCGGGGTAACAATCTGGCCGATCCGGACACCAGGTTCAAGGATGAGGGCTTTGTGTATCTGTCGGACGCGAAGGCACGTGCGCTGAACTGCTGGGCACTACCAGATGACCTGATCTTCACGGCAGCTGGCAGCCTCGGTCAGGTGGGATTGATTCCTAATGACGGCCAGTATCCACGGTACGTAATCTCAAACAAGCAACTGCGGATTCGACTTGATCAAACGAAGATATCTCCACTCTTCGCGTATTACTACTTTTCCGCTCCCAACATGCGTGCATATGTAGCGAATCAAAACAAGGGCTCCTCAGTGCCTCTGATCACGCTCGGCGTTTTGCGTTCGCTGCCGATTGTTCAACCGCCCCTGCCAACCCAGCGGAAGATCGCCGCAATCCTCACCGCGTATGACGAACTAATCGACAATAACAAACGCCGCGTCAAGCTCGTGGAGGAGGTCGCTCGACGGATCTACCACGAATGGTTCGCCGACCTCCGCTATCCCGGTCACGAGAGTGTCCCACTCGTCGCCTCGGAACTAGGACCGATTCCCCAAGGCTGGAAGCTCCGACCTTTATTCGACGTGGCCGAGGTTGCGTTTGGCTTCCCGTTCAAATCCGAGTTATTCAACGCAGAGACTGGAATTCCACTTGTCCGGATTCGCGACCTACCAAATGGGCAAACGGCCACGCGAACCACTGAGACGGCTTCGGGGTCAAATAGGGTTCACGACGGAGACATCCTGATTGGCATGGACGGTGACTTCCACATGTGTCGCTGGTCAGCGGGCGACGCATGGCTCAACCAACGGGTTGCGAGGCTTCGACCCGCGATTCCGGACGTCTCCGCGTACGGGCTGTTCCTTGCACTCGAGAAGCCCGTCGCAGATTGGAATCGCGCCATCGTCGGTACCACCGTGGCCCACCTTGGCAAGAGGCACCTTGAATTGATCAAGATCATCACCCCAAGCCGTCCGATTGCCGCGAGGATTGCAAATGTGCTCAATCCCATCTTCGACCTGGAGATCGCGCTGAGAAAGGCGACTCGATGTCTTCGCGCTGCCCGCGACCTATTGCTGCCCAATCTAATTTCGGGCGCCATCGATGTTACCGACCTCGACATCGCGATGCCTCCCACAGCTGCTTGATGAAGAGCCGGTTCACCGAGCAGGAGCTGGTCGAGGTGCCGGCCATAGAAGTGTTCGAGGATCTCGAATGGGAAACGGTCAACGCGTACTACGAAGTCCTCGGCCCCGACGGAACGCTTGGTCGCGACAACAAGTCCGAAGTCTTTCTGGTGGGCAGGTTACGCCGAGCGATTGAGCGGCTCAACCCGGGAATGCCCGCCGATTCCATCGACCAGGCAGTCGCGGAGATCGCCAAGCCACGTAGGGCGCTCCACTACGCCCGGGCGAACCAGGAGGTGCACGCGCTGCTTCGCGATCGCGTCGAGGTTCAGGTCCGCCAGACTGACGGCACTATCCTGCCCGAGCGCTTAAGCGTCATCGACTGGGATCGGCCCGATAACAATGACTTCCTGTTGGTCTCTCAGCTCTGGGTGCATTCCGATCTTTACAAGCGCCGCGCAGACCTCGTCGGCTTCGTCAATGGAATTCCCCTTGTTTTCATTGAGCTCAAAGCTTCACACCACAATCTGAAGGAGGCCTACGAGAACAATCTCCGGGACTATCGGGACACCATCCCAGATCTGTTCGTCCCCAACGGCTTCCTCATTCTCTCGAATGGTTCCGACACCAAGGTCGGCGCGATCACCTCAGGCTGGGAGTTCTTCTCCGAATGGAAGAAGATCGGCTCAGAGAAGGAGGAGGGATTCGTTTCGCTGGAGACTGTCCTGCGCGCAACATGCACCAAGGAGCGCCTCCTCGACCTGATCGAGAACTTCGTGGCTTATCAGGATCTTCCTGGTGGTTTTGTAAAGCTCCTGGCCCGCAACCACCAGTACCTTGGAGTGAACAACGCGATAGCTCGAATGCAGGAATTGCATTCGGCACCTGCCGAGGAGCGTGGGAAGCTCGGCGTGTTCTGGCACACCCAAGGGTCAGGCAAGACGATCTCGATGTTGTTCTTCACGCAGAAGGTGCTGCGGAAGTATCGAGGCAACTGGTCATTCGTCATCGTTACCGATCGCGACGACCTGGATGAGCAGGCATACAAGGAGTTCCTCTACGCAGACGTGATCACTGAGAAGCACATGCGCGCGTCAAGTGCGACGCACCTCCGTGAGCTGCTTTCCGAAGATCACCGCTATGTCTTCACGCTAATTCACAAGTTTCGTACCGAGAAAGGGGAGACTCACCCGGTCGTGTCCGACCGGGATGACGTCATTGTGATCACCGATGAGGCCCACCGGACTCAGTACGACACGCTTGCCCTGAACATGCGCAACGCACTCCCGAACGCTCGCTTCCTTGGCTTCACCGGTACGCCGCTCATCGTTGGCGAGGAGAAGACGCGGGACGTCTTCGGCGACTACGTGTCGATCTACAACTTCGCCGCTTCGGAGGCCGACCACGCGACGGTGCCTCTCTATTACGAGAACCGCATCCCTCACCTTCAGATCGAGAACCCAACTTTTGGTGATGACTTGATGGCTGTTGTTGAAGAGGCTGACCTGGACGAGACCCAAGAGCGCCAGCTCGCGAGGGCACTCGGACAGCAGTACGAGCTCATCACACGCGACGACCGACTGGACGCAGTGGCGAAGGATATTGTCGATCACTTCTTGGGCCGCGGCTTTCCCGGCAAGGCCATGGTCGTCTCCATTGACAAGATCACCACCGTCCGCACGTTCGCCAAGGTTCAGCGACTTTGGACCGAGAGGTTGGAACGCGACGAGGGCGAACTTCGGAGAGACGGCTTGACACCGGAGCGAGCGGACCTGCTCACGAAGGAGGTCGCGTTCATGCGCGGTACGGAAATGGCGGTCGTGATATCTCAGTCTCAAAACGAGATCGCCGACATGGCGGCACGAGGTCTCGACATCAAGCCGCACCGCAAGCGGATGGTCGAGGAGGATCTGGAGGCCAAGTTCAAGAATGCACAGGATCCGTTGCGGATCGCCTTTGTGTGTGCGATGTGGACAACTGGGTTCGATGTCCCCTCGCTGTCCACCGTCTACTTGGACAAACCCCTCCGCAACCACACCCTGATGCAGACCATCACGCGTGCGAACCGCGTCTTCCCGGAAAAGAACAATGGACTGATCGTCGCGTACGTCGACGTCTTTAAGAACTTGCAGAAAGCGCTCGCAATTTATGCGGTGGGGACTAAGCCAGGAGAGCTCCCGATCCAAGAGAAAGGAGAGCTCGTCGAGTCGCTGCGGGCTGCGGTCGAGGATTTGCGAGATTTCTGCGGTGAGCGGGAAGTGGACCTGGACGCCCTCGGCCGGATGAAGGGTTTCGAGCTGGTCGGCGACGCGAAGCACACAGTCGAGATGCTCATGCTGGACGACGACGAGAAGACCGCATTCCTCTCGCGTGCTTCTTTGGTTGAGCGCCTCTACAAGGCCGTTTTGCCCGACGCTCGCGCCAATGAGTTCAGCCGTGTGCGCGCGGTTGCCCGCCTGCTTGCGGACACGATCGCGGCTTATACCGCCAGACCGGACATCTCGGGCGTGATGGGCAAGGTCGAACAGCTCCTCGACGAGTCCGTCGCCGCTCAGGAGTACTTGATCCCGCCGAGTGAAGCGAAGGCGCTCTTTGACCTAGCCGCGGTCGACTGGAAGGCGCTCCAAGAGGTCTATGGGCAGGGCCGGCCGCGCACGGCTGCGCAGCGCCTGCGATCACTACTGTCTGCGCGTATTGCGGCACTCGTCCGATTGAATCCAGCCAGGATCGACCTGGTTGATCGATTCGAGAAGCTTGTCGCCGAGTACAACGCTGGCAGCATCAACACCGCGAAGTTCTTCCAAGAGCTTCTTGCCTTCAGCAAAGGGCTGACTGAGGAGGAGTCCCGAGCACTGTCGGAGGGCCTGACGGAAGAGCAGCTGGCAGTCTTCGACCTACTGATGAGGCCGGCTCCTCCATTGTCGGATGCCGAAATGGCACAGGTCAAGCGAGTTGCGGAAGAGCTTCTGACAGTTCTAAGACGGGACAAGCTCGTACTGGATTGGCGGAAGCAACAGGGGACGAGAGCGGCAGTGAGAGTCGCAGTGGAGGAAACACTTGATCGGCTGCCCGAGGTATTCACGCGCCAGCTTTATGCGCAGAAGTGCGACGCGGTCTACCAGCATGTCTTCGACAGCTATTGGGACGACGGCCGTTCTGTGTACGACCGCGTGGCCTAGCAGGGACCCGCTTCGACAAGCACTCGATACTTCAGACGCTGACTACAGGCGCGGCGGGCCCGGTTCGATCGTGATCAGTTGCGAGAGCTTCATTTCCCTGAACAGTCGATCATCCGCCTGAGGCTCCAGCTCCCTGACAGAACAGGTCACTGCCTCAACCATTTCCCGGACGAGATTCCGATCACCCGGGTCTTTCGGCTCGTCGAGATCGGCGAGCCTCCAGCGAGACGCGAACTCCATGTAGTCCCCGACCCCGAGGTCCTTGCAAATCACGACGCACGCGGCGTTGACGATCCGCTCTTCCGCGTGGTATTCAGGGTCGGACGTGGCGCTGCTGTCCCCCTGTTCGGGATGTAGAACAACGTGCATGAGCTCATGGCACAAAGCCATGCTCTCGTCGTTGTAGTCGAGGTCATTCCTCAGGAATATCGCTTTGCCGCGATATTCGCCCAAGTAACCATCCTTTCCTGAAGCCCTCAACTCATCTGGCACGTGCGCGTACTCGATGCGGCGATTGAGTCGCCATCGGAGTGCCTCGAGCCCTGGGTGATGAACCTCGCTGTGTTCGCCGGGGTGCTTTGGGAACAAGAACTGATTTGGCTCAGGACCCCACGGCGGCAACATCGGTGTCGTAAGAATAGCGCGTGAATTACGAAGAGCTTGTCGGCGACTTCGCTCAGCGCACTAAGCGAAACCTCGAGCTAATAGAGCAGTACCCCAGTGAAGACGCGCAAGGTGGAGCGTTCGAAGTGACTCAGCTCGTCAACTCAATGCTTGGGTTGCTTGTGTTTCCGCAGCAACGCTGGTTCGATCGCATTCCACTCACGCCGGTGCCTGAACTTGTTTCTGGCGGGTGGCCTTCCATCACAATCGATGGAAGTGTTCCAGGCAACAATCTCCGCGGCCTGGCGCGCTATCTCCGAAACGGGATTGCCCACTTCAATCTGCAGTTTCTTTCGGATACTACCGGCCGGATAACTGGGCTAAGGATCTGGAACGTCCGTGTGGGTGGCCGACGGGACTGGACCGCACAATTGAGTGTGGCCGACCTCCGTTTTGTGGCGATGAGGTTCGTCGACATGCTGAGCGGCACCGGCTGATCAATTGAAACCGAGTAGACAGCTTGCACTGGTTGGGATTCGACGCCGTCCCAATCTGTCCACGAAGCGGTATCGCAAAGCTCCCGCACTTGTTACTGCCCCGGCAAGGGCTGAATATAGCGATAGCCCAAATCAAACGTATCGGTGCTGCAGGCCAAGGATGTCTTAGGTAGGAGCCCTAGACGGCCGACTTCGTACGGCATCGGCGCCATACCGTCTCCAGTGGCGTTCCGCATCGAAGGGAAGCCGCTCAGCCCAGCCGCTAATGTGATCAGTGAGCGCGTTTCCAGCAACCGGATACAGGCCGCCATTAGTCGTTGGAGTCGTTCCAAATACTTTCCCGTCTGGGGTCACCAAGCAATAGACGCCAGGTTTGTCCTCGATTGGATAGGCGTGCACAAGGTCCTGGCGCTGAAAACTTGACTTAATGGCGGAGACCGTGCTGTCAAAGGAAGCGCGATCAATGGAGTAGGTCGCTCGATGTAAGGCGCCCATACCTGCCGGCGTAAATTGCATCAGTGACCAACGCCTCAAATTTTGAAATTGAGTCAAGACGTCACCTAGTCCGCGGATGCGGGCAAAGTTGACGTTTGTAACGACAGTTCGAACGATGACGGGTACTTCAGCCTCGTTGAGGCTTGCGAGGAGATCCACCACGCGCTGGAAGTTGCCTGGCTTCTGGCGCATCTGATCATGGGTCTCAGCGTCCTCACCGTCGAGTGAAAGCCCTACCATGTCAACGGTTCGAAGAATTGTCAAGAACTCTGGGCGCACATGATGTGCATTCGTTTGAATTTCGACTCGCATCTCCAATTCGCGGGCAGCACTAACGAGTTGGCCGATGTCACCACGAATTGATGGATCGCCTCCTGCGAATACGATCGACCGCACGCCAGCAGTGTGGACAACGCGCAAGAGGAGGAGAGCCTGCTCAGTGGTCAAGGGAGCACCCATCGTCCGGTAGCAGAAAGGGCACCCGAGATTGCATTCGGACCAGCATTCCCAGTGCACCTTGATGCAGCCCTTCCGCTTCAACGTGTTGTGACACTCGGGAGCCACCAGTGCGCCACAGCCTCCGCAGTACGCTTCAGACATCGCGCCAGCCGCGAAGGCGTCCGTGCCGCTCAGCTTCTCGAATAATGCCGTTGGCAGCTAGGCCCGAAGCGACGCCGATCAGGAGCGCAACTGCGAGGGCAATTCTTGACGTCGGCAGAATAAGAATCATTGCCAATGCCGCCGACTCAAACTCCCACCGCCGTCTCAAGTGCCACCACAGAGCACCCTTCCGGTCAATGGGCTTGCTGTGCTCCCAGGCGTCATCGAAGCGCTCATCGAACGCTTGGACGAGATTGATGTTTTGGCCTTCGGGAGCCTTTACCTCCAACATCACGCCTTGAAGACTTCGCTGCTTCATTACGTCATAAAGGTCCCACCTCAAGACAGTTCCATCAATGGACGTACACGTTGAGATCATGGCGTCTCGCTCGCGGGTGAAGACGCGCAGCTGCATGTTGGGCGAATTTCGACAATGTTCGGACCAACCTTTAATCGCATCGCGAGCCGTTTGGCGGTTGGACTCGCCGCGAACCTTCGCGACCACATCCTCTGATCCGAGCAAGATCCTCACCTTGACACCCAGTTGAGCACGGTCCTTTAACAGCGGGACCGAGCTAAGCTCGGGTGTAGTCGCCAGCATTGGCAGTCGTATCTCGCGCTGCGCGGTCCTGATTGCGTCCAAATAGGTTTGATAGATCAGACCATCCGTCATGGGGCCCAAAATCTTTAGCCACCGCGCAGCCGATACTGACGCCGCACTCAGTGGTGCTAGTGCTTCTGCATTTCCTAGCTGGTAGGCGATCTTCTCTTTTAGATCAGGGGCCTCGCGCACGAGCAGTAGGTCGTAGGATTTTTCGGATATAAGCCATCCTCGCCCTAGGAGGTTTTCAACAGCATTCTGGGTAACTCCGCGATTCTCGAGGGCAGGTTCCTGACGAAGAATGTCCACGAGCTCTTCTTTGGGCCGTGCGATCCCTCGACTAACGATTACCGTGGCCACGGTCGCGCTTGGCCGATCCAGGCCCTTTTGAGCTAAAGCGTCGATGAGTTGAGATTCGGCCGGGCTGAGCATGGTCTGCAGTATGCGGTGTCGAAGCCGGTCCGACGGCGCGCGTCTGTTGTATCTGCTCCGGCCGAGAACTGAGCTCGAATTGAGGCGCGACAACCACTAGGAAGGCGCGGATACTCGTTGAGAAGGGCTCTTTACGGCTGATGGACAAAGTGTTCAAGGCTTTCCCAGGACAATCCAGCAGCTGAACCTGTTTTGGGCTAAGTATCGGGCGGCACCCGCGGGCGACGAGGCGTGTGTTGCTAAAGGTGACTATCGCTCGCTCAAGCTGCCTGGACTCCGGCAGCAGTCCATACGCTTGAGGGGGAGCCCTAGGGCGTGACCGGAAGGCCCGCCGCTTTCCAGGCTTCGAATCCGCCGATGACATCGGTCGCGTTGACGAGGCCGATGTCCTGGAGCGATGCGGCCGCGAGGCTTGATGAGTAGCCCTCGGCGCAGACCACTATCACCCTGACCTGGTGATCTTTGGCCTGATCGATCCGCGATGGGGAGGTGGGGTCGAGGCGCCATTCGAGAACTGTGCGATCGATCTCGATGGCGCCCGGTATCTCGCCGTGTGCAACTCGATCAGATTTCGTCCGAATGTCGACCATGAGCGCGCCTTGGGCGTGCTCGGCAGCCGCTTGCTCGGGTGTGACTCGTACCAGCCTCCGGCGGGCTCGCTCCACCACTTCGTCGATCGTGAGGGGCATCAGGGCTTCTTGCCATCGCGGATCCACCGCTCGAACAAATCGACTTGCTCGGACGGCCATTCGCCGTCGCATGGCATCGAGCTGGAACGCAGCCGCCCGAGGATTCGGTCCGCGACCGTACTCACGTCCTCGTAAGACGTCAGATCGAAGTGGCGCGCCATCGACCGAACATCCTTCTCGCGAAACAGCGGTCTGATGTCGGTGGCGAAGCTGACGGTCTTGTCGGCGCTCACGCCCGCACCGCTTCCTGGCCCCGAGCCAGCATCCACGCCTGCCTCGTCATGAAGCCGCTCACGCCCATGATCACCACCCCGTTGACGATGTGCAGCGCCGAGATGACCGCCACACCTGTGTGCGCGAGGAGGAACTGAATGATCATCAGGACGACAAGTGCGCCGTTGAAGATCAGCATCTGCCGCGGCACTCGCGCCGCGAAGGCGACTCCGAGGCTGATGAGGATCGCTATCCCGATCAGATCCCCGACCAGGAAATGGGCCCCAAAGCCATTCAAGCCATTGAAGGCGAACACTCCATAGCCCGCCAGGTACAGCTGCAGCACGATCGCGGCTGTAATAACGCTCAACCATCCCGCATAGATCCGGCGCAACATCGACTACTCCTCCTTCGTCCCAACCTTACGGGCGTAGTTTGCTCTGAAAAACTGGCTCTAGTCAGGCGGCGAATTCGTGAATAGACTGCGCCTATGAGCAGCGTCGGCGACTCCTTCGCCTGGGGGTTCCGCGACCCCGGGTGGCCCGGCAAGATGCTCCTTCAGGGTCTGATCGCGCTCATCCCGATCGTCGGCTGGATCGCGATGACGGGCTGGCTGATGATGGCCTTCGAAAACGTTCGCGCCGGCAAGAATGAGCTGCCTCCCGCCGGGTTTCACCTCGAGCGCGGCATCGCCATCTTCGGTGTCTTCTTGATCTACGGGATCATCCTGCAGATTCCAGGGTGGATTCTCGGGGTCGCCGGCGGGATTGCATCGGGGCACAGCCAGTCCGCCTTCAACGCCGGTTCTCCGTTGGTTGCACTTGGGTATCTGTGGGGCTTTCTCGCCTCTTTGTTCCTGAGCTACCTCGTGCCTTCTCTCATCGTGCACACGTACCACCACGGCTTTTCGGGCGGGATGAACGTGGCGGGCGTGTGGGGACTGACGAGGAACAACGTGAGCAACAGCGTGGTCGCCGGTGCGCTGATCTGGGTGGCCAGCATCATCGGCGGGCTGGGACTCATCGTCTGCTTCATCGGGATCATCTTCACCGTCCCGTACCAGAACGTCATTCAGTCCGGGGTCGCCGCGTGGCTCGAAAGGGCGAATGCGGCACCGGCGCCGGCGGCGCCAGGAGCTCCAGCCGCCTAGCGCGCCTGCTGCTTGCGCGGAGGCTTGGGTTGACGGTCCTGTTCGGCCCGCGCGGCTTTCGCGGCTTTAACGCTGGCTTCGAGCGCCGCCATCAGGTCGAGCACGCGAGTGGGGGAGGGAGCAGTTGAAACCGCATCCTCGATTGGGGTCTTCGCTTCGATTGCGTTCAGCAGGCGCTGCCGGTGCTCGTCCGGGTAGCGCTCGGGCTCGAACGGTCCTGACAGCGTTTCGATCAACAGCCGCGCCATGTCCAGCTCTTTGTCGGTGGGCTTCGAGTCCGCGTCGGGGATCCAGAAATCGGCGGTCACGATCTCATCCGCATGGACCATCGTGGTCAGCAGGATCACATCGCCATAAGGGCGAATCGCACTCAGGTAGCGACGCGACCGCAGCGTGAACCACGCAATCGCCATCCGGTCCCCGGCCGCCATCGCGTGGCGAAGGACGCGAAATGGGGGGACCACTCCCGATCGGGCACCACGTAATAGCGAGACTCGAAGTAAATCGGATCCACCGCCGCGACGTCCACGAACTGCTCGACCTCGATCACCCGGCTTCGCTCCGGCGCCAGTGCGGCCACCTCCTCGCGGGTCATGGTCACGTACTGCCCGGGCGCTACCTCGTAGCCCTTGCGAATCTCTTCGAACGCGATCTCGGGACCTCCGGCAGGTCCGCATGCTCTGGTTGCTCGGGCTGGCGCCACTCGGCAACATGGCCGGCAGGCGCCCCGAACTCGACGTCGGGCTCCGAGAGTCGCACGTGCCTCACGCGGTGCCCTCCGCCGTCGAGCTCGTGGAAGCGAACGTTCTTCTTCTTGACGGCGGGGTACAGCCGAACCGGCACGACCACAAGGCCCAATGACAGGGATCCGGTCCAGATTGCGGTGGGCACCTTTCTATTTTGGCTACGTGTAGGCCACCCAAATTAGTTGTTGCGCATAACGCCGACCCGTGATACGGTCCGGTAAGCGCTTACCGGTAAGCGCTTACTACCGGCACGAAGTCACCCGAGGAAAACCCGATAGGGCCAGGTGTCAGCGCCGAAGAAACCCAAAGAGTCCTTGACGATCTATGACGTCGCCAAGCGCGCCGGTGTCTCCATCGCATCCGTTTCGCGCGTCCTCAACGGCCTCGGCACTCCACGCGCCGAGACCCGAGACCGGGTGATGCAAGCCGTTCGCGAGCTCAGCTTCGTGCCCGACGGCGCCGCGCGTGCCCTCTCCAACGGGCTGAAAGAAGTGGTGGGTGTCGTCTTCCGGCGCGGCGGTGAGACGTTCCTCGAGGGCGAGGACGAGAGCTTCCTCTTCATCGACGTCATCAATCGCGGCATCGAGATGGGGGCGCAGCGCCGCGGCTTCGACCTCCTCATCAGCTCCGTCGGGTTCAACGACGACAACGTGGCACAGCGGATCGGCGCTCTCGCCGGAAAGTCCGATGGCCTGATCCTCCACGACCGCATGCTCTCGGCGGTCGGAATCGCGCGGGTGGCCGACGCCGTCCCGGTCGTGACGCTGGCCGGCAGCCCCACACCCGCGTCAATCAACGTCCGGTGCGACAACGAGTCCGGGATCCGAATGTTGGTCCGTCACCTGGCGATCGATCACGGCTACAAGAGCCTCGGCTATGTATCCGGGCGCGCCGACAGCCCGGACAACCGCACACGTCAACGCGCATTCGAAACCGAGGCCGCCGCCGCCGGCGCCGAGATCGAGACCGGGCCGCTGTGGCAAGGCAACTACAGCGCCGCCGGCGGGGCGAACGTCATCGAATCGCTGCTGGAGGCAGGCAAGAAGCTGCCTCAGGCCATCCTCTGCGCCAACGACCAGACCGCGCTCGGAGTGATCCATGCGCTCGGGCAGCGCGGCATCCGTGTGCCGCAGGACGTAGCGATCACAGGATTCGACGACGTGCCGGTCGCCCGCCACCTTCATCCGCCCCTGACCACCGTCCGCCAGCCCATGCAGGAGCTGGGCGCGACCGCGTTCGAGGTCCTCTACCGCAGGATCAGCCTGGGTGGCGGCCAGCGTGACATCGTGCTTCCGGTCGAGCTGGTCGTCCGCGAGAGCTGCGGCTGCGCCGGCGGCGCCAACAAGGACGGCAGCTAGCCGGTGCAAGCCGTACTGCGCAGGCTCGGCGTTTATCTCCTAGCCGCGTGGGTCGCGCTGACCGTCAGCTTCCTGCTTCCACGCGTGGTGCCTGGCAACCCGGTCGCCGGTGCAGTGGCGAGGGCAACGGAGTCGGGCAACTGCAACTCGCAGTGCGTCCTGGCCATCGAGGCACAGCTGGGCTACAACGTCCACGCCAGCCTGTGGGACCAGTACGTCACATACATGGGCAGCCTCGCCCACGGCGACCTGGGGCACTCGTGGTCGGAAAACGCGCCGGTGAGCAGCCTCATCCTTCAGTACCTGCCCTGGACGCTGGGCCTGCTCGTGGTCGCGACGACCATCGCCTTCGTCGGCGGCACCGCGATCGGCATTTTGATCGCCTGGCGGCGGGGCTCGTGGGTCGACTGGATCTTGCCGGGCGCCACCTTCTTCCAGGCGATTCCCTATTTCTTCCTGGCGCTCGTGCTCGTCCTGATTTTCGGGCAGACCGGAACGGCGCTCAAGTGGTTCCCAAGCCTGTTCGCGTACGACATCTACGCGGTCACCCCGGGGCCGAACCTGCCCTACATCGAGAGCGTCGCAACCCACGCGATCTTGCCCGCGGCGACCGTGATCCTGGCCTCGATGGCCGGTTTCATCCTGGCGATGCGCAACAACATGGTCACGACCATGGACGAAGACTTCGTCCTCGTCGCGGAGGCCAAGGGCCTGCCGACGCGAAAGGTGGTTTGGTATGCGGCCCGCAACGCACTGCTGCCGGTCGTGGCCAACTTCACCATCGCAATCAGCCTCCTGGTCGCCGGCCAGATCCTGGTCGAGATCGTCTTCAACTATCCGGGTATCGGCTTCCACCTCTACGACGCCCTGGGCAAGCTCGACTACTCGTTGGTGCAGGGGATCTTCGTGGTCATCACCCTGGTGGTGCTGGCGGCCAACCTGCTTGCGGACGTGGTCTACGTGCTGATCGATCCGCGGGCGAGGCAGATGGCTTGAGACGATGACGATCGACAACACGTCCCTGGTCGCAACCGCCCCCGGCCCCGGACCGAGCGTTCAACCGATCTTCCATCGCACTCGGATCCTCCGTCTGCCTCGCTCACCGAAGGTGCTGGTCGGGCTCGTGATCCTTGCCGTGTTCGGCGTTATAGCCGTCATCGGTCGCTGGATCGCGCCCTACTCGCCCAACCAGACTGACGAGACGAACTGGGTGCAGCACGTTTTGGTCCCGGGGACCGGCCCCGGTACCGACATTCCAGCCAACTTCTACCCGCTCCCGCTGCCTCCGTCGGCCGCCCATTGGCTCGGCACCACCGTGTTCGCCCAGGACGCTTGGTCGCAGCTGCTTTCCTCGACACAGGCCACTCTGCTCGTCGGCCTGCTTGCGGCCGCGATCGCGACCGTCCTCTCCATCCTGTTCGGAGTCAGCGCCGGCTACCTCGGAGGCAACGCGGACGAAGGGCTGTCGCTCGTCGCCAATGTCTTCCTCGCCATCCCGGGGCTGCCACTCCTGATCGTGATCGCTAGTTATGTGCCGTCGGCCGGCTCGAGCATCGTGTTGGTGGCGGCCATCATCGCGGTCACGAACTGGGCCTACACCGCGCGCACGCTGCGTGCCCAAACCCTTTCCCTGCGCAACCGCGACTTCGTCGAGGCGGCAAGGGTTTCCGGTGAGCGACCTTCGCGGATCATCCTCGTCGAGGTCCTACCCAACCTCATTCCGATCGTCGCCGCGTCGTTCCTCTTCACCTCCCTCGCAGCCATCGGTGCCTATGTCGTAATCGCCTTCCTTGGCCTGGCCGGCTCGCCGACTTCATCGCCACCCGGCTTGTGGAACTGGGGAGAGATGCTGCGCGAGGGCTTCGCCAACAACGCCGTGCGCAGCGGGTGGTGGTGGTGGTGGGCACCCCCGGGCATTTTCATTGCCGTGCTGGGGACCGGCCTCGCCCTGCTCAACTTCGGCATCGACGAGTTCATCAATCCGCGGCTGCGGGCGGCGGGTCTCACACGCAAGGCTGCGAAGAAAGCCGGCATCAGCCGGCGTCCGACCCTGGGCATGACGCAGGTGGTTCGCCATCGTCCCCGCCCGGCGCCGCTGCCCCGTCCTTCGGATGCTGTTCTCGAGATTCGGGGCCTCAGCGTCGACTACGGCTATGGCGACGAGGCGGTCCACGCGGTCGTCGACTGCGACCTCGTGCTCAGGCGAGGTCGCG
>Ga0207646_10001943_pt1 | contig 24796 bp, 14 predicted proteins | sample KBSK5502metaG_FD_184343 | JGI IMG/M metagenome (GOLD analysis project Ga0207646, IMG submission 184343) | Corn, switchgrass and miscanthus rhizosphere microbial communities from Kellogg Biological Station, Michigan, USA - KBS K5-50-2 metaG... | ecosystem: Host-associated > Plants > Roots >...
GCATGTGCGGCATCGTCGGAATCGTGCACTCAGACCCGGCCCGGCCCGTTCCTCCTGCCATGATTCGGCGGATGTGCGAGGCGATTCGTCATCGGGGGCCGGACGACGAGGGCGTCTACGTGGACCGTGCCGTCGGTCTCGGGATGCGGCGCCTCAGCATCATCGATCTGGCGGGCGGGCGACAGCCGATCTTCAACGAAGACCGGTCGAAGGTCATCGTCTTCAACGGCGAGATCTACAACTACCGCGAGCTCCGGCGTGGGCTGATCGCGCGGGGGCACGTGTTCGCCACGCAGGGCGACACCGAGGTCATCCTGCATCTCTACGAACAGTACGGCCCGGAGTGCGTGCAACGGCTGCGCGGCATGTTCGCATTCGCCATCTGGGACGCTGCCGAGCAGACGCTGTTCCTCGCCCGCGACCGGTTCGGCATCAAGCCGCTCTACGTCACGTCCGGACCCTGGGGAATCGGGTTCGCGTCGGAGCTGAAGGCACTCCACGTTGTCGGCTTGGCGCATCGAGAGCTCGACTGGGACGCGCTCGACACGTATTTCCAGCTCGGGTACATCCCGGCGCCCGCGACGCCGTTCCGTGACGTTCGCAAGCTCGAGCCGGGCCACACCGCCGTGTGGAATCGCACCCGCGGCCTCTCGAGCCGGCAATACTGGGATCTCCCGCGAGCGCGGACCCCCACTCCTCGCGATGTCGAAGCGCACGTCGCGGACTGGCTCGACGAGTCCGTCCAGGCCCATCTGGTGAGCGACGTGCCGGTGGCGGCGTTCCTGAGCGGGGGCCTCGACTCCTCCGCAGTGGTCGCCAGCTGGTCGCTGGCGAGCGATGCTCCCCCCCACGCGTTCACCGCGAAGTACTTCGGCTCCGGTGCCGCAAGTGCAGACGAAACGGATCTCGCCCGGCGACTCGCCGCCGCGTACGGCGTGACGCTGACGGAGGTGGACATTCACCCCGACGTGCGCGACCTGCTCGAGCCGATCACGTACGCCCTGGACGAGCCCCACGCCGACGAGTCCGCCGTCCCCACCTGGCTGCTGTCACAGGCGGTCGGCGCGTCCTACAAGGTCGCCCTCACCGGGATCGGCGGCGACGAGTTGTTTGCGGGATACCGGCGCCACATCGGGTTCCTCATGGGCGAGCACTACGCGCGCTTGCCTCGCACGGTGCAGCGCGGCGTGAGCGCCCTCGCGCACGTGCTGCGGGAGCCCCAGGGCGCCTCCCTCTCGGTCGATCGGCTCAAGCGATTCCTCCGGCCCGGCAATGGGTCCGCACCGGACCGGTTCCTCGGCTACCTGACGCGCTTCCCCAACCCTGACCGGCACGCGCTGTATGCACCCGCGCTGCGCGACCACGTGAGCGGCGCCGCGGCGAGCGGCTGGTTCCGCGACCTGTACCAGCGTCACGGTGCCCCCGCCGGCCTTTCGGCAGCGCTGTACCTGGATTACAAGACGTTCCTCGCTGACGACGTGCTGGCCCTGAGCGACCGCATCGCCATGGCACACGCGCTCGAAATCCGCGTCCCGCTCGTCGATCACGAGCTGGTCGAGCGGGTGTTCCCGCTCTCGGACCGGGTCAAGATCGGCCTGTGGCAGAACAAGCGATTGTTGAAGCGCGCGCTGAAGGGACGCCTTCCCGAGCAGCACCTCCGCGCACCCAAGCGGGGGTTCGTGGGCCCGACCGCCGCGTGGCTGCGTCACGAGCTGCGCGGCATGATCGAGGACGAGCTCGCGCCCGCCCGCCTGCAGCGACTGGGTTACTTCGATCCGACCGTGGTCCGCGGACTCCTGGACGACCACTTCTCCCGGCGCCACAACCGCGCGGGCATCCTGTGGGCGTTGCTGTGCTTCTCGGTGTGGCACCGCGGGTACGTGGAGGCCGCGCCACCTGAGCGTGCCACTAGGGGCGCCGTCCGGGAGGACGAGGGGAGCGTCCCTCACGCCAAGGCAGCGCGGTGAACACCTGCGCGTCGCCCCTGACTCTCGTCCGGATCCATGGCATTGCATATTACACGTTTACTTGCATATTGCATCGAATAATGGATTATTAGAACTGCCGGTTTAGACGTTATTGGGGTTTCTAACTCTCGCAGTGGCGCCTCACCTTCCGACAAGCCATAGACACTCGGCACACCTGTTGCACCGACGCATCACCCGAAATACGCTGCTCAGAGCAAAGCCGCTGAAAGGCGGTGACGCAGAGCTACGGGACTAAGGCGAGCCGCTGCTCGCGAGGTCCGCCGGGCCGCCAGCGAATCGACCGCGCGTCGAAGCTGGCGGCCCTTTCGTGTTTGGAGGAGTTACGAGCGATGCCCTTCACGTTCAAGCTGTCACAGCGCCTCGCGCGCATGAAGCTGCCCCTCGCCATCGCCGCCGCGGCGTTCGCGGCGTGCGAGTTGCCTGTTCGGGTCACTGCTCCCACCCCACCGAACAGCCCCGTCGTGCAGATCGTCTCTTTTCCCGACACTGTCACACTCGATCCGGACCAGACGCAACAATTCGTTGCGTACGGTCGCACGCAGGCCGGCGACAGCGTCGCCGTTACGGTGAGCTGGAGCGCCACCGGAGGAACGATCGCGACGAACGGTTCTTACAGCGCCGACACGGTCGCCGGCAATTATCTCGTGACCGCTACCCTGCAACCGACCCCAACTGCCCCCACCGCGGCCGCCTCGGGAACTACACAGCTCTCGGGAAGTTCGCGGATCAAGAACCGGGGCTTGTTGGCGCAGGTCATCGAGACGCCGAGCAACACCTCGGTATGGGTCGGGCGAACGGCGCAGTTCACGGCGTACGGTAGGACGAAGAACGGTGACAGCGTTGCGGTCAGTGTCACGTGGTCGAGCAGCAATCCGACGGTCGCGACCGTCAGCAGCACCGGTCTCATGACCGGCATGGCGGCGGGGTCAACCACGATCATCGCCACGAGCCAGAACACGAGCGGCACCGCAACCGCCACCATCATCAACGTGCCGGTGGCGTCGGTGACGGTGGGTCCGCCGGCGGCGAGCGTCACGGTGGGCGCCACGACCCAGTTGACCGCCACTCCGCAGGACGCGAACGGCACCGCTCTCAGTGGTCGGGTCGTGACCTGGGCCACGAGCAATGCCGCCGTCGCGACGGTCTCGGCGACCGGCTTGGTGACAGGTGTGGCGACAGGCTCGGCCACGATCACCGCGACGAGCGAAGGGCAGAGCGGGACATCCGCCATAACGGTGACGAACTTGCCGGTGGCGTCAGTGACGGTGAGCCCGGCCTCGGCCACCGTCACGGTGGGCACAACGACTCAGTTGACGGCGACTCCGAAAGACGCGAACGGCGCCGCCCTCAGTGGTCGGGCCGTGACCTGGGCGACGAGCAACGCGGCCGTCGCGACGGTCTCGGCGAGCGGAGTGGTGACGGCCGTGGCGACAGGTTCGGCCACGATCACCGCGACGAGCGAAGGGCAAACCGGGACATCCGCCATCACGGTGACCAACGTGCCCGTGGCCTCGGTGACGGTCAGCCCGACGGCGGCAGGTGTCACGGTGGGCACCACAACCCAATTGACGGCGACTCCGAAAGACGCGAACGGCACCGCCCTCAGTGGTCGGGCCGTGACCTGGGCGACGAGCAATGCGGCCGTCGCGACGGTCTCGGCGAGCGGATTAGTGACGGGCGTGGCGACAGGTTCGGCCACGATCACCGCGACGAGCGAAGGGCAGAGCGGGACATCCGCCATAACGGTGACCAATGTGCCGGTGGCGTCGGTCACCGTGAGTCCGGCGACGGCGAGCGTCACCGTGGGCGCGACCACTCAGCTGACGGCCACTCCGAAGGACGCGAACGGCTCGGCTCTCAGTGGTCGAACCGTGACCTGGGCTACGAGCAACGCGGCCATCGCGACGGTCTCGGCAAGCGGTTTGGTAACGGGCGTGGCGGCAGGCTCGGCCACGATTACGGCGACGAGCGAAGGGCAGAGCGGAACGTCCGTCATCACGGTGACCAACGTGCCCGTGGCCTCGGTGACGGTGAGCCCGGCGACCGCGAGCATCACCGTGGGCGCCGCCACTCAGTTGACGGCGACTCCGAAAGACGCGAACGGCACCGCGCTTACTGGTCGCGCCGTGACGTGGGCGACGAGCAACGCGTCCGTCGCGACGGTCTCCACGACCGGACGGGTGACGGGTGTGACCGCGGGCTCGGCCACGATCACCGCGACGAGCGAGGGGCAGAGCGGGACATCCGCCATCACGGTGACGAACGCGCCCGTAGCCTCGGTGACCGTGACTCCAGCGACCGCGAACCTGCTCGTGGGGTCGACGCTGCAGCTGACGGCGACGCTGAAGGACGCCCTTGGCAATCCGCTAAGCGGCCGCGTCGTCACCTGGGCAAGCAACGCCCCGGGTGTGGCCGCGGTGAGCGGCACCGGGTTGGTGACGGGGCTCGGGATCGGAGGGGGGACGATCACGGCGACGAGCGAGGGCCAGAGCGGGAGCTCGGCCGTGACGGTGTCGCTCGTGAACGATTCGACGCCGCTCTACACGCTTGGCAATGGCGCCAACTATTACGTCGCGCCGTCGGGCTCGGACGGGAATCCCTGCACGGCAACCGCCCCCTGCTACACGCTGCAGCGCGTCTCCCAGCTGATGAGCCCGGGCGACAATGCCCACGTCGCTGCCGGGAACTACACGTGGAGCTACTCCGGCAACCAGGTGACGAAGAGCGGAACGGCCACCGCTCCCATCAGCTACATCTCCGACACGAAATGGGGCGCGAAGATCTACGGATCGGACTGCTCTCCCATTACGAATGGCGGCGATTACGTCCAGATCATCAACTTCGACGTCACCGGGAGCTGTGTCCAAGGCATTACGACCAACGGCAACTACACCAAGATCATCGGCAACCGCGTCCATGATATGCCCGGCACCCAATTGACCGCCGCCATCGTGGTGGACTGCTGCAGCTACACCAAGACCGGCAATCTGGTGATCGGCAACGTCGTGGACAACATCGGGCCGTGGGGGCAGGTGAATCAAACTCACGGCATCTACTTGGCCGGGCCGGGCAACACTGCCATGAACAACATCGTGACCCGTGCCGCCTCCGCGTGTATTCAAACCTACCACGGCGCCACCCGGCTTACGATCTCCAACAACGTGGTGGCGAACTGCGGCAAATACGGCATTCAGCTCTCCGCCGATCCCGCCGTCACGGTGAACGATTACACCACTGTGGACAACAACATCATCGTGAATGGTGGGCAGTATGGGATTCACGAGGCCTACTCCCTCGGCAGCCATATCGTCTACAACAACAACATCGTCTACAACAACCCGGCCGGGAACATCTCCGGCAGCACCGGAATTCAGTCCGGCACCATAACGCTCACCAGTGCCCAGTTCAGTGCCCTCTTCGTGAACTACACCGGCGATATGACCGGGGATTACCATCTCCGGAGCGGTGCCGTGGCGATCGATGCCGGCACGACCCTCTGTGCCACCGGCGTCGTCATCTGTGTGCCGGCGCTCGACTTCACCGGCATCGCCCGCCCCCAAGGCGCTGCCTACGACATCGGGTCCTATGAGTGGCATTGAGGCATTGACGACACGATAAACCCTCAGGGCCGCACGCCCCGACCCACTCGGTCGACGCGTGCGGCCCTTCTCTCATCCAACCCAAGGAGCGCCCGGACCATGCCATTCAAGTTCAAGCTGTCCAAGCGGCTCGCTCTGCTGAAAGCCTCGCTCGTCGCCAGCACTGCCTTGCTGGCGTGCGATCGCACGGATTTCGCCGGTCCCCAACCGCCCTCCCACCCTGTTGCAGCAGTCGTCGCGCCACTTCCCGCGATCACGGTCGTCGCGAGCGGATACCAAGATCCCAACGTCCCACAGAATACGCTCGACACCAACCTCGCCACGCGCTGGTCGGCGTCCGGTGACGGCCAATGGATCCGGTACGATCTCGGCGCGCTCACGGCGGTAAGCCGCGTGGACATTGCGTGGTACTGCGGGAATCAATGGGCGTCTGCGTTCGAGATCCAGGTGTCGCTCGACACCGTTACCTGGACGCCGGTCTTCGCCGGCCGGAGCAGCGGCCAGACCCTCCAGCCGGAGCGCTATGATTTCCCGACGGTCACGGGCCGCTATGTCCGGATCGTCGGCCACGGCCAGTGGAGCGGTACGACCCAGCTCAGCCTCTGGAATAGCATCACGGAAACCGCCATCTCCGGAAGCGCCGCCGCGGCGGTAAGCTCCGTGCCCGTGGCCGCGGTCTTGGCGAGCGGCTATCAGGACCCCAATGTCCCCCAGAACACCCTCGACAACAACCTCGCCACCCGCTGGTCGGCGTCCGGCGATGGTCAGTGGATCCGCTACGACCTCGGCACGGTGATGGCCGTCGGTCCTCTGGACATTGCGTGGTACCAAGGGACTGCGTGGGCGTCCGCGTTCGAGATACAGGTATCGCTCGACGCCGTCACCTGGACCCGGGTCTTCGCCGGCCGGAGCAGCGGCCAGACACTGCAGCCCGAGCGCTACGATTTCCCCACCGTGCCGGGCCGCTACGTCCGAATAGTCGGCCACGGCCAGTGGAGCGGCACGACCCAGCTCAGCCTCTGGAATAGCATCACCGAAACCGCCATCTACGGGAGCGCCGCGGCCCCGGCGAACCCCGTGTGGGTGGCGTCGGTCGTCGCGAGCGGGGACGACGGCAACGTCCCGCAGAATACGCTCGACACCAACCTCGCCACCCGCTGGTCGGCGTACGGCGACGGCCAGTGGATCCGCTACGACCTCGGCGCGGTGCGGGCCGTGGGTCCCGCGACCATTGCGTGGTATCGGGGGACCGAGTGGGCGTCGGCGTTCGAGATTCAGGTATCGCTCGACGCCGTCACCTGGACCCCGGTCTTCGCCGGCCGGAGCAGTGGGCAGACCCTCCAGCCCGAGCGCTACGATTTCCCGACGGCCCCGGGTCGCTACGTCCGGATCGTCGGCCACGGCCAGTGGAGTGGCACGACGCAGCTCAGTCCGTGGAACAGCATTACCGAAGTCGCTATCTATGCAAGCGCTGCCGTGACGGCTGATCCCCCGGCAGTGGCCGCGGTGGCCTCGGTGACGGTGAGCCCGGCGCCAGCGAGCGTGCAGGTGGGGGCGACGCTGCAGCTCGCCGGCGTGACCACGGACTCGGCCGGGAACTTGCTGGCCAGTCGGACGGTAAGCTGGGCGACGGGCAACGCGGCGGTCGCGACGGTGTCGGCGAGCGGCTTGGTGACGGGAATGACGGCGGGGTCGGCGACGATCGCCGCCACGAGTGAAGGGCAGAGCGGGACATCCACTATCACGGTGACGAACGTACCCGTGGCTTCGGTGACTGTGACTCCAGCGATTGCGAGCCTCCTCATGGGGGCGACGCTGCAGCTGACGGCGACGCTGAAGGACGCGCTCGGCAATCCGCTAAGCGGCCGCGTCGTCACCTGGGCAAGCAACGCCCCGGGTGTGGCCGCGGTGAGCGGCACCGGGTTGGTGACGGGGCTCGGGATCGGAGGGGGGACGATCACGGCGACGAGCGAGGGCCAGAGCGGGAGCTCGGCCGTGACGGTGTCGCTCGTGAACGATTCGACGCCGCTCTACACGCTTGGCAATGGCGCCAACTATTACGTCGCGCCGTCGGGCTCGGACGGGAATCCCTGCACGGCAACCGCCCCCTGCTACACGCTGCAGCGCGTCTCCCAGCTGATGAGCCCGGGCGACAATGCCCACGTCGCTGCCGGGAACTACACGTGGAGCTACTCCGGCAACCAGGTGACGAAGAGCGGAACGGCCACCGCTCCCATCAGCTACATCTCCGACACGAAATGGGGCGCGAAGATCTACGGATCGGACTGCTCTCCCATTACGAATGGCGGCGATTACGTCCAGATCATCAACTTCGACGTCACCGGGAGCTGTGTCCAAGGCATTACGACCAACGGCAACTACACCAAGATCATCGGCAACCGCGTCCATGATATGCCCGGCACCCAATTGACCGCCGCCATCGTGGTGGACTGCTGCAGCTACACCAAGACCGGCAATCTGGTGATCGGCAACGTCGTGGACAACATCGGGCCGTGGGGGCAGGTGAATCAAACTCACGGCATCTACTTGGCCGGGCCGGGCAACACTGCCATGAACAACATCGTGACCCGTGCCGCCTCCGCGTGTATTCAAACCTACCACGGCGCCACCCGGCTTACGATCTCCAACAACGTGGTGGCGAACTGCGGCAAATACGGCATTCAGCTCTCCGCCGATCCCGCCGTCACGGTGAACGATTACACCACTGTGGACAACAACATCATCGTGAATGGTGGGCAGTATGGGATTCACGAGGCCTACTCCCTCGGCAGCCATATCGTCTACAACAACAACATCGTCTACAACAACCCGGCCGGGAACATCTCCGGCAGCACCGGAATTCAGTCCGGCACCATAACGCTCACCAGTGCCCAGTTCAGTGCCCTCTTCGTGAACTACACCGGCGATATGACCGGGGATTACCATCTCCGGAGCGGTGCCGTGGCGATCGATGCCGGCACGACCTTCTGTGCCACCGGCGTGGTCATCTGTGTGCCGGCGCTCGACTTCACCGGCATCGCCCGCCCCCAAGGCGCTGCCTACGACATCGGCGCCTACGAGTATTGAACCTTGCATCCGGAAGGGCGACACGCTTGCCGCGGCCTCATGCCTCAATCGGTGGCGGGGTCGCGGCGAGCGGTCGCCCGATGTGGGCGGCCCACGTGGCCGCCGGGCAGCATCTGTTGCACCTAGGGGACGAGGCTGCCACGCCTGAGGCGCTGGCGCGCCAGCGTCGTCGGAAGATTCGCGCAGGCCAGCTAGCTCTTGACCCGGTGCGCAATTGCATCCGCCCGCGGGGTTGGGTCACCATACGTAACGACAGGGGTCCGGAAGTTGCGCGGCCAAGACGCCGCTCATGGCCTCACACACCGGACGGATGCTGTCCCGCGCCCCCCTCGCGGCCGCGCTTCTCCTGCTGTTGGCCGCCTGCGCGCTGCAGGACTCCGTTGCGCCCAACGACGCCCCGGGAACACGGGGCATAAGCGCCAACCGCTCCGTCGGTCCGGCGCCGGCCTTTTACGTCTCGCCGACCGGCTCTCCATCCGGCGACGGATCGTTCACCGAGCCATGGGACTTGGCAACGGCCCTCGCCGGCCCGGCCGCGGTCACACCGGGCAGCACGATCTGGTTGCGGGGCGGAACATATACGAACGCGTTAGACCCACGGGGCTTCGCCAGTACACTGACGGGTACGGTTGACGCTCCGATCGTAGTGCGCCAGTATCCCGGGGAGCGTGCGACGGTTACGAACATCCTCTTCGTGACTGGTGCGTACACGTGGTTTTGGGGTTTTGAGGTCACGAACCCCGCTCCGCAGCAGGGCGTCATGCACGGCGTCCACCTCAAAGGGGCCGGAATCAAGGTCATCAACCTGGTCGTCCATGACGCGACCGATGACGGCATTTTCATCGGGCCGGAAGCCACGGGGTCCGAGGTCACTGGCTCCATCGTCTACAACAACGGACGCACCGACAATCTGACTCACGGGATCTACTGTAAGAGTCAGACCGGCACGTTGCTGTTGAAAGACAACATCGTCTTCGACAATTGGGCCTACGGTTTTCACTGCTACGCCAACGACGGACCGTATATCCAGAACATTGATCTCGAAGGCAACGTCGCGTTCAACAACTACGTCTGGGGCGTGCCGTCGGATGCCGACATTCTCGTGGGCGGCGTATTTCCCGCGTCGGGAATCACCGTCAATGAGAATTACACGTATCGGACCAACTTCACGAACACCATGACAGCCGACATTGGGAGCGACGTCGTTACGAACCAGGATCTCGTCTGCACCAACAACTATTTCATCGGGGGGTGGTGGCGGATGGGCGCTTGGGCCACGGCCACCGTGACGGGCAATACGCTCTACAACTTTACCACTGGCGGCATGGTGTGGAGCCTGGGATCGGACAACGATCAGCGGTGGAGCAACAATACGCTCTTCGGCGACCCCTCAGCCACGGTGTGGCGCCACGATACCACTGATGTCACCACCTTCGACGGCTGGGTGACGCAGAACGGGCTCGCCGATCCGGGAACGTACGCGGGTAGCGCACCCACAGGGGTCAAGATCTTCGTGCGCCCCAACCAGTATGAGCCGGGTCGGGCCAACATCATCGTCTACAATTGGGCGCAGCAGAGTGCGGTCAGCGTAGACGTCTCGGGGATCCTCGATATGGGTGACCGCTACGTGGTGCAGCATTCCCAGGACTTCTTTGGCCCCCCGGTCGCCAGCGGCATTTACACCGGCGGCCCGCTCGAGCTTGCCATGGTCGGCATCACGCCTCCGAGCCCGGTGGGTGTCGCCACGGCGCAGGCGGCCCCCGTCACCGGACCGACCTTCAACGTGTTCGTCCTCATGAAGACAGGGCGAGGCCGCTGCGCCCCATTCAGCGGAGAGGGCCAGGACTCTGTGGCTCTGGATGACCCCGTTGTTGTAGGACCTTGTCAACCATCGGTGCTATCGCCTCGTATGTGATCGGCACAGGGCACGATCGCTCTCGCGAGCCGTCTCGCCAGGCTCGCTCGAGTACGCAAGCAATGCCTTCGACATCGGCGGAATCACGAACCACGGCCCCGACGCGGTTTCCCTCGACCGCCGCGGCGCTGCCCGGCGGCGTCACGACCAGCGTGGGAATGCCCATCGCGACTGACTCATAGAGCTTGGCTGGGATCTGGAGCTGCTGCTCTTGCGCCAGGACGACAGCCAAGCGCGAACGGGACACGATGTTGAGAGCCTCGGCCCGGGGAAGCGGGCCCAGCACTTCTACGTACGGCTCCATCCCTGCCGCGGCGACCGCGCTGTAGAACGCGCGAGCATGCCTAGCGTCGGCCTGACCGGCCACGCGCAGTTTGGCACCGGCGCGGGCAGCTTCTGGGTGACGTTCCAAGAAGGCTCGTAGCGCCTGCACCACCGGCCCGAGGTCACGGCCGGTGTACAGCCAGCCGGTATATGCGATTCCCAATCCGGGATATCGATCATCAGCAGGTGGCGGCAAGCGTTCCGCGTCGACGCCGTTGGGAACGCACACCACCGGCACATCGGGATACCGCGCCGCGAGTGCGTCACCCAACTGACGAGTGTTGGTGATGATCCCCTGGGCGGCCCGGAAGGCAAGGCGTTCGAGGCGCGGGGCGACGACGCGAAACAGTCGACTTCCCAACATTCGATCCGACTCCCAGATCTTCTCGAACGGTCCCGCCCACGGATCGCGCAGGTCGATCCACCAGGGCACGGCGCTGCCGATCGTGGCGAGTGCCGCCACGAGATGGGCGGAGTGCGGCGGGCCACTGCTCACGACAACGTCCGGCCGGAATCGCCGCATCGCCGAGCGTGTGCGCAGCGCGGCGCGGAGCATCCAGCCCCGGCTGTCGTCCGGAAACGTCAGGAATGCCACGACCTCCCGACCCAGTTGGCGCAGCAGACCTGGCGGTGCCGACGGATTCGCGACCCGTGAGGCGATCGGGAACCCCCCGACCGAAGGCCCACCGGCTAGTCGCCGAAGCAGCCGCCATCCGTCGCTGAATGTCCAGAGGCGCGGACACAACTCCACGTCAGGCCCGCTGGGCGCATCGTTCCCGATGGGTGGGACGGCCGTGACAACGGAAATCTTCCAGCCTAGGCGGGCGAGGTATTTCGTCATCCCCAACCAGCGAAGGCCACCGACGGGGCCATCGGGATCGAAGTAATACGTGACGATGAGCAGCCGGCGAGTATTCACCGGCGTGCCCCCGATTCTCGACGGGCGGCCATGACGAGCTCGCGAAATGCCTCGAACCGCTCCCGGTGCAGGACCACACAGGCAAGCCCATACGTGAGCACGCCCCCTCCGATTTGGGCAGCCAACCGCAGGCCGGGAGTCCACTCGCTGGGGCTGAGTACTCCAACGGCGAGCACCGCCGCTGCCATCAGGGTTGTGCCGCTCAACGCAGGCCACAGCGCCTCGAGGTATGCCCTGGGGGACAGCTCGATCTTGGAGAACACTCGCCAGTACAGCAGGACGGCGAGGGGGGGATCCACCAGCACCCATGCCACGGCGAGCCCGACCGTCCCCCATCGCTGCCCGCTGAAGTAGAAGCTCGTGGGCATGACAAGGGCGGCAGCGACCATGGTCCACATCGGGAACCTCGTATCCCTGATGCTGTGGAGCACCTGAGCCAAGAGTGGAGTGATCGAGCGGAAAGCCGCATAGGCGGCGAGGATCTGCAGCGGCGCGACAGTGCCCTCCCACTTAGGGCCGAGGACTGCCAGGACAAAATCGCGAGCCACCAGAGCGAGCCCGAGGCTGACGGGGAAAGTGATCAGGGCGATGCCTTCGGTAATCCGAAGGAGGTACCGCCGGAGCGCTGCCGGATCCGTCTGCACCGCGGTAAAGAACGCGGGCGTCACCTGCCCGACCAGCGTCGTGACCCTGTCCACCGGGACGCTGGCCAAGGTCCAGCCGACGTTGTAGAAGCCGAGGGCAGCCTTCCCCAGAATCCGCCCAGCTACAAGGAAGTCCGCGTTCGCCGAGACGTACCAGCAAAGGCGGGAGACGAGGACGTTGGAACTCAGGCTGATCGCGGGCTTCAGAGATTTCCGCCTCGGCCACGCGAACGGTGCGTGCCGCAGCCGGAGAATCGCTCCAGCCGAAATCAGCGCGCTCAGCACCCCGCCACACACCAGCGTCCAGTACCGAAAACCGGCGATGGCAAAACCGACCATGCTGATGGCCAAGACCAGCGCCTGGCTCAGGTCAATGAGCGCGAGCGCCTTGAACCGCATGTCGCGCTGCAGTAGCGCGAGCGGTACGGTCTTGAACGACGCGATGACGAAGGTCGTGCTCATGGCCACAACCACGAGCGGCAATTGGGGAGCGTGGAAGAAACGTCCCAACGGGATCGCCACGATGCAGGACGCGAGCAGGCTAGCTAGCCCCAAGAGTACCGCGAGCCCGTTCAACTGGTTCAGTTGCTGAGCACTGAGCTCGCGGACGGCGAGCACGGCGGTGCCCAGGCCAAACTCGGAGAGGAGCGCGATCAGCCCGAGGTAGATCGCGGCCATGCCCACGAGGCCGTAGTCCTCTGGGGTGAGCAAACGGGCGACAATCAGCCAGGATACCCAGGTGAGCCCCTGGCTGGCCCACTTACCCGCCGCCGTCCAGGCGACGCCGCGCACCAGCGAGCGATCGAGGGCCGGAGCCTCAACCCGGGTCCCGGACTGTGTCGATTCGCAAAAGCCCGCTACGTCATGCACAGCCTACCACAGCAAGCAAGAGCGAGACCAGCCCGAGCTGGCGCAGGTCTCGCTCCGGACCGAGGGCAGGCGGACCCCCGAGTCCACGTGTGTTGCGATCGCGCGACAGGGTGGCTGCGATCGACGTAAGTCACGTGGCTGACTTCCCAGCGGACCTCTGGCCGTCGAGCGTCAAGACCGCGTACGCCCGGCCCCGTCCTTCGTGGACCTCCTCCCGCATGCAGCGCTCAGCCTGCCAGCGCTGCCTCACCAGTATCTCGGGAGGTTCCGTCGCGTCGTCGAGGAGGATAATCGCTCCCGCGGGGAGTTGTGACCCCAGGAGGGGCAGCAAACCATACCGTCCCCCAAGGTTGGGAGGGCCATCACACACCACGAGTCCGAACTCTCTGGGCCATTCGACCTTGGGGAGGTCATACCATTCGAACGAGCCGTGTTCGATCAACGCCGTCAGGTGTAGCTGCACGCCGGGAATGCGGTATCTCTGCAGCACGGTGGATATTTGCGCGAACCAGTCAGGCATGTGCTCCAGGGTATGCACCGGTACTCCTCGGCGACCAGCCAGCAACCCTAAGATGATGGTTGTGAGACCACTGCCGCATTCTAGGATTGGCGCCTCAGCACGGGCTGCTCGCGCGGCGACCTCTGCTAGGTAAGGAAGGTTCGCGCTGAATCCCTCGTTGCCCCAGGCCCGAGACAGCGCTTCCAACCGGTCGGCTCCAGGAAGCTCTCCCCTCGGCAGCTCGATCAGGCGAGCGATCGCGACGCCGAGACGATACCTCTGAACAGCATCGCGCACGGGTCTCTTGATCCAGCGTGGAAGCACTCGGCTTAGGCTCTGCCTGATCATGGGGTCACTCTCCGCAGGTCGCTGTCTCGTCTCAACGCCGTTCCACAGTCCAGGCTACCCCGCGCACCGCACCGCGTACCACAGGAAGCAAGAGCGAGACCAGCCCGAGCTAGCGACCTCCCGGTGCGCGAGTGTCGCGATTGCGCAACACGCAGGCGGTGCCAGAGGTCCACACTGCGTGAGCATACCGGGGCTTGCGAGGTGGCGCAGCCATGGCGTGCGCTCCGCGCGGACCGCTGCGGGTTACCGTGCTCAATGCTTTCGCTCCCATGCTGGGCACGTCGCTTGCACCGTGGGGCTGCCGGGAGCGCACCGACTCGAGCATGCCGTGAAATCGCGTCGTGGACGCTGTGTCTCGCGAGGCTGGGGAGGATCGCATGTATCGGATCGTGGGAGGCGAATGCGGATCCTCTGGGTGAAGGTCGGGGGGCTCTGGCCGCTCACCGCTGGCGGGCGACTACGGAGCTTCCACATCCTCGCGGAGCTGACCCGTCGGCATCGTGTCACGCTGGTGACGACTCACGGCCCACGCGACGATCCGGCAGGGCTGGCGGCTCAGCTCGTCGGCTGCGAACAGGTGATCTCGTTGCCGTACGCCGCCCCAAAACAGGGGAGTGCCCGCTTCGTCGGGGCAGTGCTCGGGTCGTGGCTCTCGCCGCTTCCCGTCGATGTCTGGCGGTGGCGCATCCCCGCCGTGCGGAAAGAGGTCGCGCGGCTCATGACGAGGGAGAAGTTCGATCTCTGCGTGGCCGACTTCTTGTACACCACACCGAACGTGTCGCTGGATGGGCCGGTCTCGACGGTCCTGTTCGCTCACAACGTGGAGCACATGATCTGGCAGCGGCTTGGTCGGATCGAGACCCGGCCGTGGCGGCGCGCTCTCCTGGAGCTCGAGTGGCGGAAGATGCGCCGGTACGAAACCCAGGCCTGCACTCGGGCCCGGTTGACCGTCGCCGTTTCGGACGCAGATCGTTTGTTACTCGCCTCCCATGCTCCCGAGGCGAGCGTCCGTACGATCCCCACCGGCGTGGACACTAGGTACTTCACGCCCAACGGATCGCAGGAGACGCGTGGGGCGCTTGTCTTCACGGGCTCCATGGATTGGTTTCCCAACGAAGACTGCATCCTGCATTTCACCGAGGCGGTGTTCCCCCGCATCCGCGACGCAGTGCCTGACGTATCCCTCACGGTCGTGGGGAGGAATCCTGGTCCCCGGGTGCAGCGGCTGGCGGCGATCCCGGGCGTCCGCGTCACGGGGACGGTCAATGATGTGCGGCCGTACGTCGCCGCGGCCGCCGTGTGCGTGGTGCCGCTCCGGGTGGGCGGCGGGACGCGACTCAAGATCTTCGAGGCGCTCGCGATGGGGAAGGCCGTTGTGTCGACCACCGTGGGGGCGGAGGGTCTGCCGCTCATCCCGGGCACGCATTTCGTTCAGGCAGACGATCCGGCACAGTTCGCGGACTCGGTCGTCGCGCTGCTCCGGGATCCCTCCCGACGTCGAGCGCTGGGTAGCGCCGGACGTCGCCTGATGGAGGAGCGGTACTCATGGTCGCAAGTGGCTCGAGAGTTCGAAGCCAGATGCGAGGAGGTCGTCCCTCATGCGCGTTAACGTGTTCGGGCTCGGCTACGTGGGATCCGTGACTGCCGCCTGTCTGGCGAAAGCGGGCCACGAGGTGATCGGGGTCGACATCGACGAAGAGAAAGTCGCCATGATCAATAACGGCGCGTCGCCAGTCGTGGAGCCCGGGCTGGGAGCGCTGGTCGCTGAGGTCGTGACTGCGCGACGCTTGCGCGCGTCGATCTCGACGCCCGAGGCTGTGCGGAACGCGACGATCGGGCTCATCTGCGTCGGCACACCAGGCCGCGCCAGCGGGCAGCTCCAAGTGGACGCTCTCAAGCGCGTCGGCCAGGAGATCGGCCAGGCGCTGGCCGAACGCGATGATCCCTATACCGTCGTGCTGCGCAGCACCGTGCTCCCTGGGACGACGGAGCGGGTGCTCGTCCCCGCGCTCCACAGCGGTGCCGGACGCGACCTGGAACCCGGGCTCCGCATCGCCGTGAACCCGGAGTTCATGCGGGAGGGCTCTGCGCTGCGAGACTTTGCGTGTCCTCCGTTGACCGTCGTGGGGTGCGTCGATCCCGAGACCGCCGCGGTCCTCCGATCCCTGTACGCCACGGTCGAGGCTCCCTTCGTCCACACCGCCGTGCGGACGGCGGAGATGGTCAAGTACATCTCGAACGCGTTCCACGCTCTCAAGGTGTGCTTCTCCAACGAGATCGGGGACGTGTGCGCGGCGCTCGGGGCCGACGCGCAGGAGGCGATGCGGCTCTTTCTGATGGACCGAAAACTCAATGTCTCGGAGGCGTATCTTCGCCCTGGCTTCGCCTTCGGCGGCTCGTGCCTGCCGAAGGACCTCCGCGCCCTGGTGTACGCCGCCCGCAGCGCTGACGTCTCCCTACCGCTGCTCTCCGCGATCCTCCCATCGAACGAGGGGCAGATTCGACGGGCGGTGGAGGCGGTGCTCGAGACGCGAAGACGGAGGATTGGAGTCGTCGGCCTCGCCTTCAAGCCCGAGACCGACGACCTCCGTGAAAGCCCCATGGTCACACTGGTCGAGACGCTCATCGGGAAGGGATGCGACGTGCGAATCCTCGATCCCAACGTCGCCGTAGCCCGATTGCGGGGAGCGAATCGCCGTTACATCGAGGAGGAGATCCCGCACATCGCATCGCTGCTCTGCGACCGCCTCGATACCCTCCTCGCGCACGCCGAGGTGCTGGTCGTCGGCAACACCTCCGACGAGGCGGCGCGAGCGCTGGCAGCGGCCGGTCCTGACCACGTCGTGGTGGACCTCACCCGCGGAGCTACCGCGAGCGCTCGAGCGCGGGTCGACGCTCCCCCACCCCCACCCGTCGACGTGCCGCATCCGTCGCCCTCGCCTACCGCGACGTCGGCCAGGTCTAGAGGACGCGTGCCATGAAGCGCTGGAAACACCACGTCAGGAACTACTTTAGTGAGCGCGCGACGCAGTGGATGGACTTCTACGCCGATGCCGGACCGCGCTCGATCATCACGGAGAATCTGAACTCGCGCCAGCGATCTACACTGGAGCTGGTCGAGGCCGCGATCCCGGCATCCTCCAGGATCCTTGACGCCGGCTGCGGCTCGGGTGTGACGGCTGCAAAGCTCATGCAACGCGGGTACGCAGTGTGGGGCATCGACCTCGCCGAGCCGATGATCCGCCAGGCACGAGAACTCTGCGGAACAGATCAATTCGGCGTCGGGGACATCGAGCACATCCCATTTGCGGATAACACGTTCGACGGCGTGGTGTCCCTTGGGGTCATAGAATACCAGGAGTCCGACGAGCAGACACTGCGCGAAATTCACAGAGTGCTCAGTCCCGGGGGTAGGGCCGTGATCGCCATCCCCAACGGGAGATCGCCCATTCGGCGCATGGACGACGTCGTCCTCAGCGTGGTCTCCGTGTTGCGGTCCGCGTCCGACATCCTGAAATACCGGTTGCGCGGCAGGCCGGCGCCCGTACGTGGGATCCCCGCTGGACCTGTTGGCCGCAGGTTTCACCCCGAGAGATGGCTGTTGCTGCTCCGTAGCTTGGGCTTCGAACCAGAGCAACGGATCTGCCACGGCTGGGGGTGGTTCAGGAGCCCGCTTGGTCGTTTGGTCCAGCCTCTGTTCAAAGCGCAAACCGTCCTTCGGCGTGCCATAGAGCGATTGTTCGGACGGGCGCTCGTCTCTCGAATCAGCGGCAGGCTTGTTCGAAGCCGAGCACGCAATTGGTTGGCCCCGGAGCAAATCGTGCGGGTCCGCGCAATCAAAGAAGACATTGGACGCGTCGTGATGCGAAACCAGCAGACTGCCGCCACTGTAGCGACGAACAGAGGGGCACCATAAGTGTGCGGTCTTGCCGTTATGCTCGGTCTCGGCGGCCGCCAGGCAGACGGGGCTATCCTGAGTCGGATGGCCCGGAGCATTGCGCACCGCGGCCCCGACGATTCGGGCCTGTACCTCGATCACCAGGTGGGGTTCGGGTTTCGCAGGCTGGCCATCCTGGACCTGAGCCCCACCGGTCATCAGCCCATGTGCTCGGAAGATGGCCAGCTCGTCATCGTCTTCAACGGCGAGATCTACAACTACATCGAGTTGCGGGACGAGTTGCGGGCGGCCGGACACTGCTTCCGCTCCACCAGCGACACCGAAGTCCTGCTCGCGGCCTACCGGCAGTGGGGCCCGGAATGCCTGAGCAGGCTGAACGGCATGTGGGCCTTCGTGATCCACGACCGGCGCCGCGGCGTGCTGTTCGGAGCGCGGGACCGCTTCGGCGTGAAGCCCCTCTTCGTGCATCGGGGCAAGGATTACTGGCTGCTTGCCTCAGAGGTGAAGGCCATACTGGCGTCGGGCTTGTATGTGCGAGAAACAAACTGGCAGGTCGCCGCCGACTTCCTGCTCCACGGCAAGCTGGATGAGACCCCGGCGACCTTCTTTGCCGGCATAGAGCAGGTCCCGCCGGGATGCGCGTTCGAGATCCGGCTGGACGGTAGGTCGAGGCAGTGGACGTACTGGTCGCTCCCCGACATCGAGCCGGAGCCGCTGCCCGATGTCGAGGAATCGGTGGCAGAGCTGCTCGAGGGCGCCGTCCGCCTCCGTCTGCGGAGCGACGTACCGGTAGGAGTCTGTCTGTCCGGGGGGCTCGACTCCACGGCGATCATTTGCGCCATGGCGCGGAACCGCGAGCCTCGTGACGGCGGGCAACCCGTTCCCCCGCTCCTGGCCTTTTGCTATCACGACGCCGCGTTCGACGAGCGCCCATTCATCGCCGACACGCTGTCGCAGACCGGTGCGCTCCTGAAACGGATCTCGCTGACCCCACAGGCGATGTGGGAGAGCCTGACAGAGGTCTTGCGGTTCCAGGACGAGCCGATCGTATCAGGAGCACCGATTGCCGGGTTCCACCTGATGAAGCTGGCCGCGAGCAACGGCGTCAAGGTCGTGCTCAACGGCCAGGGCTCGGATGAAGTCTTCGCGGGTTACTCGAGCTATTTCCAGGACCACTGGTACACGCTCCTCCGCAGCGCCCGAGTCGCCAGGGCGTGGCATGAGATGCGTGCCTACGCCGCCGAACACCGCGCCAATGCCGGGCAAGTATTCCTCCACGCGTTCGCGCTCGTGTTCCACCATCAATTGCGGCGGTTGAGGGCATATCGCAGCGTGGCGCGCGGGCGGCGTTGGCGAAGCCACAAGCAGCGGCGCTGGTTTACACCGTCTCTGATCGATCGTCTCGGTGCGAGCGATGCGGGCTACGAGGAGCCTCACTTGGACGCCGTACTGAGACGCTCCGTCGAACGGACGCCCCTACCACACTATCTGCGGCTGGAAGATCGTAACTCGATGGCCCACGGTGTGGAAGCGCGGCTGCCGTTCATGGACTATCGCCTGGTCTCCCTCGCGTTCCGGGCGGGTGCGGATCGCAAGATAGAAGGAGTCTGGAACAAGGCCCTGCTCCGCAGGAGCTTGCGCGGCCGAATACCGGACTCGGTGCGAGACCGAGCCGAGAAGATGGGCTTTCCCACGTCTCTGCACATCTGGTTGACCAGCGTTCTCGCCGAACCATTGCGAGACGTTCTGGGCAGTCGGGCGGCCCGGGAACGGGGGATTTACAACGTGCAGGAGATGTTCAGCGTCTTGCAGAATGGTCATCCTGTCGAGCCCGAGACCGCGCTGCGGCTGTTCCACGTGGCTGAATTCGAGCTTTGGCACAGCATTCACAGCGACTGACCGGCCATGACTCGAGAATGGATTGCAGCGGCGGTGCAGCGGCCGATCCGGGCCCAGTCCTTGCGCAGCACCTCGGCCATGATGCGATGCGACGCCCTGGTGCTGGACGCGGCGCTCCGACAGTCGCTCGTGACCGTGCGGTCTCTCGGTCGGCGGGGGCTCGGGGTCGCCGCGGCGGAAACGCACGATCGTGCGCCCGCCTTTGCATCGCGTTGGTGCCAGCGAGGCTTCGTGTTTCCGGCCAAGGAAGGGACGGACGCGTACCAGGGCATTCTCGAGCATTGGCTGGAGCGCACCGGTGCGCGAGTGCTCATCGCCTCGAACGACGCCACGATCGCGCTGCTGCGCCGGCATCGCGCGCGACTCGAGCCACGCGTCCGGGTGGCGCTCGCGCCAGAGCCTGGGATGGCGATCGCGATCAGTAAGGAGCAGACGCTCGCGGTGGCGCGGCGTCTTGGGCTGCGGATCCCGCGCGAGGTGGTCGTGCGCGACGGCGGAGAGGTAACGGCCGCTCTGAAAGACATCGGACTCCCGGCGGTGATCAAACCGAGCGAATCTTGGCTGTGGGACGGACGGGAGGGAGCGCGCCTGGGTGCCCAACTCGCGGTCACTGCCGCCGAGGTCGGTCGCGCGGTCGAGGCGGTGACGCGCTTCGGGGAGGCCGCGCTCGTCCAGCCACTACTGACCGGAAGACGCGAAGCGGTGAGCTTCCTGTATGCCGACGGCGAAGTGTACGCGCGCTTCGCCCAGTGGGCCAAGCGCACCAGTCCGCCCCTGGGCGGGAACTCGGTGCTGCGCCAGAGCATCGCCGTTCCAGCAGACATCGGGTCCCACGCCGAATCGCTCGTGCGCGAAATCAATCTCGAAGGCTACTCCGAAGTCGAGTTTCGTCGTGATGCCGCCGGCGTCCCGTACCTGATGGAGATCAACCCGCGGCTCTCCGCCTCGGTCGAGGTCGCGGTGCGAGCCGGCGTTGACTTTCCGTACCTCGTCTACCAGTGGGCGAGCGGCGAGCCGATTGACCGGGTCACAGGCTATCGGACCGGCGGCTGGATACGCGATCTGGGCGGGGACATCACGACGACGATCGCCGCCCTGCGGCAGCGCGGCAGGCCCGGCATCACCTCTCCGGTCCAGACGCTCCTGCAGTTCGGCCTCTCGTTTCTGAGGCCCATGGCCTACGACTATCTGTCCTGGAGGGATCCCCTTCCCGCCGTCAAGGCCACGACGACCTTCACACGCGGCGCCATTAAGGGGTTGGCATCCCGCATGAGAAAGAACGGCGCATGAGTCCTATCTTCGATGTCGTGGTTGTCGGCGCCGGCCCCTACGGCCTCTCCGCCGCGGCGCATCTCCTCGGCCGAGGCCTGCGAGTCGCCGTCTTCGGCCGGACCCTGGAGATGTGGCGCGATCGCATGCCGAAGGGCATGCTGCTCCGATCGCACTGGTGGGCGACCAACCTCTCCGATCCTCGCCGGGCCTACGGGTTTGAGCAGTTCGCCCGGGACTCGGGCCACTCGCGTGGCTATCCCCTGCCGATTCAGACGTTCATCAATTATGGCCTCTGGTTCCAGCAACGGGCGGTCCCTGACGTCGATGAAACGTACGTCTCATCGATCGAGCGCCAGGACGGCCGGTTCCTCATCACGCTGGAGGATGGGCGCGAGGTGGAGAGTCAGGCGGTCATAATGGCGATCGGCGTCTATTACTATGCCAATCGCCCGGAACAGTTCACCGGGCTGCCGGCAGAGCTGGTCTCGCATTCCTCCGAGCACCGGGACTTCGGTCGTTTCAAGGGACGGGACGTCGTGGTGATCGGCGGTGGACAGAGCGCGATCGAGTATGCCGCGCTGCTCCACGAAGCGGGGGCCGCTGTCCAGGTCGTGTCGCGCCGCCCCATCCAGTGGCTGGCGCCCGATCGGTCGGGCGCGCGGAGCCTCCTCGAACGGATCCGCGCCCCGGATGCGGGCATCGCGCCGGGCTGGACCAACTGGCTCTGGGATCGGAGGCCGGTCCTGTTCTACCGGTTCCCACAAGGGTGGAAGGATTCCTATAACGCGATCTACCATTCCGGGGCGGCCGCCTGGTTGCGGGACAGAGTCATCGGCAAGGTCACGCTGCAAGAGCGTCAGACGGTGGCGAAACTGGACGCGGTGCGAGGGAAACTCCGTGCGACGCTCTCCGACGGCGCGACGGTGAGCGCTGATCACGTCCTCTTGGCAACGGGGTACACGGTCGATATCACGAAGTTGACGATGCTCGATCCGTCTCTTCGCGCCGAGATCGAGACAGACAGGGCGATCCCGAGCCTGAGTCACTGGTTCGAAAGCAGCGTCCCCGGGCTTTTCTTTGTCGGACTCACCTCGCTGCGCGCCTTCGGTCCGCTGTACCGCTTTGTCGCAGGATGTGGAGCCGCGGCCCGGCGCGTGGCCGACGGTGTCATGCGAGCACGTACTAGACGTTCGCCGACGGTGCCGGCGCGCAGTGGCGCCGCAACTGTTCGATCCGAGTCGCCCGCGGGTCAGTATGACTAGACGCGGTAGGCGTCTGTTGGCAGTCGGTGTGCTGCTGGCGGCAGCGGGTGCGATGATGATCTCGGAACATGCTCGATGGCGCGCCCACGTCGTCCTGCTGTATGTCACGGGACAGATCCCGGACATCGGGTTGAAGCCGTTGCTGCGCTACATGATGCCGGGCTCCGACCAGTACCTGAGACCCCTGGTCGAGACCCACAATCCGTACGCGGTGATTCACAACGCCAAGACCAGTCCGGCCGACATTCAGACGGGGGCGCAGCTGTTTCGCAGTCAGTGTGCTTCCTGTCACGCGCCAGACGGGAGCGGCGGCGGTGGCGGTCCAGCATTGATCCATCGAGCCTTCAACCATGGCGAGAGCGATTGGGCGGTATATCGCGTCGTTCGCTTCGGCATTCCCAACACGGGCATGAGACCGCATCCGCTGCCAGAGACGGAGTTATGGCAAGTGGTGGCGTTCGTCCGCTCCATCAATGCACCCGACAGTACGTCCGGAGCCGTCGGGCCTGGTGCCGGTCGATCCCTCAGCGTGAACGTGCCATACGATGAGCTTGCGGCGACTCGTGAGCCGGCCGAGGACTGGCTCACCTACTCCGGCTCGTATTGGTCTTCCCGACACAGCGCTCTGAGTCAGATCAACCGTGAGAATGTGCACCAGCTCGCCCTCAGATGGATTCACGAGTTCGCAGGCGAGCCCAGAACCATCGAGGTCACGCCGATTGTGCGGCGCGGGATCATGTTCGTGACGGAGCCGCCCGGCCGAGTCACGGCGTTGGACGCTACCACCGGGCGAGAGATTTGGACGTACGGGCACACCGTATCGCGCGAGAGCCTCGGGGGCGAATTCGGCGCAGCGGCGAATCGTGGCGTCGCAATCCTCAACGACAAGGTCTTCTTTGGAACAGTGGACGCACGACTCATCGCGGTCTCCGCGGCGACCGGCGCCTTGCAGTGGGAGGCGACCGTCGCTCCAGACCCGACGCGGTACGCCATCAGCGCCGCGCCACTGGCCTATCGCGATCTCGTCGTGACCGGTGTGGCCACGCCGGACATGATCAGGGGGGGACAGGGCTTCATCGCGGCCTACGATGCCAATAGTGGCAAGGAGCGATGGCGGTTCATGACGATCCCCAAGCCGGGCGAGCCTGGCGGCGAGACGTGGGCCGGTGACTCCTGGCGCGAGGGAGGCGCGCCCACGTGGCTGACGGGGTCGTACGATCCGGACCTCGACCTGCTCATTTGGGGCGTGGGGAACCCGAAGCCCGTCTTCGACGCCGCGGCCCGCAGAGGCGACAACCTGTACACGAACTCGGCCGTGGCGCTCCGGGGATCCACCGGAGCGCTCGTCTGGCACTTTCAGTTCACGCCGGGGGACGATCACGACTGGGACGCGAACCAGATTCCGGTGCTCGCGGATCAAAAAACAGCGCAGGGTACACAGAAACGTGTCCTCTGGGCGAATCGCAACGGCTTCTACTATGTGTTGGATCGCGTGTCCGGGAAGTATCTCACTGCCGCGCCGTTTGCGCACGAGACCTGGACCGATAGCCTCGATCCGCAGGGACGCCCCACGCCTCTCTCCGACTCGTCCCGACGTCGCGAAGGGTTCCTTCTGTACCCGGGCAGCGTGGGCGCGACCAATTGGTGGTCGCCCAGCTTCGATCCGACGCTGAACCTGATGTTCGTCCCGGTGCTCGAGCAGGGAATGGTGTACTTCACGTCAGGCCCGAGTCCCCCAGCGCCCGTCGGCGGCAGAGCCTTCTATACGGCGGTGCGTGCCCTGGACGCGTTCACTGGTAGGCGGGTATGGGAGTACCGCCGAGAGCCGCGCCTGGTCAACAATGTCATGGGGGGCGTCCTCTCGACGACGGGGGGGATCGTATTCGGCGGCGACGAACGCACGTTCTTTGCGCTCGAATCCCGAACCGGCCGACGCCTGTGGTCTATAGAGACCGGCGGCAACCTCCGTGCGGCTCCCGAGACCTTTCTAGCGGGCGGAGAACAGTTCGTGGCAATTGCAGCGGGTCGCAATCTCTTGGCATTCGCCTTGCCAAAGGCCCGACACACCGGTGACGCCAGGCCTGCCGAGTGACCTCCGACATCCGAGAACGCGTCCGCGCGGCCGCCTCGGCAGTGCTGCCGTCCCCGATCAAGCGGTCGCTGAAGCGCCTCGTGAGAGGCTACCATCGACGGTTTCGCGCCTTCACGCCGGTCGATCTGAATCGCGCGCTGGTGGAGCTCGGCGTCGTCGCGGGTGACGTGGTGATGGTGC
>Ga0207646_10001944_pt1 | contig 24788 bp, 21 predicted proteins | sample KBSK5502metaG_FD_184343 | JGI IMG/M metagenome (GOLD analysis project Ga0207646, IMG submission 184343) | Corn, switchgrass and miscanthus rhizosphere microbial communities from Kellogg Biological Station, Michigan, USA - KBS K5-50-2 metaG... | ecosystem: Host-associated > Plants > Roots >...
TCGGCGGCGGCATCCCGATCCTGCGCGCATTGACCGAGGGGCTAGCGGCGAACCGCATTCTCTCGCTGTACGGCATCGTCAACGGGACATCGAACTACATTCTGACCAAGATGACGGAGGCCGGCCGCTCGTTCGAAGAAGTCCTTGCCGAGGCACAAAAGGCAGGTTACGCAGAAGCCGATCCGACGTTCGACATCGCCGGAACCGACGCGGCCCACAAGCTGGCGATCCTGATGAACCTGGCGTTCGGGACCCCGATCAACTTCAAGGATATCTACGTCGAGGGCATCACGGGGATCGCGCCATTGGACATCGCCTACGCGACCGAGTTCGGCTACACGATCAAGCTTCTGGCGATCGCCAAGCTGCATGAGGGTCGGGACAGCCGCGAGGCCCCCGCTGAATTGGAAGCGCGGGTGCACCCGACCATGATCGCGAACGACGCGCCGATCGCGCAGGTAGGCGGTGTATACAACGCGATCCAAGTCACGGGGGACGCGGTGGGCGACATCATGCTCTACGGCAGTGGAGCTGGATCCTTGCCGACCGCCAGTGCCGTGGCAAGCGACGTCATCGACATGGCGCGGAACATCCTCACAGGTGCCGTGGGACGTGTCCCCTCGTGCGCATTTCAGGCGGACCAGCGGCGACCGCTGCGCATCCGTCCGATTGAAGAGGTCAGCAGCCTCTATTACTTGCGGTTCATGGTACTGGACCGGCCCGGGGTCCTCTCGCAATTATCCGGCGTCCTCGGGAAGCACGATATCAGCATCTCGTCCGTCCTGCAGCGTGGGCGCAAGGACGGGCAGACCGTGCCGGTGGTCATGACGACGCATACGGCGGTCGAGCGCAACATGCAGGCGGCCCTCAAAGAGGTCGCGGCTTTCCCATTCGTATCGGGCCGGACCACGCTGGTGCGCATCGAGGGAGAGGACCGGTAGCATGAGCGCCTGGCGTGGAGTCATCGAAGAGTACCGGGCCTATCTGCCTGTCACCGCGTCCACACCGGTGGTGACGCTGAAGGAAGGGAATACGCCGCTGGTGCGGGCGCTTCGTCTGGCCGAAGCGATCGCGCCGGGGCTTGATCTCTATCTCAAGTTCGAAGGGGCCAACCCGACCGGCTCGTTTAAAGACCGCGGCATGACGCTCGCCATTTCCAAGGCGGTGGAGGAGGGCGCACGGGCGGTCATCTGCGCGTCCACCGGCAACACGTCGGCATCGGCGGCCGCGTATGGCGGCCGGGCGGGGCTCCAGGTGTTTGTGTTGATCCCTGAGGGGAAGATCGCGTTGGGCAAGCTCGCACAGGCGATGATGCACCGGGCGACGGTCCTCCAGGTTCAAGGGAATTTCGATCAAGCCCTGACGATCGTGAAGGAGATCTCGACCAAGTACGGGATTATTCTGGTGAACTCGGTCAACCCCTTCCGATTGGAAGGGCAGAAGACGGCGGCCTTCGAGGTCTGCGATCAACTGGGAGACGCGCCGATGTACCATTTCCTTCCTGTCGGGAATGCCGGCAACATCACCGCGTACTGGCGGGGCTATGGGGAATACCACCGGGACGGCAAATGCACTAGGCTGCCTCGCATGATGGGGTTTCAGGCGGCGGGCGCCGCGCCCATCGTCTTGGGGCACGTTGTCGAGAAGCCCAAGACGATCGCGACGGCCATCCGCATCGGCAACCCGGCCAGTTGGGTGCCGGCGGTGAAGGCCATGCAGGACTCGAACGGGAAGATCGACCTGGTGACGGACGAGGAGATCGTCGAAGCCTATCGCATGGTGGCGGCCCTCGAAGGGATCTTCTGCGAGCCGGCCTCCGCCGCGTCCGTCGCCGGCGTCATCAAGATGCAGAAGGCGGGATTGTTCAAGGAGGGAGAGTCGGTCGTGTGCACGCTGACCGGGCATGGGCTCAAGGACGTGGACATCGCGATTTCGGTCTCGCAGAAGCCGACCACGATCCAGGCCAACATGGAAGATGTCGTGAGGGTGTTGGGCTACTAGGCTGTTCTATTTTCCTGGCGCGAGGAGGGCGCATCCGGTTCGCATGAAATACGTGATCCTGCTGGGGGATGGGATGGGCGACCGTCCTGTGACGGAACTCGGGGGCCGCACGCCGCTGCAGGCGGCCAAAACCCCCAATTTGGATTTTCTGGCCCGCAATGGCGAACTCGGTCTGGTCAAGACCACCCCGGATGGATTTTATCCGGGAGGTGATGTGACGCAGTTGGCGATTCTGGGCTATGACCCCAAGAAGCACTATACCGGCCTGGCTCCATTGGAGGCGGCCGGTCTCGGCGTGGCGCTGAATCCTGATGACGTGGCGTTTCGCTGTAACCTGGTGACCCTGCGGGCGGATTCCGGGGGCTATGATGTAAAGAAGCTAGGGCCCCACGCCGTGATGGAGGACTACAGCGCTGTGCAGATCGACTCGCTCGAAGCGAAGGAACTGATCTACGACGTGAACGAACAGCTCGGAACCGAAGTCGTTCAGTTCTATCCCGGCGTGTCGTATCGGAATCTCATGGTCTGGGCGGAGGGCAAGCACCGCGTGACGCTGACGCCTCCTCATGACATTGCGGGCAAGCCGGTCGGCGAGTTTCTCCCGAAAGGGGACGGCGACAAGGTCCTGCGCGCGTTGATGGATGAGGCCCTGGCGATCCTGCGCGGGCATCAGATCAATAAGGACCGCATCGAAGCGGGCAAGCCGCCGGCGAACGGCATCTGGTTGTGGGGGCACGGCAAGGCGCCGAAGCTGCCGAAGTTGACGGAGCGCTACGGCCTCTCCGCAGTCATGATCTCGGCGCTGGACCTGCCGCGCGGGCTGGGCCTCTCCTGCGGTTTCGAGGTGGCGAAGGTCGCGGGTGCCACCGGGTCCGTTGATACCGATTATCTCGGGAAAGCCGAGTGCGCTCTCAAGGAATTGGAAAAGCGTGACCTGGTGTATGTTCATCTGGGGGCGACGGATGATGCGAGCCATCAGGGAGATGTACAGGCCAAGATGAAGGCCATTGAATCGTTCGATGAGCACACCGTGGGGACGTTGCTGAAGGGACTGCCGAAGTTGGGCGCCCATCGCGTGCTGGCAGTGTGCAACCATGCCACGCCGGTCGCGCTCCGGGCCCATACCAATGATCCTGTGCCGTTCGCTATCTATGAAGGGCCGGCGGCCCGCGATCGGGCCGATAAGGGGCGGGGCTTCAACGAAGCGGACGCTCAGGCTACGAAAACGATGCTGGCCGATGCGACCAAACTGATTGGAAAACTGATTGGGAAATGAACCCCCATGTCCTTAGTCGTTCAGAAATTCGGCGGGACCTCGGTCGCGAGCATCGACCGGATCAAGCATGTGGCGGGCCTGGTCGCCAACAGCCGGAAGGCGGGCGATACCGTCGTCGTGGTGCTCTCCGCCATGAGCGGGGAGACGGATCGTCTGATGAAGCTCGCGCACGAGGTCGCCGACTTCCCGGATGGGCGGGAGATGGACATGCTGCTCTCCACCGGGGAGCGCGTGACGATCGCCCTGCTCGCGATGGCCTTGCGCACGATGGGCTTCGATGCCCGCTCATTCACGGGGCGACAGGTCGGGATCATTACCGACAGCGCACACACGAAGGCCAGGATCGAACGGATTGCGGCCGACCGGATCCAAGCGGCTCTGGACAAGGGGATCATCCCGATCGTGGCGGGCTTCCAGGGGATCAATGAGCAGAACGACGTGACGACGCTCGGACGGGGAGGATCGGACCTCACGGCGGTGGCGCTGGCCGCGGCCCTCAAGGCCGACCACTGCCTGATTTACACCGACGTTGACGGCGTATATACGGCGGACCCGAACCTGGTCCCTGTGGCGCGCAAGCTGGATAAGGTCTCGTACGAGGAGATGCTGGAGCTCGCGAGCCTGGGGGCGAAAGTGCTCCAAAGTCGCTCGGTCGAGTTCGCCGCCAAATACGGCGTGCCGGTGGCGGTGAAGTCGACGTTCGCTGAAGGGAGCGGGACGCTGGTAACCAAGGAGGATCGGGGCATGGAGCAAGTGATGGTCTCCGGTGTGACGGGGGACCGTAACCAGGCGAAAGTGACGTTTATCGGCGTGCCGGACCGGCCTGGGATTGCCGCCCGCATCTTCGGCGCGATCGGGGCCGCCAATATCATCGTGGACATGATCATCCAGAACGTCAGCCAGGGCGATTTGACCGACCTGTCGTTCACCATCCCGCGCGCCGACCTGCCCAAAGCGGTGGACCTCGCGAACCGTATTGCCAAAGACATCGGCGCCAAGAGCGTCGAGGTCAAGGAGCAGATTGCCAAGGTTTCGCTGGTCGGCGTGGGCATGCGGTCCCACTCCGGCGTGGCGGCGCGGATGTTCGAGACCTTGGCGCACGAAGGGATCAACATCATGATGATCAGTACCTCCGAGATCAAGATCTCCTGCGTTATTGAGGAGAAGTCCATGGAATCGGCCATCCGCGCCCTGCATAAGGCGTTCGGGTTAGACAAAGGCTGACCGGCGTTGTCAACGATGAAGCCCATCGAGATCTATGACACGACGCTGCGCGACGGCGCTCAGGCGGAGGACGTTTCGTTCTCGGCCGAGGACAAGGTCCGCGTGGCGCAGAAACTGGATGAACTGGGAGCGCACTTCATCGAAGGCGGCTGGCCCGGCGCCAACCCGAAGGACATCGATTTTTTCCGGATGATCAAGACGGTGCCCCTCAAGCATGCCAAGGTCGTGGCTTTCGGCTCGACGCGGCGGGCCACCAATTCCGTCCAGGCCGATCCCGTCTTAAAGTCTCTGCTCGATGCGGACACTCACTACGTGACCCTGTTCGGGAAGAGCTGGACCTTGCATGTGACCGATGCCTTGGGGATTTCGCTGAAGAAAAACCTCGAGCTGATCGAAGATTCAGTGGCCTTTCTGAAGGAGAAGGGCCGCCAGGTATTCTATGACGCCGAGCACTTCTTCGACGGCTACAAGGCCGATCCGGAGTATGCGTTGCAGACTCTCCTGAAGGCCCAGGAGGCCGGTACGGAACGGATCATCCTCTGCGACACGAACGGCGGGACAATGCCCTGGGAGGTCAGGCGGATCGTCACGGAAGTCGTGCGAGTCGTCGGGGTGCCACTCGGCATCCACGCTCACAACGATGCCGAGATGGCGGTGGCCAATTCATTGGTGGCTGTGCAAGAAGGGGTGCTGCAGGTGCAGGGCACGATCAACGGCATTGGCGAACGATGCGGCAACGCCAACTTGTCGTCCATTATCCCGACCCTGAACTTCAAGATGAAGCGGCCGTCGGTGACGACGGAACAGCTGCGCAACCTCCGCGAAGTCTCCCACTTCGTGGCCGAGATCGCCAACCTGGTCCCGAACAAGCACCAGCCGTACGTAGGCGACTCGGCGTTCGCGCACAAAGGAGGCGTGCATATCGACGCGGTCCGCAAAAATCCGATGACGTACGAGCACATCCGTCCGGAGGCGGTCGGCAATCGCCAGCGCATGCTCATTTCCGACTACGCCGGGAAAAGCAGCCTCGCCGCGAAGGCCGAGGAGTTTCACATCAAGCTACGCAAGAAAGATCCCAAGGCTCGAGAACTCCTGGCGACGCTCAAGGATCTTGAAAACCAGGGCTACCAATTTGAGGGAGCGGAGGGTTCGTTCGAGCTCTTGATGCGTCGCATGCTCGGCAAGCACAAACCGTCCTTTGAATTGATAGGCTTCCGGATTATTGTGGAGAAGCGGCATGCGGATGAGGAGCCGATTTCCGAGGCCACGGTGATGGTCAAGGTTGACCACACCGTGGAACACACGGTAGCCGTCGGGACGGGACCCGTCAATGCCTTGGACCACGCCCTCCGCAAGGCCCTCGAAAAGTTCTATCCGCAGTTGCGGGAAGTGAAGCTGCTGGATTATAAAGTCCGCGTCCTGGCGGCCAACAAGGGTACCGCCTCCAAGGTCCGTGTCCTGATCGAATCAGGGGATCATAAGGAAAAGTGGGGGACGGTGGGGGTCTCCGAGAACATCATGGAGGCGAGTTGGCAGGCGTTGGCCGATAGCATCGAATATAAGATGGTGAAAGATCGCCGGTCTTTCAAGCACGGTTCTGCTTGACTTCTTGGCTCAGGCTTGCGTATCGTATCGATCTCTAAGGGGATTTTTACCTGATTAGGCTGATTGGGGGGCTGAAGATGAGGAAGGCAGATCTCGCGACCGAAATCTATGAAAAGGTTGGCGTTTCAAAAAAGGAAGCTGCTGATCTCGTCGAGTTGGTCCTCGACACGATCAAGGGGATTCTTCAGAAGGGCGAATCATTTAAAATCGCCGGGTTCGGAAATTTCGTCGTCAGAAGCAAAGGGCCTCGCAAGGGGAGAAACCCTCGGACCGGCGAAGAAATCGGAATCACTCCCCGGCGCGTGGTGACTTTCCGCCCCAGCCAAATCTTTAAAAAATACGTGAACTAGCCCGGCGGCTTCTATGGCTACCGGAACCGCAGCATCCAACCAAGGCTCCAGCGGGGCGGTCGGCGAGAAGCTCTTTTACAAAATCGGTGAAGTGAGCAGGCTGACCGGCCTTCCCGCCTATGTGCTGCGATTCTGGGAATCCGAGTTTGGGTTCCTGTGCCCCCAGAAAACCAGGGGCCGTCAACGGAAGTACACGCCCAAGGACATCGAGACCCTCCTCCAAATTAAACGCATGCGGTACGAGCAAGGGTTCACGATCGAGGGGCTCAAGCGCAGATGGCATACGCGGGTCGGTGTTCAGGAACGGCGACCCTCCCGCACGACGGCCGATGTCGTGCGGCGCGTGAAGCACGAGGTCCATGAGATGCTGAAGGTTCTCGGAGAGTAGACGTCAACGATCGTTGATACATAACAGCACACATGGGTCGGGGCGTAGCGCAGACCGGTAGCGCACTCGCTTGGGGTGCGAGTGGTCGTGGGTTCAAATCCCGCCGCCCCGACCAAACAGAACTTGTTCGACACCTCCAGTGATAACAACGCTTGCCCGTAGTGAGCCAACTCTCCGATGACCAATCCAGACCGGGCCCGCTTGAACATGGTCGAGGGGCAACTCGTTTCCCGCGGCATCACCGATCCCAGAGTTCTGGACGCGATGCGGAAAGTCCCGCGCCATCTATTTCTTGATGAGGCGCTGGGCGATCGGGCCTATGATGATTCGGCTCTGCCGATCGGCGAGAAACAAACCATTTCCCAGCCCTACATCGTGGCGCTGATGACGCAGGCGCTCGCGCTTCAAGCGACCGACAAGGTTTTGGAGATCGGCACCGGGTCAGGGTATCAGACCGCGATCTTGGCAGAGCTGGCCTCGCGCGTCTATTCCATCGAGCGTGTGAAGTCGCTGGCCATGCAGGCCCGCGAGCGGCTCGACCGTTTCGGCTACCGGAACGTGGCCATTCGGAACAGTGACGGGACATATGGGTGGGGAGATGCTGCGCCGTTCGATGCCATCCTGGTTGCGGCCGGGTCTCCATCTATTCCGTCCATGTTGGTGGAGCAATTGCGGGAAGGGGGCCGGCTGGTTATTCCTGTGGGAGACCGGAATACCCAGGTGCTCCAGCTCGGGGTCAAGGAGCGCGGGAAACTGGCGGTGAGCGTTTTAGGCGATTGCGTGTTTGTGCCGTTCATCGGCGCCTTCGCATGGAGCGCCGACGCATGCTGAAGGTCTTCAACACCCTGACCGGCCGTAAGGACTCATTTGAGCCGCTGGTGCCCGGCCAGGTCCGGATGTACGTGTGCGGCGTCACCGTGTACGATTATTCGCACCTCGGCCATGCTCGCAGTGCGCTCGTCTTTGACGTCATACGGAATTACTTGCGGTTCAGTGGGTACGCTGTGAAGTACGTGAAAAACTTTACGGACGTCGACGACAAAATCATCAACCGTGCCTCGGAAGAAGGGAAAACCTCGGCAGAAATTGCAGAGACGTATCTTCGCTCCTATCAGGAAGACATGAAGCGCCTCGGAGTTGTTGAGGCCGATGTTGAACCAAAGGCCACAGAGCACATCCCTGACATCATCACAATGATTCAGACGCTGATTGCGAAGGGGCACGCGTACCGATTGAATGGTGATGTCTATTATGAGGTGAAGACCTATCCGGCCTATGGGCGTCTGTCGAAACGAAAGACGGAGGATCTCCTGGCCGGAGCGCGCGTGGAGGTAGATGAGCGCAAACGTAATCCGATAGACTTTGCCCTCTGGAAATCTTCCAAGTCAGGCGAGCCGGCTTGGGACAGTCCGTGGGGGCCTGGCAGGCCCGGCTGGCACATCGAATGTTCGGCCATGTCGATGAAGCATTTGGGTGACACGTTCGACATCCACGGGGGTGGCCAGGATCTCATCTTCCCGCACCACGAGAACGAGATCGCCCAGTCCTGCTCGGCGACCGACAAGGAGTTCGTCCGGTACTGGATACACAACGGTTTCGTCACTGTGGACCAGGAGAAAATGTCGAAGTCACTCGGTAACTTCTTCACGATCCGGGAGATCTTCGACAAATTCCCGCAGTCGGAGCAGGTGACTAGGGAAGTGTTGCGGTTTTTCCTCCTCTCAACACACTATCGGAGCCAGCTCGACTTCTCGGACGAGGCGCTTCGCCAGGCGCGCGCCAGCCTCAATAACTTCTACGATCTGTTTAAACGGCTCGGAGAGGTGCAGGCCAAGGTTGGAGCTGCGGATCGAGACATTCCAACGCTCGCGTCCAATGTATCGGCCGCCTTTGACCGCGCGATGGACGACGACTTCCATACCCCAGCGGCGCTCGCGGCACTACAGACCTTTCGAAGCGAGGTGAATAGCCGGCTGTCACCCGGGCTGTCAGTCGCCGCCGCTCAAGAAGTCCTCACAGTGTTCCGAAAATACCTTCAGGTGCTTGGCCTGTTTCAGGTACGGGTCGAAGCTTGGGAATTTAATCCGCTGCCGCCTACTGGTCGGATGAACGAGGGCACTCAATTTGCGGGTGCAAGCAATCCACACACGGAATTCCCATACACAGGTGAGAGCGAAGGACCGGTTTTCTATCGACTTGTCGGTGCTCTGATAGCAGAACGGAACGAAGCTAGAGAAAGAAAGGACTTTGCCAAGGCGGATGAAATCAGAGCAAAGCTCGCTTCGTTCGGGATCACGCTCGAAGACCGGCCCGACGGCACAACCCGCTGGAAGCGATGAGTCAATCTGATCCGACTGATCTGCTCTATGGCCTCCATCCGGTGCTCGAAGCGCTCCGCGCGAAGGACCGGGGGCTGCATCGGATCTATCTGGAGCAGGGACGCCGTGGACGTGCGGTAGAAGAGATCCTCCAACTGGCCAAGGCGAGGCAAGTCCCCGTAGCCTTTGAGGCTCGTGCGGACCTGGACCGGCGGGCCGGTTCTTCGCGACATCAAGGGGCAGTCGGGGTCGCGGCGGCGAAAGCGTATCTGTCCCTGGACGAGCTCCTCAGCGCGGTGGCCGCGCTCGATTCCCCGCTGTTGCTGGTGCTCGACGGCATTGAAGATCCGCACAACCTGGGTGCTATCCTGCGCACGGCCGAAGCGGTCGGAGCGCAGGGTGTGATCCTGCCAACCAGGCGGGCGGTCGGCCTGACCGCCACTGTGGCCAAAGCCTCGGCAGGCGCGATTGAGCATCTTCCCGTGGCCCGCGTCGTCAACGTCGCTCAAGCCATTGAACAGCTCAAGGAAGCTCGTTTCTGGGTCTATGGGCTCGATGCAAAAGGGAACAGGAGCTACTTAGAGGTTGATTACCGAGGCCCGGTGGCGTTGGTGGTGGGTGGGGAGGGACGCGGCATCCGTCCCCTTGTCGCTGAGCAATGCGACGGGCGGATCCACATTCCGATGCAGGGCAAGGTCGCGAGCCTCAATGCGTCGGTCGCAACGGCGATTGTGCTGTACGAGGTTCTGCGGCAACGCGCCGGCACGCGCACGCTCACGCGCGCCGCACCCGGATAAAGCCTTCTTCGATGGCGGCCTTGAGCAGCTGGGCGGCGTTCGACACGCGAAGCTTTTTCATCATGTTGGCGCGGTGTGCCTCCACGGTCTTCACGCTGATCTTCAGGCGGGTGCCGATTTCGCGGTTCTTGAGCCCGTTCCAGATCAACTGGAGGATTTCCTGCTCGCGGTCCGTCAGGGACGTGACGCCGTTTCTCTTCTTTCTCTCCATGGGGCTACGCGCTCCTTTCCTTCCTCGAGATCCACCCTACCTGTAACGCCATTAGTATCACATAATCAAGTAAATACTGTAAATAAGAAAAGTCATGTAGATCGTGGGGGCGGTCTTGTGCCCTCTAGAGCCTTCACGTACAATGGGCGCCCGGACGATTTTTCTGTGCAACCATCAGCGGAGGCAGGATGACGGGGGAGGGGCACGTGGTCGTGGCGGCTCTCTTCGGCGCCCTCATCGGCAGCTTCTTGAATGTCTGCATCTATCGCTTGCCGCATCGAGAATCCATCATACATCCGCGCTCCCGGTGTCTCCAGTGCAAGGCGACGATCGCCTGGTACGACAACATACCCCTTCTCAGCTTTTTGTGGCTCCGGGGCCGGTGTCGGGCTTGCCGGACACGCATCGCGTGGCGTTACCCTTTGGTGGAAGCCCTCAACGCCGCCGGCTATGGATTTATCGCGTGGCGCTTCGGAGTGAGCCCGACGGCGCTTGTGTACGCCGTGCTGCTGTCAGCCCTCATCGTTGTCAGCTTCATTGATATGGATCACATGATCATTCCGAACGTAATCACTTATCCGGGAATGGCGCTCGGTCTAGTGGCTGGAATGATAATCTTGCCTCGATGGTGGGAAGGCATATTGGGGTTTTTATTGGGAGGCGGGTATTTATATTTTATGATGGTCATCAGCCCGTACCTTTTCAAGAAAGAAGGGATGGGTATGGGCGACGTCAAGTTGCTGGCTATGATTGGCGCGATCGTAGGATGGGAACTTGTCATCGTCATCATCATATTGGCAGCCAGCCTTGGTTCGATTGTCGGGCTGACACTGATAGCCATACGCAAGCTTGGGCGGCGTCAGCTTATTCCATTCGGTCCGTACTTATGCATTGGCGCGGTGGTGGCCATGTTCTATGGGACGGAGATTCTGGACTGGTACGGAGCCCTTCTGTCGGAGGGAAGATAGCCGTGGCGCCGCGACCTCGGAGTAATCTCCTGATCACAGTGTCGGCCTTGCTGCTCGTGCTCTTCCTGGTGGCGCTGACGTTCCATCTCATGATGACGCAGCGGGCTCCCGCTCTGTATGCCAGCGGCGAGGTCCAGGCCGCCATCGATCTTCTCTTGAAGGTTCTCGGCAGCCTCTTGCTCTTGCTCTTCCTGTATGTCGTATTTTCCCGATTGGCGAGGCGCGACCAGACGCCGTCGTCAACAAGCGCGATTGACGCGTACCAGTATGTCGTACAGCTTCTTCGAGAAAAGGAGCAGGAACTCGAGCGTCTGCGGTCGGTGGCGGAGCAGCGGGCGCAGGAGGTTGAGAGCTACAATGAAGACATTCTGCGCAGCGTATCGAGCGGCGTCATCACCTTCAGCCGGGACGGCGTGGTCACCACTTTCAATGACGCCGCTGCCAGCATCTTTCGATTCGAGCGGGAGGCGGCGATCGACAAGACCTGCGCCGAAGTCTTTGGGGCACGCAGCACGGTGGCTGGTCTCCTGGAGCGTGCACTGGCTCACGGGGATGTCATCACGCGGGAAGAGTTCGAACTAGAAATGCCCCAAGGCGGTCGGATCTGGGTCGGCGTCAGCACCTCTCTCTTAAAGGACCGTGCAGGCGGTCTGATCGGGGCAACGTTCGTATGCACGGATCTCACCGAGATCAGAGCGCTCCAAGAGCAGGTGAAGTTACGCGAGCGCATGATGGTCTTGGGAGAGATGTCCGCCGGGATCGCTCACGAATTTCGGAACCTGATGGGAACCATTCTCGGCGCGGCCAAGCTGATCGCCCGGCAGTTGCCCTCGGGGAGTCCCGCTCAGGACAGTGTCCGGACCATCAGCCACGTCATCTCGGATATGGACCATCTGATCACGCAGTTCCTCAATTTTGCCAGGAAGACGGAGCCTGATCTCAGGCCGGTGGCGTTGGAGCCGTGGCTCAAACGGGTGGTCGAGCAGGTTCTGGAACAGACGCCGGCGCCGCATCCGCGTGTCGAGACCATCTGTTTTCCGGATGTGTCGGCCGTCCGCATCGATGAGATCTTGATGCGGCAGGCCTTGGGGAATCTGGTGCAGAATGCCGTCGAGGCCATGCCGGGGGGGGGCGACCTGACGGTGACAGCCAGCGTGCGAGCGATGCGCGGGCGTCGGCGGGAAGTTGAAGTGAGAGTCGGCGACACCGGCTGCGGAATCCCACCGGATCGGCTGCCCAAGATCTTTCTTCCGTTCTATACGACGAGACCGAAAGGGACCGGCCTGGGACTGGCCCTGGTCCACAAGATCGTCCTGCTGCATAACGGGAGGATCGAAGTGGACAGCCAGGAGAACAAAGGGACGACCTTTCGTATTTACTTGCCGGTTGCCTGAGAGGGACACGTGGCCACCATTCTGCTCATCGAAGACAACGAACAAATGGCGCAGGTGCTGGCCCGGCATATGGAACTCGAAGGCCACACGGTGATCCTGGTGCCCGATGGCGAGAAAGGGATTGAGGAGTTTCACCGGCACAAGGTGGACTTGGTGCTGACCGATCTCAAGCTACCGGCGAAATCGGGGCTGGAAGTGCTGCACGAGGTGAAGGACGAGAACCCCATGGTCCCCGTGGTCGTTATGACCGCGTATGGGACGATCGAGAACGCCGTCAAGGCCGTCAAGGAAGGCGCATTTGATTTTCTCCAGAAGCCGGTGGACCCGGATCATCTGCTTCTGACGATCGGCAAGGCTCTGGAGGCCAGACAGCTGGTTACTGAAAACCTGATCCTGAAGGAAGAACTCTCGCAGGCTCGCTCCACCAACACTAAGCTGGTCGGCAAAAGCCAGCTCCTGCTGGAGGCGCAAGAGAAAACGAAGAAGGTCGCCGCGGGGACAACGACCGTTCTCCTGCTGGGTGAAAGCGGGACCGGCAAGGAGCTCTTCGCGAGAATGATCCATGACTGCAGCCCACGCAAGAACGGCCCCTTTGTGGCCATCAACTGCGCAGCCATTCCCAGGGATCTCCTGGAAAGCGAATTATTCGGGCACGAACGGGGTGCATTCACCGGCGCGACCGGGCGCAAGTTGGGAAAATTTGAACTGGGAGACAAGGGCACCGTGTTTCTCGATGAGATCGGCGACATGGACCATGGACTTCAGGCCAAGCTGCTCCGGGTCATTGAGGGGGATCGGTTTATGCGCGTGGGCGGCACGTCTCCGGTGAAGGCGGACGTGCGCGTCGTGGCGGCCACCAACAAAGACCTGCAAGCGGCGGTGGCCGCGCAGGCCTTCCGGGAGGACCTGTATTACCGGCTGAACGTGTTTCCGATTGTCATTCCTCCTCTGCGCGACCGCCGGGAGGATATCCCGATGCTCGTGGAGCATTTCCTCGCGATGTATGGCCGGGAGCTGAGGAAGGAAAACCTGACGGTGTCTCCCGAGGCGCTGGAGGTCATGATGCATCATGAGTGGACGGGGAATGTGCGTGAACTGCAGAACTGCATCGAACGGGCCGTGATCCTATGCGACGGCCCGACGATCCAGCCGGACTACGTCGGCTTGCGCGCGCAATCTGGTCTAGATGAACAGACCCCGACCGGGGGCCTCCAGCAAGCCAGCAGCGCGGCGGCGCGCGCCGTGGAGGCCAAGATGATCGCGCGCGTGCTTCGCGAGACGGGCGGTAACAAGTCCAAGGCGGCCGAGATCCTGCAAGTTAGCTACAAGACGCTGCTCACCAAGATCAAAGACTATGGCCTCGACAAGGAGTGACGAAGCGGTCGTTGATCCGTGATTGATTGCCATGTCCATTTGGCTGCGCTCAGGACCAAGGACAACGGCTGTTATATTTCTCCCAGACTCCTCAACAGTATCCTCTTTCGATTCTTAAGCTGGAAGCATGGCTTGCCGATTAAGGATGCGGCACGCTTTAATCAGAAATACGTGGAGAATCTGCTCTCGGAACTCCAGCGATCTAAATATGCAACAAAAGCCGTTCTTCTTGGCATGGACGGTGTCTATGACTCAAGCGGAAGATTGGACGAGGGGAAGACCGAATTTCTGGTCGGCAACGATTATGTATTAAACCTTGCCCGGTCACACCCCAATGAGTTCTTGCCCGGCGTCTCCATCAACCCGCAGCGACGGGATGCCGTTGAGGAACTGGAGCGCTGCGCCGCAGCCGGCGCCGCGCTGGTGAAGGTGCTGCCGAATTCGCAAGGGTTCGATCCCGCCAACCGACAATACATTCCGTTTTATAGAAAGCTGGCTCAATATAAGATTCCGTTGTTAAGCCATGTCGGCTACGAGTTCACCTTGGTCGGACAGGACCAATCCACCGGCGATCCGGGAAAGTTGCTGGTAGCTTTGGATGAAGGCGTCACGGTCATCGCCGCCCATGGATGCAGCTATGGCCTGATCTTTTATGAACGGTACTACGAAACCTTTCTATGGCTTGTGCAACGCTACCAAAACTTTTTCGCGGATGTGTCCGCCATGACCTTGCCGAACCGCTTTGGGATGTTGCTGCGTTTGCGACGCCATCCGGAAGTGCATGACCGGCTCCTATTCGGGACCGACTACCCGCATTTGGTTTTTCATCCACCCACCAAAACCTTCCGGACGGACAATCGTTTTGATAGGCAATATCTCGTCCTCAAGTATCTGGGGATCGGCTATCGCTCATTCGAAGCTATCCAGCCCACTCCCTGAAGGTACACCCTTGACAGGTCCCTAGGGGTGGCCTAGCCTTGGCGTGATTGGGTGGACAAGTGGATCTCGTCAGTCTGAACAGTTACAACCTCCGTGGCTTGGCTCGCAAGAACATACTCCTGGGCAAGAATGGCTGCGGGAAGAGTCGCCTTCTCAAGGTCAGTGAACAGGCTTTGCGTGGCCGAGCCGAGATCGGAGCTTTGCGCTACCTAAGTCCGGAGCGTGGCGGTTTTCTTCAGTACGAAGCCACCATCGAGCAGAACCTGACGGCCAATGTCACCTGGCTAGCCGACTCCCGGCGCCAAAATCAAGCAGGCCAGTTTAGGCAGCAGAGCGCAGTTCAGTTTCGTAGGCTAGAGCTCTTGACCCTTCGCGAAATAGAGCAAACGCCGGCCTTGCGAACTGACCCTGCGGTCACCTTTGACCGCACAGTCGCCCGGATCAATACGCTACTAGACAGGGTCTATATCAGCAGAGGCGATCCTGCTTTCCAAATCAACGATCGAGCCACGAATGCGCCTGTCCAGCCGCGGGACATCAGTAGCGGTGAGTCCGAGCTCATCTCTCTCGGCATCGAGTGTCTTGTCTTCGAAAAGGAATGCCAGCCCGGGAAGTTCAACCTATTACTCATTGACGAGCCAGACGTTCATCTTCACCCTGATCTCCAGGCCCGTTTTGCTCGTTTCATAGAAGAACTAGTGGCGTCCGGGAATCTGTCCATTCTGATTGCCACTCACAGCACTTCTCTCCTGGGAGCGATGTCCGAGGACGACCAAACCCATCTTGCCTTCATGCGGTTCGGAGAGACAGACATCGCCTTCACCCCGATCACCGATGTCCATCGCAGGGTATTGCCAGTGTTTGGCGCCCACCCACTCTCCAACATCTTCAATCAAGCGCCCGTTCTCCTAGTGGAAGGCGAAGACGACGAGCGCATCTGGCAGCAAGCCGTGCGCTCATCAAGGGGGCGGATCAAGATCTATCCCTGCGCTGTCGATGGAATCACTGAACTCAAGCCCTTCGAACAGGAAGTCGCTAAGATTCTTCTCGCCGTGTACGACGGTGCGATTGGTTTTTCACTCAGAGACCGCGACCTAGATCCGGCCGAGATTGCTGACGTTGGACCTGTCAAGCGCATGCGCCTTCAGTGTCGCGCTGCCGAGAATCTCCTGCTTTCGGAAGAAGTCTTGGCGCAGCTCAACGTCTCTTGGGCTCAGCTCCAGGCCCGCATCGCTGCATGGCTTGACAACAATCCCGCCCACCCGCATCACGGCGCCATGAAGTCCTTCGCCGATTCCGGATATGATCGCTTGAGCGGAGACCTCAAAGAAATACGCAACGACTTGGTGGGCCTCATGGGCAGCAACAAGCCATGGGAAGTAATCGTCGGACAGGCTCTGGCCTCACTCACAGAAGCTCCAGCAGTTCTGCCCGAGGCATCTTTGATCTCGTATCTAGGGTTAGTGGCGTGCCACCACCTCCTTGGCATTGATCCCGCTGTGATACCCACCGAACAAGCCACCTAACATGGGAAGAAACAAAGGGGTCAAGAAGGAGTAATTTAGGGTCAGTCTCGATTTTTTGAGGGTTCTATGTCACGCCGGTTGTTCCTAGCTGTCGTTCCCTGGCTGATACTGTTACACACGACCATCGCCTTCGCCGACTTCTCTGGCCGCGTGGTCGGCGTCACAGACGGCGACACGATCAAGGTCATGCACAACGGCAAGGCTGAGAGGATCCGGTTGCACGGGATCGACTGCCCGGAAAAGGGACAGCCATTCGGCGCGACGGCCAAACGATTTACGTCCGCGATGGTGTTTGGAAAAGATGTCACCATCCACTTCACGGACCGAGACAAATACGGGCGCACCGTTGGCGACGTGATCCTGCCAGATGGCACCAACGTGAACCGCGAACTCGTCAAGGCTGGCTTGGCGTGGTGGTATGGGAAATACTCAGGGGACGCAACGCTAGGACAATTGGAGGCGCAGGCACGGGCTGCACGGCGCGGGCTCTGGTTGGATCCGCATCCAGTACCGCCGTGGGAGTGGCGGAAGCAGAAAAAGGGGCGGGAGTACTAGTGGATACCAGTCCTGCCATTGAGCGTCTCAAGGGCTATGCTTCCCAGATCGGCGTCTTGCTCAAGCTCGAACCCTTCGGAACGTCTTATAAGGTTCTCATAGACTCTTCTGCCGATCTCGTCTTGGAGGAAATGCTCGTGGGCTACATCGAAGAGGAGATGGGATTACAGATCATGGATGACCCGATACGTTGGACCAAGCCGTAGCGACCCGTGGGGCTCATTGTCATTGAGGATCAACCAACGTGGCGGGAGTGGGGGAGTTGAGAAGTCCGGCCACGCGTGGAAACCCTGTAGACGGCTTCCCAAAGGGAGAAGCGAATTACCCAGGGGATGAAAATCCAGTCTTTCGTGTTTTTTTCTTGCGTGTAATACTTGTCAGCGCTTGTCAATCTTCCAAACGCTAACTCATTGGTAATCAGCGCATCTCAGATTCTCACCTGACCATGCTGTTCTCCGGGCACTCTCTTTGCTCAGTAAGGGGTGAACGTATGAGCCGGCCATCTGGATTGACGGCGCCACAATTCAACACTTGGAGATTTGGTCATGACACGTCGTATCACACTCACGCTGCTGATCCTGGTCGGCCTCACGCTGGCTGTGCCGCTCCCTCTCCTCTGGAGCGCCAATACCAACTTGGACTATACCGGGACGCCGCCGTATGTCTCAGGCTCAACCCCGCCGAACATCCTGCTGTACTACCAGACGGGTGGCCAATTAAACCTCCATAGTTATGGAACGTATGCCTGCGGCGTCACTGCTGACGATATCAGCAGTACCACTTGGCAACTTCCGAACCTTGGCTGGCCCTGTAGTACGAACTTTGATGAGACCCAGACCTACGTCGGCGCTGCCGATTCGCTGACCTGCTATCAATACAGCGCGGCCAACGGCCGGTTTGAGCCGAGCTCCGTGAAGGCAGTCGATGTCACGTCGCAGTGCGGCGCAACGGAGTGGGACGGCAATCTATTGAACTGGCTGATGACCACGAAATTCGAGATGATCAGATTGGCCATGTCGGGCGGGGCCTGCGCCGTGGCGCGCGATGTGAACGGCAATTGTCCTCCCATCGGCGTTCCGCCGCTGGTCACGATGTGGCCGGCGCACCATCCCCACTTCGGCAATGGTTCCCCGGGTGCAGGGCAACGTGGTCCCCTGCCGGTGGGGAACGGTCCGGGGCTTTCGCGGGGTCGGGTGCCCGTTGCGCTGGAAGCTGGAGCTCAAACCTACGTCGCCCCCCTTTACGGCGGCCCCATTCAGTGTACGGGCCAATCCTATCCCTTTAGTCCTGATCCTCCTGTTCCGGGGCCCTGCTATCCCAATTACACGCAGTATCTGTATTTCCAAACAAGTGAATGGCGCGGCACATTTTGCGTGAATGACAACTACGAGACTAGCGGGAGCTATTGTGCAGATACCAACTCCCTCCCCGTCCCAGGCCCCGATCCTTACGTGGAGACGTTCTACCAGACACAAATCGCCTATGGAACGGAGCCGACCGGGCTGTTGCAGGCCATCGGGACCAACGCCAGATGGGGGCTCCAGGAGCCTGAGTTTCAAGGCGGCGCGGTCGCACCCGTCCTCGTGCCGATCGGCTATCCGCAGTTCCTGGCCCCCAGCTCCAACCCGCTGGACACGACTACGAAGGTCCTGACCACCTACAGCTCGAACCTGACGGCGATGCTCGCCGCCTTCGATGCGACCGAGATCAGTAATCCGGGGCCCCAGTTCGCCAATTCTCTCTATGAGGCGGCCCGCTATGTCGCCCAATTGCCGAACCCGGCGAATCTCTCCGGTGACGCCCGCGACTATACGTCAATGTATTTTTATCCGATCGCGTTTCCGTCCGGCAGCACGGCGTTTGGCGTCAGCGGGCCAGGGTCGCTGGGGCCGGGTGAGCTCGCGGTGCAGGCCCCCAACCTCTGCCTGGCGGGCTACCTCGCGCAGGCCTGCGGGCGCGATCCGTTCTTCCAGGGGACCACCAGCAACCCGAATACGGTCAGCAATTGCTGCCAGACCTATGTCGTGTTCCTGACGGATGGCATGAACAGCCCGGAAATTGACCCTGCTTCCCTCAAGGATTATGCCCATGCCATCCATGGGCCCCACTGCACAGGTCCCGGGGTGCCGCCGTTTCCCGGGACCTGCGGCTATAATTGGCTGGACGATCCGCTCACCGTCTTTACGGCCCACAAACACCTCAACTACACGTCTCCAGGTGGGGCTTACACCTGGCATTCTCTGGACGACATCGCCTATTGGGCCCATACCACGGACCTCCGGCCGGACAATGGCAACTCGGACGCGACCAAAGCGTGCAACTCGACCTACGGTGCGATTCCGAACATCGCGATCCTGAACGTGGCGGGAAACTGCGTGAAAGGGATGCAGAATATCACGCTCTATGTCCTCAACGCTTTGGGGAATGACCCTCTCGTCCAACAAAATTCGGTGGGAGCGATCAACCAGCGCGGGATCCTGTATGAGGCGGCCCGCCAGGGCGGCTTTGTCGACAGCAACAGCAATGGATTGCCTGATCTGCAGGCGGAATGGGACTCGATCAACAACGACACCGGCGCTCCCGGCGGCGATGGGATTCCTGACACCTATTACGAATCGAATGACTCCAGCCAAATGGCGGCCAAGCTTGCGTCGCTGTTCACCAATCTCCTCAAAAAGGCGGCCGCCGGCACCGCCATCGGGGTCTTGAGCACGTCCTCGTCGGGTGAGGGCGCCGTCTATGAGGCGTACTTCTTCCCCTCGGATCCCGATAACAACCAGGTGAGCTGGGTCGGGTACCTGCAAGGCCTGTTCCTTGATCGGTTCGGCAATCTCCGCGAGGATTTTTCGGCCCCCGGCTGCACCGGTGCCCCCGACGGCAAGCTGATCTACAAACACGACTGCATCGTCAAACTCCGCTACGACGCCAGCTCCGGCGCCGTGAAGGTAGACCGCTTCCAAGATGCCGATGGGGATGGCGTTGCCGATACCGTTCTGCCCTTCGAGACGGTGGACCTGAAGGATGTGCAAGCGATTTGGGAGGGGGGCCGGCGCCTGGCCCTGACCACTCCTGGGGCCAACTGTGCGGCCAATACCGGTGGCGCGACCTGTCGGCGCATCCTCACCTGGGCCGACGTCAGCAACGATGGTGCGGTGGACGCGGCGGAGCGGCTGGAGTTCACCGTGGCCAATGAGAGCACGTTATGTCCCTTCCTGGGCGGCTCCTTGGTAGCCAACTGTGTGAGCGGGACGCCGGCCCAAAAGGCGGCCAGCCAGACCGAGGCCACCAACATCATCAACTTCATTCGCGGCAACGCGGTGGCCGGCCTTCGGTCACGTAGTCGTCAGATACTGGACGACACCAGCACGGCGGTGACTAAGGTGTGGCCACTGGGGGACATTATGTCTTCATCCCCGGTTTCGGTCGGCGCCCCGAGCGAGCGGTTCGATGCGCTCTACGGCGATGTGGACTATTCGACCTTCTTCGCGCGCTACAAGGATCGCCGCCAGGTCATCTATACGGGGGCGAACGACGGTATGCTGCACGCTTTCAATGCGGGGTACTTTGCGCCCGGTGATGTCATCTCGACCCCCGACGTGGAAGAGCTGCGGTTTACGACGACGCCGAAGCAGCCGGGCACGAACACCAACTGTGCGTCATTGCCGTGCGATGGGAGCGTGGCCACGTATGCCTACCGGGGCGTGCAGCCGCCGCTGGGGGCGGAGCTCTGGGCCTTCATTCCGCAGGACCTGCTGCCGCAACTGCGGTGGTTGACCGACCCGGCCTACAGCCACATCTACTACGTGGATCAAAAGCCGAAGGTGACGGATGCCCGGATCTTCACAGCGGACGCCGATCATCCGGGGGGCTGGGGTACCATCCTGATCGGAGGGTTCCGGTTTGGGGGGAGTTGCCGCAATTGCACGAACAAGGGCATCCCGCGGGTGGTGAATGCCGACTTTGACGGGGGCGGCCTCAAGAATCGTATTTTCCTGTCCTCCTATTTCGTCCTGGACATCACGAATCCGGAGAAGGACCCGGTCCTGCTCTGGACTTTCCGGGACCAGGACCTGGGGCTGACGACCGCCCAGCCGGCGGTGGTGCGGATCAAGCCGACGAACACGCTCGCCGATCCCAAGACGGCCAGTACGAACGAGAAGTGGTTCATGATCGTGGGGACCGGACCGACCAATTTCGATGCGGACAGCAGCCAGGCCGCGAAGCTCTTCGCGGTGGATATGAAGCTGGGGCCGACCTATCTCCCGAATGAGGTCAATAAAACCACCGGGTCGCTCCACGGCTCGGCGTGCTCGGCGGCCGTGCCCTGTACCGCGGCCGACCCGCACGGCGACGCTTTTGGGACGACCACAGCCTTCCCCACCGGGCTGACCGGGGCCTTCATGGGCGATGCCGCGTCGCTCGATTACGACCTGGATTTCCGGGTCGATGTGATTTACGCCGGGAGCGTGACATGCACCGGCGGCACCGCCGTTCCGTGCAATGGGGTCGGCCCGGCCTATAAGGGCGCGATGTGGCGCCTCTTGACCAATGGCAACACCAATCCGGACAACTGGGGAGTCAGATCGGGACCCAATCAAATTCCCACGACGTTGATCAGCACCTTCACCTGTGTCGATACCACGGCAACGTGCGCGACTAAGGTCGGGCCGGTGACGGCCAGGCCAACCCTCTCCACCGACGATACCCACAACATCTGGGTGTTCTTCGGGACGGGGCGGTACTACTCGAACGCGGACAAGACGAATCAGGATCCTCAAAAGTTCTTGGGGGTGAAGGACTGTATTATCACCGGGCTGTGCATAGACCAGACCATTGAGCAGCACAACCTCCTTGATGTCTCCAACGTGGTGATCTGCACAAGCTGTGTCCCGAGTGCGAGCGTGAGCCTTGACGGGGGGGCGACGTTCACCGTCGGATTCAACGGCGGAGCAGGCAACCTCGTAAACAATATACAGAATATGGACGGCTGGGTGACCAACTTACCCAACGTCCGAGAACGGAACCTCAGCCCCCCCACCCTGCTTGGTGGGACCCTGTTCTTCACGACCTTCATTACAAGCGCCGATCCCTGTGTCGCAGGAGGCAATGGCCTCCTCTATGCCCTGTATTATGGAACCGGCACCCCGTTCTCGGATTCGATGATTGGAACATCGGTAAGTGGTGGGAACACGATTGCGAACTCGTCGCTCGCGCTCGGCGTCGGCATGCCGTCCCAGGCGGCGGTCCAGATCGGTGCCCAGGGAACCGGCGCACATGGTTCGACGAGCAATGCAGGGTGCATCGGCCAGGTGACGGCCTTCGTCCAGGCCGGGACCGGCGCGATCAATCAGTTCTGCGCCAAACCGGCACTGTCGCCTTGGAGCCGACTGTTGTCGTGGCGTGACTTGTAACGAGACAGAGGACTTGTCGGAGAAGGCCGCCCCCCACGCCTTAACGGGGGCAGGTCACTAAATGTTTAGGGCTTGCGGCATTGGCCTTTGGTGCAGGTGAACGTCAGTGTCTCACTAGCAGAAACCCGGCACGTGAAGTGGGAACCGTCGGCGCTTTCCTTCCCTCCATTCAGATTGCATTGCTTCCAGGATTTGCCCTCGCCGTACCAGCCCGTCACGGCAAGGCGCGCAGGTGGGGTACTCGCCGGTATATGGAATGTCTTTACCCCGTCGGTGTGGCAGGCGCTCATCATTTTCCATTCCGTGCCGACCAGATGATACAGGACGAAAGCTTTCCTTAGGGGCCCGACGAAGTCGCATTTGTAGTCGAACGAGCCCTCGAGGGCCACAGCCCACCCGGCCTTCACCGAGACCCCTCCCGGGCCGCTACCGAACGTGGTGTTTCTCCCTCCGATCCAGAAAGCGGCGCCCGCCAGCAGCAGGAGCAGGCAGACGGCGATCTTCAGCCGCACAGCAGGTGCTCCAGAATATCGTTCCACGAATTCACCCGGCGAATGTTGGCGTGGGCGAGCGCGGTCATCGGAGCTGTCGAAGCGGTTGTGCTCATGTCCGCTTAGGCATAGCAGCAGTATGCCATAGCGGTTAGGCGCCAGCAAGCCTTTATACATAGGGTTCGAGCCCTGGTCGGGGTCCCGGCCACGCGTGGGAATCCTGTAATCGGCTTCCCAAAGGGTGGAAGTGAACTACCCAGAAGATTGAAAGTCCTGTCGTTTTGTGTTCCTGAAGCCCAACAGTCTAAAAACTCTAACCATTTGATAATACGTTAAAATAATGTTCTCACCTGTCATACTATGCCGCAGGCACTCGCTTTGCTAATAGAAGATAGGGTGAGGCTATGGATATGAAAACTGTAGAGATGACCGCTCGGCTTAAATCAAAAGCCGGTTTTACCCTTACCGAAGTGATGGTGGTGGTCGCGATCCTCGGTATACTGACGGTGTTCGCCATACCGGAATACTTGGCCTGGAACAGTAAAGCCAAACTGAGGGATGCGACGGCGTTGGTCGCGGGCGATATCAGGTTGGCGCGAGTGAGCGCCATCAACCAGGGGTCGAACGTGACCGTCACGGTGTGCTATCAGACCGCCACATGTCCTGGGACGACGGTCAATCCCACGCCCGCTCAAGTGACGGTATTCTTCCAAAACTCCGCGAAGGTCGATCTGATGCCCTACGTGACCCTTAATCCCCTGATCGCCTTGACCAATGCCAGCAACGGTGCGGTCACCTCCCCACAGGATGTGCAATTCAGCCCGGTGGGCATACGGCAATTCACGGGAACAAACGTCAATAACCTCTGTGTCTCGAACACCGGCGCTTACACGGGCTGTGCGATTGGGAACGCTCAGGTATTCAATTTCAGAAACACTGACAGAAATCTTAACTATCGGGTCGTGATCGGGCCATCGGGGAAGAGTACGTGGTGCTATTCCGCGACCTGCGCCGGGCTATAGGAAATGCCATGATGCGATTGCGTGCGACAGGAAAAGAAGGAGCGAATCAGGGCGAGCGGGGGTTCACCCTGATCGAGGTGATGTTCGCGTCGGTCTATCTGGCGATCGGCCTTCTCGCCATTGCGGCGATGCAAGACACTGCGATCTCCCGGAATAACGACGCCCGAAGGATGAACTATGCGACGAACCTCACCGCGGAGATGCTCGAGCGCATCCGGTACAATTCGCCGGCGAACTCGACGCCTATCGTTGGTGGAGGGTTTGTGTACAGCGGCATCCAGGCGTGCAGCGATCTGGCGAACTGTCCAGGCGGGGAGACGCCGGGGAATGCGATCGTGGTGAACAACCTGACCGCCAGCGGCGATTATGACCAGTGGCGGGATCGGCTCAAGGCGACGAATGCCGATGGTACCCTCTTGCTCCCCAACGCGATCGCGCAAGTCACTACCGTGCTCGTTCCCGGCGGTCCAGCAGTCATGGGCCAGGTCCAGATCACGGTCACGATCCAGTATTCCATCGGCATCCGGAACCCGACCGTCACCATGAACACCTTCGTGGCGCCGCTATGAGCAGGCTTCTCAAGACCAGCCGAATGGAACGGGGGACCGTCCGGTCGGATCATGGCTTCACCATGATTGAGATGATGGTCTCCGTGGCGATCTTTGCGGTCGTCACGCTGGCCGCCTTCGCCGTGCTCAGCAGCAGTCAGACGACCAGTGTCACGATGGATCAGACCGTCCAGATCCAGCAAAACGTCCGCATGGCCCTTGATTTGATGACCCGGGATATCCGCATGACGGGATATGCAAACCCGCCGGCCGGCACACTTGCGGGATGCGCCCAGCATATGAACGCCGTGGACAACAATCCGGCTGGCGCCGATGCGGGGCCCGACTCGATCAGCGTCGTGACGATGGCCAATCAGATCGGCACGCTGG
>Ga0207646_10001945_pt1 | contig 24785 bp, 22 predicted proteins | sample KBSK5502metaG_FD_184343 | JGI IMG/M metagenome (GOLD analysis project Ga0207646, IMG submission 184343) | Corn, switchgrass and miscanthus rhizosphere microbial communities from Kellogg Biological Station, Michigan, USA - KBS K5-50-2 metaG... | ecosystem: Host-associated > Plants > Roots >...
GCATCGCCCGCCGCGGGATGAACGTAAACATTTTTGAATCTGGTGGAGGTGGGAATTTTTCCGTTTGCGACGCAATTGAACGCCACGCCGCCCGCAAGGCACACAGACTCCATTCCCGTTTCCGCTGCCAAGTGATTCAACATGCCGAGATACACCTCTTCGAGCCGCGCCTGCAGCGAGCACGCAAGATTCTTGTGCCGCTGTTCGATTGGAGCCGCGGGATCACGCGCCGGTCCGAGTTTTTGCGCCATCGTCTCCGAATACATTTTTCCCAGCACCGGCGTTTTGTCCGCATCGGCCCAAGTCATTTCCGGACCTGTGCGGTGATGCGTGAAGTATGCGAGTTCCAAACGAAAACCCGCCCCATTTGAATGGACGATGTCGCGAAACTCCTCCAGGAATTCGGGCTCGCCGTAAGCGCCGAGCCCCATTACTTTGTATTCGTCACCAAATTTCAGAAAGCCGAGATATTGCGTCACCGCGCTGTAATAAAGTCCAAGCGAATGAGGAAACGTAATCGATCCGTGAATATTCATGCGCCCGCCGAAACCCGCACCCCACATCGAGCTCGCAAAATCGCCCAGTCCGTCGGCGGAAAGCAGCGCAGCCTCTTCGAATTGCGAACAATAAAAAGCACTCGCCAAATGCGCAATGTGGTGCTCGACGCGATGAAATTGCGCGGAAAGGGCCGCAGGATCGGTATCGAACGCAGCAGCCAACGCGTCGCGAATCCCTGTGAATTTCGCGAGAACTTTCATTCTCTCTCGCGCAAAGGACGGCATGCGCAGCGCGTACCACAGTTTTGTACCGAGTCGCGCGTAGGGGTTTCGCGGAACCGCAACGTGATGCACATCCTTCAGTGTGATCCCCGCTGCTTCGAGGCAGTAACCGATCGCCGCAGCAGGGAATCCCGCTGCATACTTCACGCGATTGAAGCGTTCTTCCTCGACAGCTGCAATCAATTTCCCATCGCAAAGAATCGCCGCCGAAGCGTTGCCGTGATACGCATTGATCCCAAGAATGTTCATAGCTCGAACTTTCAGTGTACCGCAGCTGAGGAAGGGATCAGGGATGACGAACTAGGCCTTCGATCCTGCTCTTCTACTCCACTCATTCAAGACAAACAACGCCCAAGGACGCGACCAGGAGGTTTTGCCATTCAGGAACGAACGCCAGACAGATTCGACACCCTCAGGTTTAAGAAACGCAGTGAGCAATGGCGCGATGGACAGAAAGCTCTCTTCCATGCACGACTTGAGCGGCCCACGAAGCCATTGTTCCCACGGCAAAGTGAACGTGCGTTTCTTCTGTGACCTGATTTCGGCCGGCAAAAGATCTCCGAGCGCTTCGACAAGCAGCGCTTTTTTTTGTGCGCCCCGCTTTTGCCGAGCGCTATCCGGCAGCGCCATCACGAACTCCACCAGCAGCGTATCGAGCAGCGGAACACGAACTTCGAGCGACCGCGCCATGCTGACGGAATCGGTGTCGCGAAGCAGCGTGCTCGCCATGTACGTCCGCATCTCGAGCCAACTGACCGCCGCAACCGGTTCCTGGTGCCGCGCTTCATCGACTGCAAGCTGCAGCCAGCCTAGCCATGTCGGTTCGAGCGTGTAGCCGTCCGAGGCGAGTGCGCTTGGCCGGAAGCGCGGGTCGATCAACCTCTCGATCTCGCCGGGAGGAAAAAGCGCTCGCGAAAAAAAATAAGGATGTGGCAGGCGTTGCGGATTCCGCCACGCCGCCAAAGCCTTCCTCGCCGCATCGGGAGTACGTCCTCGTGCGAACAGCGACCGCAGAACTCCCGAAGCCGCATCGCGCAGCGTTGAGGGCACGAAGTGCGCCACCCCGGTCAGTCGCGCCAGCTTTGGCGTGTCCGCAAACGTGGAGTATCCTGCGAACAGCTCGTCGCCGCCCAAGCCCGACAACGCCACCTTCAGTCCAACCTGTCGAGCAGCCCACGAAACGAAGTAGGTGTTGATGCCATCCATCGTTGGCTGATCGAGTGCGGCGAGTGCTTCATCAAGGCGCGCGGGAATTGCGTCCCCGGCCAAGGGAATTTCCGTATGCCGGGTGCCGCAGCGCTCGGCTACGATTCGCGTTAAAGCGGATTCGTCAAAGGGCGTGCCCGGAAACGCAAGCGTGAAGCTCTGAATGCCCGCATGCTCGCGAGCGGCCAGAGCAGCTATCGCGCTGGAATCGAGTCCGCTCGATAAGAACAAGCCCACCGGCACATCCGCGATCAAGTGCGCGCGTACGCAATCCTCAAGCAGCGGCCGCAGCGCAGTGGCAGCAGCAGCGAAATTCCGTGGACGCCGTATATCCTTCGCCGCAGTACTTCGCCGCGGGTCCCACCATGGATGCGGACGTGGCAAACGGCGCCGGTCCGGAACGTACAGCAGGACGCGATGGCCGGGCGGTAGCGAGAAAACGCTTTCGTACATCGTGACCGGTTCGCTGACACTGCCGAACAATAAAAAGGATGTAAGCGCATCCTGCGAAATTCGTTTCGCCGTGATTCCGCTTGCCATCAATGCGCCAACTTCCGACGCAAACGCAAAACCTTCCCCAGTTTGCGTGTAGTACAATGGCTTGATTCCAAGCGGATCGCGAGCCAAAAACAAGACCGGGCCCGAAGTGTAGTGTTTGCGAAAATCTGCAATCGCAAACGCGAACATGCCACGCAGCTCGGTCAGGCACTCTTCGCCCCACTCCTCCCACCCATGTACAAGCACTTCCGTGTCGGATTGTGTGGAGAAACCATGGCCTAGTCGCGTGAGCCGTTCGCGAAGTTCCCGATAGTTGTACAGCTCACCGTTGAAAACCACGGCCACGTCTCTTGCTTCGTTCCAAATAGGTTGCTGACCGCCGGGAAGGTCAATGATGCTCAGCCGCCGCATCGCCAGCGCAAGCCCCGGCGCCCGCGGATCGTTTGCCAGAAATCCTTCGCCGTCCGGGCCGCGGTGCTGCATCGCGGCGGTCATGACGCGAACTCGTGATTCGGCGTCACCACTTCTGTTTTGAAACGCGACGCCGCAAATTCCGCACACGCGTTACTTGATCTCCGGTGTGGTAAAGAACGCGGCGCCCGCGCGCAAGAGATGCGAGCGAAGACGAAAGCGCGGCATCTTTAGCCACTGATCTGCGTACCAGCCAAGGAACAATCGAAACAGAAAAAGAAATAGCGTCGCAAGTACGGCGGCAGTAAGCACAAAAAAGGACTCGCGTTCCAGAAGCAGGCTCCAATCCACTTTTTCATCCCATCCCGGAAATACTCGATTCAGTACTGAACGCAGCCCTAACCCGTCAAGGGGCAGCCGCGCCATCCGAACGTGCGCAAAGTTATCGAAGTTATAGGCAGGCGGGTAACCGGGAATTCTTCCGGTAGCCTCCGCGAAATTCTGTGGAGTTTGCAACTCTTTCCGCGTCAGCATCTCGCCTTTCGCGTTGCGCATTACGATCCGATAGGTTGGATCCACCACAATCCACCGGGCATTGAGCAGCACTTCCGCAACAACGTGCTTCGCGGAGCGATCCGGGGAAAGCAAGAGAAGCCTTCGCACTTCCAGATCAGAGCTTCGGGCGAGATTCAAGAAGGCGTTGGTCGCCGTTCCGCAGACAGAAAGCAACTGCTGGTAATTGAGAGTTGTTTCAGGATCGCGTACGGCGAGCCCGCTCGGGTTTGGTTCCGCCGACCGCGGCGGTCCCTGACGCATCCAATCCAGAATCGCTTCCACTCTTTGTTCCGGCTGGGCGTTTGCCGGCACGATCGCGTCACTAAAACCATCCAAATATCGGCGCACGGAATATTCCCATCCGGCCGAATAAACGAGCGCCGCCAACGAGGCCAAAAGCGCGACATTCACGCCGTGCCACACGACCCGGAACAGTTTGTGTTGCAAGCTCACCACACTTCTAGGCCGGACATGCAGATTGTCCTCCGACTGCGGGTTTCGCTGCAAGCTCAGCGTAAATTCCTTCCATGCGCTCTACGGGCTCGTCCCAGCCAAGCCGGCTAGCCGTTTTTTTTCCGCCTTCTGACAGGTTGGTCCGAAGTTCTGCGTCGCTCAGTATCTGTTTGACGGCTTGGGCCACCGCTGCAGTTTCATGTGCCACCACAATTCCAGCGAGCCCTGTAAGCAATGGAGCAACACCGCAATTTTCCGTGACCACCACCGGGGTGCCGCACGCCGCAGCTTCCGCTGCCGTATTTCCAAAATTTTCATTCTGTGAAGGCAAGACGAATACATTCGCGTCGCGATAGGCTGCCCATTTCTCTACTCCGAAGACCGCGCCACTGAATACCACCCGCGGCTCCACTCCCCTCGCCCGAGCCAGTTGTTCCAGGCGCCCCAGCATTCCGGACTCGTCCGGCCCGGCAAACGCCAACCAAAGCTGGCGGTTCGCGATATTTTCCGGCAGCTGCGCAAAAGCTTCGAGCAACAAGTCCGGACTCTTCTTCTTCGATAGCCTGCCGAGAAACAGGATCAGCAGCGCATCGGTTGGGATGCCATGTTTCGCTCGGAATTCGCCTTCGGCAGGCAATTCGCGAGGCGCGACCACTCCATTCCGGCGCAGAAAGAGTTTCTTGCGCAGAATTCCGCCCGCCGCCAGTTCCTCCATTTCCTGCTCGGAAGTCACGATCACGGCTGCCGCTCCTTGAAGCATCTCTTTTCCCCAGTGCTCGTGATACACGCGTTTCAGAAAAATATTTCGCACCATCGGTATGAACATCCCGATGGGCTCGATTACATATGGAATGTTCCGCTTGCGGCATTCCCGGGCAACCGCAGGTCCCAACAGATCGTACAAACCAAAAATGTGAACCACTTGAAAGTCCGCCAGCCGCGCGCGGCAATATCTTTTAACCGCCGGATTCCACGCCACGGCACGATAACGAAGCCAGGTCGGCAAATAGATACTCTGCACGCCGTTTAAGTCGCGCGTCCATCCGAAGGGCGATTGCTTCACAGCTCCCGCATTTTCTTTGGACGTCTGCCGCGATTCGAATCCCCAGTCGGCCGTAAGAACCGTCACCTCGTGACCTCGCCGCGCCAGCCCGTTTGAAAGTGCCTCCACCTTCACCGGAGGCCCGCCGAATTCATAAAAAGGCGCGTAGGACTGTGTCACGTTCAGGATTCGCATAGGCCGCGCAGAATTTTTCGGAAGGATTTTGCAAATATAGTGAAGCGAAATTCATTTTCGACCCGCTGCTTGCCGCGCCTGCCCATCTCTTGCCCAAGCGCGGGATCGGCCAGCAACGTTTCTACGGCCGTTGCCAGCTGCACCGCGTCACCATGCGGAACTAAATAGCCGGTCCGTCCATCGTCAATCACTTCTGGCGCTCCGCCGTGTGCGCCGCCAATCGCGGGCTTTCCGCAGGCCATGGCCTCGAGGTACACCAATCCAAATCCTTCGCCTTTGCTCGGCAGCGCGAAAATTTCGCAATGCCCAAAGCACGCGGCAAGTTCTTCGTAAGTCAACCCCGAAAGAAAATGCACGTGACGCCGCACGCCGTTCTCCTCTGCCAGGTCTTCCAGCCATTCGCGATCGTCGCCGTCACCGATAGCCGCCAGCTGCAATTCCGGCCAGCGTGGGAGCAGACGCGGCAAAGCCGTAATCAGTGTGTCCATACCCTTGTAGCGTTCGTCCGCGCGCCACCGGCCCACCGTCAACACAACGCGTCCCTCCGGAAAATTTCCGGGAACAGCGGCCTTCGCCGCATGCGGCGCCATCGCCTCGAATTGCGGGTCGAGCGCCCAGGGCAACACGCGAATTTTTTCCTTAGCAACGCCTTGCACCGCGGCCACGTGATCCGCCGTGTATTTGCTCGGCGCCAGCACCAGGTCCGCGCGCCGCAGGGCCATCCGCCGAACGCGCCCCAGCGGTTCCCACACTTCGACTCCGTGCGTGCACACGATCGACTTCAGCCGAGGCGAGAGAAAATGCATGGCACGCACGACGGGCGCGAGATTGGGATGCCCCGCGACGACTAGTTTCGCCTTCGATTTTCCGCCGCCAGATCGTCTCCGCGCCGCACGAATCGCCGTCGCAAAGAACCTGCCTTTGGCTCGCGCGCTTCCCGTGAAAACAATTTCGCGTCCCGCAACGCCCAGCCTCTTCAACTCCGGCCCATCATTCAACGTCAGAATACGGCATTCCATACCGCGGCTTGCGGCAAACTCCGTTAGCACCGAGGCCAGATGCCGCCCGGCACGCTGCACTCCGCCCGGCGCGTCCAGTTCAGGAAAGAGTCCAATCAGCACGCGCAGAGTCTGCCTTGCGCAAAGTCCGTTGGCAAGTTCCCTGGGGTTTCTTCCTTCAGCATCGCGAATCGATCCTCTTGCCGGAATTCCGCGGTCGAATGCTAATCTACCCGGGAAAAGACCCATGCCCGGCCATCGCCCGCTACAATTTTTTCTGGCTCTTTCGTTACTATCTCCTGTTCTTGTCGGTTCTCTTTCGTCGCAGGAACTTACCCCGAGACCACTCCGCCCCGAAGGTTCTCGCGAGGCGTCCGACGTGGTCAGCCGTCAAATTCTGACGCCGCCTTTGCACGGAACTACCATGCTGCGCTTCAGTCCCGATGGACGCCACCTCCTGCTGCAGGACGCCTCTGGCCTGTTCGTCGTTTCTCGCGAACCATTCCGCGTTGTGTTTTATGCCGATGCGCCTGATGCTTATCTCGCGCGATTTTCAAACGACTCCCAGACCGTTTCCCTTCTGACACATCAACTTATCCTGGCGACCTGGCATCTTCCGGAGGGCAATCGGCTCAGCAAACGGGAATTGCTTCTGCCCGCAGGCTGCCTCGACGCCCAGCTAGCTCCTGGCGCGGAGTGGCTCGCTTGCTTCACGCCCGAACTGACTTTCGACCTTTATAGGACCAGCGACCTGGCCCGCGTATTTTCGCAGCGAATTAACCACGGCCCTCCTGAAAACGCAATTGTTCCCATACGTCTTCATTCCGAATCCGCGTTTGCGGCGCCGTTCGGATTTGCCGTCTCCAACAACCTTACGCCCCTTGCGAACCGTGGGTTGTTTCATATCCCGGCAGCCTTCTCTCCGGACGGCAACTTCCTCCTGCTCACGTATGATCACAACTCCTATCGAGTCGACCTTCCTTCGTTTAACAAGACGAATTTGCCCGGTTCGCTGCGTAAACGCGACGCTAACATGTTCGTTGTGCAGCCCGAGAATCGCGCTCTGCTTGCCGACGCCAAGGAGCCTTCATCGTACTCCATTGTCTCGCTTGTCTCGGGAGACGTCCTTTCACAAATGACGCTACCTGCGGATAATTTTTCACTCGCGACTAATCCACGATATGCGTTCGGCGCAAGAGCGGATTCTAACGGGGTGAGTCTGTTCGACCTCGACCATCATCATTCCATTGACGTTCCGGCCAACTTGGGCGCCGATGTTTACGGCGACACGCTTGCCCTTTACACCCCCGAGGGCGCATTGCAGTTTTATCGCCTCGGGGAGCCGCAGCCATTCCGTCGCGGGCGTTTGCCGCTGAATGGTCTGCCGCGCCTGTACGCGGCGGTCGTCGATCCTTCACTCTCCACGTTAGCCATTGCGGTTCGTGGCTCGGGCGCTGTTTTTGACCTCACAAATGGAAATCGCTTGGCGAGCCTTGCGGGCTTTACCGGGACAATTTTATCTTCGCCGCAAACCGCTTTTTTGCTGCACTCCGCGCACCGCGTTGCATCGGCGTCCGTAGCGCCCTGGACTGCCGCGAACTCCGCGTCGCTTGGTGCCAAATGGACGGCAAGTAAAATGGCTGACCTTTTTCCCGGCGGCAACAGCTTCATCGAGTACTCCTTTCACGACGAATCCGGCGGGAACATCCCAGTTATGAGTTTCAGAAATGAGATAAGTTTTGAGCTTCGTGGCCTGGACCCTGCTTCCGGCCGCGAACTCTGGAAGCGGGCCTACACAAGAGATTCACCCGTTCCCTATAACGATCCTCAGGGCGGACGCCTGGTCCTCGCATGGAAAGCGAACTCTGAATCGGCACGCAACGCCGCCAAGAAACTCTCGGGCGTCAGGGATGCTTACAAGAACCAGAAGCTGAAAGATCAGGATTCCTTTTTTGAAGTTCTCGACTCGCTCACAGGCACTCCGATCGGGGGGGTGCTGGTTCAGTTCGGCGGCGGGCCTTCGTCTTTTGATTCCGCTTTCTCCTGTGGCGACGCTCTGTTTCTCATAAAGGACCAATATCGCGTGACGGTTTATCAGCTTCAGGAGGGGAAATTGCTCGCTCGTTTGCGCGGCCAGCATCCGGCGGCTAGCGTCGCGGGCGAACTGTTCACCCTCGACGAAGGCGGTGGAAAATTGGGTCTATACGACCTCAGGACTGGCGCCAGAATCGCAGAGCGCCGCTTCTCCGATGGCATCGCCTATGCGCATTTTTCTTCAACCGGCGACCGGCTCTTTGTACTGACGGACCATCAGGAAGCTATCGTACTTGACGTGAAGAAGATGGTTGAGGCCTCGGCTAATTCAGCTACGGAGAACCGCTAAGAGACCAGCGGCACCAGATCCTCCATCCTATCCAGGTAGACGTCCGCGGGATGCGCTTTGCGGTCATGCGTGCCAAATCCAAAATTCACGATTGCTGAAATCATTCGCGCATTTCGCGCGGTTTGTACATCTACTTCTGAATCACCTACCATCACGGCCTGCTCGCCCGGGACCCCGAGTTCTTCAAGAATCGTGTTCGCTCCCAGCGGATCGGGCTTCTTTGTGGCGAAACTGTTTCCCCCGTAAATCGCGCGGAAAAACTGCGCAAGCCCCAACCCTTCCATGATCCGCACGCTGATGATCACCGGCTTGTTCGTCAGCACGACCATAGGGACACCGCGGAGCCGTTCGAGCGTCTCGCGCACTCCCGGATATTCCTTCGTGAAATCGAGTTTGTGCTCCTCGTAGTGCCCGAGGAAGAATTTCAGTGCTCGTTCTAATTCGTCCGGCTGGGCAGAGCCCCCGAGCGCGCGGCTAATTAATATCGGTGCGCCTGAACCCACATAACTCGCTACCAGATCCTCTGCCAATTCCGCGCGACCCAGCTCACGCAGTGTGGCGTTTACCGAGAGCACCAAGTCCCGCTTGGAATCGATCAGCGTGCCATCGAGATCAAACACCAGTGCCTTCACATTGCCTTGAAAATTCTCTTTCATATCATTTTATTTTAATACGCGCGTCGCATTCTCTCCGCTCCTTCGCGTAAAATATTGGATTCAATTGCCGTGCAGGAGACCATCGGAGAACTCATGGCCCAGGTATTTCCATTTCGCGCTTACCGTTTCAATCCGCAAGTTGCTCCCGTGGACCGCGTCCTTACACAGCCGTACGACAAAATTTCTCCGGAGCGCCAGGCCGAATACTACGCCATGCATCCACAAAACCTGATCGCGGTGGAGAAAGGCCGTGTCTTTCCTGAAGATTCTGCGCAAAACAACGTTTATACACGCGCTGCGGCGAAAGTCGAGGAATGGATTCGCGATCACATTGTTGTTCAAGATCCCACTCCCGCCTTCTATGCCTATACACAGGAGTTCACCATTCCCGGTACGTCGGAAAGACGCACTCGCCGCGGCTTCATCGGTGCCGGACAGCTTGAGGAATATTCTGCCGGTGTCGTCTTTCGCCACGAGCACACGCTTTCCGGACCGAAAGCCGACCGCCTCGAACTGTTGCGACATACGCGGACGCACACCGGTCAGCTGTTTATGCTTTACTCTGATCCGCAAAAACGCGTTGACGCGGTACTCGCCGAAGCGGAATCCTCCGTTGCGCCCGCAAGCGAGCTTAGGGACGAGTATGGCGTGATTCATCGCCTCTGGCCGATTGCGGAGTCCGACCGCGTGCATGCGATTCAACAAGCTATGGCTGATCAAAAGCTAGTCATTGCGGACGGTCACCATCGTTACGAAACGGCGCTGAATTACCGTAACGAACGCCGCGCAACTGCCGCTTCACTCGATCCTGATGCCAGCTACGAGCGTGCCATGATGACTTTCGTCAACACGCGCGGCGAGGGCCTCGTCATTCTCGCCACGTATCGTGTTGTGGCCAACGTCCATGATTTTTCTTGGCCCGCCGTTCGCCGCTATCTTGAGCCCTGGTTCGCTTCCGAAGTCTTTCCTTTTGCCAGCGACTCCGAAAAATCGCAGGCACAGGAAAAATTCCTAGCCCGCCTTGCCGCCACGGCGAAGCAACGTTCCATCGGCGCCTATCCCGCGGCTCCTGCAGGCCAGCGCGCTTTCTATCTTTTCGGATTGCGGCCTGGCGCGGACCTCGGCCAGCTTCTGCCCGGTGTTCCTGCGCTCCAGCGCGATCTCGACGTTGTTCTTCTTCACGACGGTATTCTCGAACCGGCGCTCGGCATCACGCTCCAGGCCGCCACAAAAGAGATGAATCTTACCTACGAACGCGAAGCCGCTGCGGCCGTCGCCACAGTGGATTCTGGCCAGGCCCAGGTTTCCTTTTTCCTCAACCCCGTGGACGTCGAAAAAGTCATTCAAATCGCCACGTCCAACGAAGTCATGCCCCAGAAGTCCACCGACTTCTATCCAAAACTCCTCAGCGGCATCACCATGTACCGCATCGAACCGTAGTCGTGCCGCCCAGAAAAGACAAAAGAGGCGCGCAATCGCACGCCTCTTCAAGAAAACCGCTAACCGGCGACTCTACTGCGAAAAGCTCGCCACCGCCTCCGCCTCCGTGTTGGAAACGTCAAACACCGTAAGCAGCTTCGTGATCTGCAGCACTTCCTGGAACTTGCTGCCCAGGTGACACAGCCGCAGCGAGGCTCCGTCTTTCTTCGCCGTGTGGTGCGAAGCCACCAGCGTGCCCAGTCCAGCGCTATCAATGAATGTGATGTTGTCCATATTCAGGACGATCTTTTTCTTTCCTTCGGCCAGCAAGGACTTGATTTTTTCCCGCAGCGCGGTGCTCTCTTCGCCCAATACGATTCGTCCGTCAAGCGCAACCACCGTCACGCCGTCCACTTCGCGTTGACTAATTTTCAAAGCCACGATTGTTTCCTCCTCGTCGGAAAGCGGGTCCGGCGGCAACCTGTTCCGGAGCCCAAAAGCATACCATTCTTTATCCCAGTGTCTGTAAGCACAACCCTGAAACCCTGGTCAGTAGTAGTCCGCGCAAGACATGTAGTAGCCGCAGACGTTGCAGATTAGCTTGCAGCGCCGGGACTCCAGCCGCTGCGAGCACACTGGACAAAATCGCGAAGCATCCTCATTCCGCGCGTTCTCTACGGCGACGGCTCCGAAGCGTGAGGAACTGCTGCCGGATTCCCCAGCAACGCTGTTCTCCTCGAAAACACGTTCCCCAGTGACTTCGCACGCGCTGATTGGCTTCACGCCTTGTTCCACGGCGGCACCGTTATAGCACAACCTGCCAAAACCCGGTAGCGGCAGCAAGCTTGACGGCATTCTCGCTCGTTTCAAGTGAGTGTCCCTTCCGTGATCCATTCCTTCGGGTTCTTACACAAGTTTGGCTCCCCTCAAGTAAAGGCGAATCCAATCCGTGTTTAATCGCGCGCCGAGGATGGGGCATACCAGGGAAAAATTGCAAGTTGTAGTACCAGCCGTCTGACTGACTTCCCTCGCGCCTATTGGAAACGAATCACTTAGAGCGTCATGCCGACTTGTCGTTCTGGCAGCTGAGTTGCTCGACCACTGTGGGCAATCTCGGCTGCCGGCTGAAAAGGCGGCCCGCCTGAGAGAAGCGCAGCTCTGCTCAGTCTTAACCGCCCAGCCAGCACTTTGCACGGTTCGTCGCTTTCTAGAGACAACAGGGGGTTTTACCTTTCATGGATGAACGTTTTGAACCTCAAGAACATCAAGGGCATCAAGTCCAGAGCGACGCTTTCTCAGAGTCGACCGGATCTCGTTCGAAAGTATGGATGCTTTCCTTGGTCATCGCGTTGATTGGCGTCGCGGGCCTTGGCGTTGGTTACGGAATTCGCCAGCAGGGTCTGGTTAGCCAAATGACGCTGCGGGAAGCCGATAACGCTGCAGCAATGAGTCAAATGCGTAGTCAGATCGACTCCCTCACCAACAAACTCAACGACATGACTGCCCAGCAACAGCAAATGCCACAACGCGAGCCTTCCACCGACGCTACGCAGCCTGCTTCGCGGTCCGCAGCCAGCCAGTCTCGCAGCCGCAGCTCCGCCGCATCCGGCAAACAAATGAAGCAGCTGCAGGCGCAGCTTTCCGATCAGCAGAAACAGCTCAAGGATACTCGGGAGGCGCTCGATAAGACGCGCTCGGATCTGGAGACATCTCTCTCCGCTACGCGCGATGACCTTAACGGCTCGATCGGCCGCACACACGAAGAAGTGGTCGCGCTGTCCAAACGCGGCGAGCGCAATTTCTTCGAATTCGAGCTCGTGAAATCCAAACAGTTCGAACGTTCCGGTCCGCTGTCGCTCTCGCTTCGCAAAGCGGACACCAAGCACCAGCGCATCGACCTGAATCTCATCGTCGATGACATCCAGCTTTCAAAGAAAAGTGTCAACCTTTATGAACCGATTTGGATTCACCGCACCGACGACCCGCAGCCCATTCAGATCGTCATCAACAAAATCGAAAAAGATCACGTGCGTGGCTACGTGAGCGCGCCAAAATACCGCCAATCCGAGCTGAGCAACGTCAGCTACGTACAGCCCCCGGCGAATGCGACTCCGTCGCCGTCTGTGGCTCAGCCCAAGACGCAGCCGGAAGATCAGCAACCAAACTCGTCGCCGTCCACTCAGCCGCCCGGGCAATAGTTCTTCTCGAAGAACAAAACGAGCCCGCAGCGGTCGACCACAATTTTCTTGCGGGTCGCGGGGCTTCGAAGAGGCTTGCGCGGGCTCTACCTATCGTCCGAGAACGTCAGCTCGCTGGTTTTAAAAGCTCTTAGTCTTTCGGACTCCAGGCCGACGCGATCAGGTCTTTTGAAAAGCCCGGCGGCACGGCCTGATCGCACGCGTAACGATAAAGCGCCGCATTGAAAATCCCCTGGACCGCTGAACTCATCACCGACAGCAGCAGGAAGTACAAACCCATCACCACTCCGCCAATCACCATGCCGCTTTGTCCCCCCAACCGTATCGCGGCGAACCACAGCGCAAATCCGGGCAGCATCAAAATGAAAAACACCATGCCCAGACTGAATCCTCCCACAACTTTTTCGCCCCAGGTTTCGCGGAACAGCTCTGAGGAACGGTAAATCGCTGCAACCGGCGTCAAATCCTCGAAAGCCAGCACCGGCACCACGAAATAACAAGCCAGGTTCCATGCAATTCCGATAATGCTGATCACGATTCGCCCGATAAACCCAGCCCGCTCTGAGAGCATCCGCAACACCATACCCACTGTCGCCGCCACAAAGGCCCACTGCAAGATCACCCACTTGCGCTGCCACGCCAATTGCAGTCCCTGGTCAAATGTCCAACTCCCGCCAGTCAATCGGCTGTTTGCCACGCCTACCAGCGCCACGTTGAAAAAAACGATCACGAAATAATTCGCCAGATAAAAAACAAACATCGCCGCCATGAATTCAGCCGACCTGCCGGAGTGCTGAAAGTTCTGAGGCGTAATCCCCGCTTCGCGGATCGCCGGCAAAAATATTGCCAGTCCGCCTGCGCCCAGCAGCAGCGTCACAATCATGCAGCTGATTCCGGATAACACGGGGAACAGCATCAGCTGCTTGTCCGCCCACAAAATCGAAAAACTCTCTCCCACAAGATCCCAACTTCGAGAAAATCTCCCCATCGAGTTTTCCTCCTGAATTGACCGCTCTGCGGTCATCGCCAAAATTGACCGCTCTGCGGTCATCGCCAAAATTGACCGCTCTGCGGTCATCGCCAAAATTGACCGCTCTGCGGTCATCGCCAAAATTGACCGCTCTGCGGTCAGCTCTGGAAATGAGCGTTCTGTTTGCCGTCAGACCTGCGGGAACTTGAGACATCTTCCCAAGAACGTTCGCGAAAAACCAGCAGACTGAGCGGCCGGCAGAATGTTCGGGACACCTTGACTATCGACAATCCATGTTGTAGATAATCATAGTATGGGAAAGCCAAGCGACCTTGTGCAGGGAACTTTGGACCTCTTGATTCTTAAGACCATCTCGCTCGAACCACGGCATGGCTGGGCGATTGCCAAGCGTATCGAGCAAGTTTCGGGCGAAGTGCTCCAGGTGCAGCAAGGATCACTCTACCCCGCGCTTCATCGTCTGGAACAGCAGGGATGGATTCGCGCCAAATGGGCGGAAAGCGAAACCGGACGGCAGGCGAAGTTCTACTCGCTGACCGCGGCCGGCCGTAAGCAATTCGAACAGGAAGCCGCGAACTGGAAGCGACTTTCCTGCGCAATCAATCTGGTGATTCAAGAAGTCTAGCCGCAGGGGCGCCGGAAGGAAAAATGATGCGCTGGCTGGAAAAGATTCGGAAAAATCTCCTGGCGCGCGTGCGATCTCTGCTGGGCGTAGAGGCCGCTGGCTTTGTATCTCTCGCCCACTTGATCCGGCTGTATTTCTGACCGTGATCGCAATTTTGCTGTTGGTAGCTTCGATAGCCCGCCTCATTCCTGCCTGTGTTGCTTCTATTCGAATCGCCACTTGGCTACAATTCATTCCCGCATGCCGGGTTTCTTACAAATCATCAGCCGGTTTCTCGTTCTAGCCGAGCCTTCGATCTCTCGCGGGCAGCTGCGCTGGGAGGTCGCCAACCTCGCGGCCGCCGTCGCTCTTCTGTCCATCGCGTTCGTGGCAATCGCTCTTTTCCTTTTTCGCCGCAAGACACGTGACCCCACCTTGATTTACTTCGGTATCTTCTGCGCTCTCTATGCTGTTCGTTTGTTGGCAAGCGTGCGATTCTTTCGCGCTCTTTTTAACGAGCCGGGCGCCTTTTGGGACTACGTGAATTGGGACATCACCTGTACCATTCTTGTGCCTTTTGGCCTTTTCTTTTACCAGGTGGGCAGCGAATTCCTCAGGAAGTTCTTTCGTTGGCTCCTTGCGGCACAGATGCTCTTTGCCGTTTTTGGAATCTCTGCCGCCGCGCTGGGAGCCAGTCTTGCCAGGCTTGGCATCGTCAACGATATCGTCGTGCTCGCCACCTGTGTTGTTGTTGTCCTGTTATTACTGGCCGAACGGTGGCGTCCAGGACCACGCGGACAGTTGACCCGTGAAATGCGCGTTTTCGTGGCGGGTCTCGTGGTTTGGTTTCTCTTTATAGTGCAAGCGAATCTCCTGGGTCTCAGAATCGTTTCCGGCCATAACTTGGAGTTCATCGGCTTCCTGGTGTTTGTCGGATGCCTCGGTTACATCTCTGCGTATCGCATTTTTGCTAACGAAGAACGGCTCCTCGCCATCGGTAAGGAGTTGGAAATCGCCCGCAGGATTCAATCCTCAATTCTTCCGCAAAGTGTTCCGATCCTCGCTGGTCTCGAACTCGCCGCGCGTTACGTTCCGATGAGCGCCGTGGCAGGCGATTTCTACGATTTCCTGGTCATGGACGAACAACGTATCGGCGTTCTCGTCGCCGACGTTACCGGGCACGGCATCCCTGCCGCCTTGATCGCCTCAATGCTCAAGGTCGCCTTCGCGGGACAAGCGCCTCACGCGGATGATCCCGCGCGCGTTCTCACCGGCTTGAACCTGGCTCTCTGCGGCAAGTTCGAGGAGCACTTCGTCACCGCCGCTTATCTCTTTGTGGATTTGGAAAACGGGTTGCTGCGTTACTCCGCTGCCGGCCACCCGCCGCTCATGCTGTCCTCGCCCACGGATGGAAATGTCCGGGAGATTGAAGAGAACGGCTTGATGCTCGGCCTCTTTCCCGACGCGGCGTATACCTCCGTCGAAATACGCATCACTCCCGGAGATCGTTGCCTGCTTTACACCGACGGCATTTTTGAAGCCAGTAATGCTGCGCAAGAAGAATTCGGCAAATCACGCTGCAAAGAATTCCTGCAATCGCGTCGGAATATTCCTCCCGCTCGTTTTGCCGACGACCTTCTGAACAATATCGCCACGTTTTCCGGCCTTAACTCCGGCCGAGCGCAAGAAGACGACATCACCATGCTGGTTCTCGATATTCCGGAGGAGCGTCGCTCACGCGTTCAATGATTGAGGGAGAGCGCCGCAGTTGGTTGGCAGTCGTGATCCCTGCGGGCGAAACGCCCGAACTTCGCATTCCAGCAATGAAACTTCAGTGTTTGGCTGGTTCGGGCATCACATAGCCAGACTGGGCAGGGAGCCCTGCGCGCTCCAACTGCACAGTCACATGTCCGATCGAGAATTCCTGCGCCAGCAATTCCTTGATTCCGGACAGCACGCTTTCGCACTTATCCAAATGCATGTCGGGTACGCGCGCGTGGCAGGACATCGCAATTTCTCCGCCGCCGAGAGACCAGATGTGCACGTCGTGCACTTCCATCACGCCTTCTACTTTCAAAATTGCGCGCGCCACTTCTTCAATCCCCATTTCTTTCGGCCGTCCTTCGAGCAAAACGTGAGCGGAGTCGCGGAGGATGCCGATGCTCGACCACAAAACCAACAAGCCGATGGCAAGCCCAAGCACCGGATCGACCCATCGCCAGCCCGTGTAGCCGATCGTGACCGCGCCAGCGATGATGGCAATGTTCGAAAGTGCGTCGCCAAAGTTGTGCACCAGAATGCTGCGCAAATTTAAATCGTTTCGACCACGCACCAGCGCCAGTGTGATTCCGCCGTTCACGGCAAGAGCCGCCAGGGAAGTCCAGATCATCCAGGATTCAACAACATTCACCGGAGCGCGCAGCCGTCCGATCGCTTCCCATCCCAGCCACAACGACAGAATCACCAACAGCACTGCGTTCGTAAATGCAGCCAACACACCCGCTCTGCGGTATCCGTAAGTTTTTTCGCTGTCTGCGGGCCGTTGCGCCCAGCGCATGGCGATCCAGGAAATTCCCAGCGCCGGCACATCAGAGAGATTGTGCACCGCGTCATTCAGCAGCGCGACGCTGCGTCCGAGCAGGCCGCCAAAGATTTCCGCAACCACCAGGCCAAGCGTCGCTGCCATCGCCCAAGCCAGCACCGACGGCTGCATGGGCGGATGCGCGTGACCAGCATGTCCGCCATGGGCATGCCCACCGTGCCGGTGCGCGTGCCCCTTCAGATCACCCTGGATGCTTGAAGGTCCGTCGACTTTGCCGTCGCCGTGATTGTGAGAATGACCGCCCATCTTCGCTATTGTACGCGCCTATCCTAACCGCGCTCACGGTCCTGCCGCGCGTTTCCTCCAGCGTCATCGGCCAGTGCTTATTACGCAGTTTGACACGTCGCCTCCGCGAATCAATTGACGCTCCTTCCCGCCGCTGCGAGTATCAGAGCAGCCTCGCGTAATAGCGTGTGTTGAGCGCGACGCCAGCTTTGCGGGGATACAAAGCCAGGCGCCTGATCCAGGTAAATGATGAGTGGCCCAGTCACAAAACTCAGCTTCTGGGGCGTTCGCGGCTCCACGCCAACCGTGGATCCTGCGACGTGGCGCTATGGCGGTAACACCCCGTGTCTTGAACTCACTGCTCCCGATGGCACGCAGTTTATTCTTGATTGCGGCACCGGTCTTCGCGTTCTCGGAAGCCGCTGGACCGCGCCTGCTGCTGGCGCCATCGCATCCGGCGTGCGAAATCCGGAAACCCACATCCTAGTTACTCACTATCACTGGGACCACATTCAAGGTGTTCCGTTTTTCGCGCCGTTATATGCCGAAAATAACGCGTTTCACTTCTACAGTTTTCGCTCCAAGCATCTCGGGCGCGACAGCTTGAAGCAAGTTTTCGAAACGCAAATGGCGATGCCGTATTTCCCAGTGAACATGTCCGCCATGACCGCGAGAAAGAAATTTATGGAAGTCAGCGGTGGCGACTCCTTTACCGTTGGCGAAAACAAAATCACCGCACGGCACATCAACCACCCTCAAGGCTGCCTGGGCTTTCGCATTGAAACTCCCGGCGGCACTGTTGTTTACGCCACGGACAACGAGCCCGGCGATCCGAAACTGGATGAAGAGTTGCGCGAACTCGCGGCGGGCGCGGACATTTTTATCAACGACGCGCAATACACGCCGGAGCAACTGGCCGCAACCCGTAAGGGATGGGGACATTCCTCCTGGCGCGAGGGCGTCAAGGTTGCGCGCGAAGCGGGAGCAAAAACTTTGGTGCTGTTCCACCACGATCCAGATTCGACGGATCGCATGGTGGACGGTTTACTTCGCCAGGCGCGCGAGGAATTTGATTCCGTGTTTGCGGCAAGCGAAGGCATGGTGATCAAACTTGGCTCCGCGGACGGAACGCTCGAAGCGCACATGCCGGTAACGCGGACGGCCTTGCGTCGTGAAGCGCATTTCCGCGCGCGAGTGAGCGGCATCACCGAAGGCGGACACGCGTTCGAGGAAGAAACCGTAGTGCGCGATTTAGCTTTGCAGGGAGCGCTGATTTTGATGCAGCATTGCCCGCGTCTGCAATCGGAGTTGCAAGTCACGATGGAAACTCCCGGAGTGGATGGCGCGAAAGTGATGAAGCTGCGCGGCTACGTGGTGCGAATCGATTCAAGCGAGGAAAAAGGACACAGCGCGGTAGGAGTGGTCTTTACGGAATGAATTGAAGGTTTTGTTTTTGGAAAAGTTTCCGCGATGCTTCTTGGGAATTCCCACGAAAGTTTCTCAAACCAACTTCCAGAAACAAATCTTACTTGAGCTGTTCCAGTTTCTGATCCAAATGCGCAAGCGCTGCTTCGAGAGTTTTTTTGTGATTCGGGTGTGTAGCTGTTTCCAGGTCGTTGAGAATGTGTTTGCGCGAGAGTTCGACATTCGCACGTTCGCGATCTTTTTCCAATTGGTCCTGAGCTTTCTGAGCTTTTCCTGGTGCTGCCATGTTCTCCCTGCTCGCTACCTGAGATTCAACATCTTTTGACTCCCAGCCGCGGGCCATACATAAATTGTGCCACAGTTCGCAACACAATCGGGAAAGCAGAATTTTTTGCGATTGCCCAGATTGGCATCAGGCTCCGGCGGCCTTTGCGCGGGTGTGCGACGGTTTCGCTTGGCGGACCAGGTGGCGCAACCCCGCTTCCGCGATGCGAGCGCGGCGTTCCGCAAACAACCCGTCAAAAACAAATTCCGCGGAATTTTCCAGCCAGCGCACGCGGAGGATCCAATCGCTCTGCGAAGGGAACGCCGTGGCCATTGAAATTTCGCCGGCGGGAATTACAACGACTGGGCGGAGCTGATCATCGAGCGCCCAGATTCGAGTGGGCGATAAGTAGAAATTTACCGACGGAGATTGTTCCGTACCGGAAGAAAAGCGGCCAGCATCGAGTACGAGATATGCTCCGAGTTGTTCGATTACTTGCGGCGTGCCGCGATCCTGGCGCAGTGGCGGCAGAAGCACCGCCAGCATAAACAATGCGAGGCCGACGATCGCAAAGGCCCACGCGTTCCACAAGCTCAGCGGGAGAACCACGAGCCCCGCGCCGATTGCGCCGAGAAGAATTCTGAATCCCGTCCAGGCGCTCGGGCTGGAGCGGAGGGTAAGAAGTTTCGGAAAAGTGCGGGACAAGAAAAAGAGAGAGTCGGCGACGGACTCACGAAAACGCGTGAGCGAGGAGACAGCTTCAGGAGGTGGCATCTCGCCTGGCAGAATCGGAGGAATGGAGCCTGTGTTCATGCTGGTCTGGGGAGTCTTATCTTAGCAGCCTTGGCAAAAACATTGGCAATAGAGTTTACTCATTGTTTTCGAAGACAAGAAGCCTTACGTCGCTTCTTTTAGACCGTCGATTTCGCGCATGCGCGCAATGGCAGTCGCAGAGCTTTCCCGGCCCTAATGCGTAACTCTAACCAACCGGAAGGTATACTTTCGTCGAAAAGTGACCCAGTCAGGATGCGGTTCTGAAAGGACTGCCACCATGAGAACGCGCAAGAAGGCTCTTTCGCTTTTGGCGGTGCTTTTCACCGCCTTCGGCCTTCCTGTCGCGGTTGCCGCACAAACGATACCCAACAGTGCCGCCATCGACGCCGAAGTTCAGAAGATCATGACCCGCACCCGCGCCAGGGGCATAGCCGTTGCGGTCCTGGATCACGGCAAGGTCGGCTATGTCCACGCTTACGGCATCCGTAACGCCAAAAGAGATCCGCTGACCACGGACACTGTCATCCCTGGTCACAGAAACGCGAATCAGTACGGACGAGCAACGCATGAGGAAGATCACGACCTCAGAAAGAGCACTTCGCACGGGACACTTTAAAGTCAGGAGCCACGATGAAACGATATCAGCGTTTTTCGGCTGCGGGAATACTGCTGGCAGCCATGATGTTCTTAAACCGGCAGGTTGCTGCGCAGGTCGTCAGGATCGCCGAAATGAACACGCGGCAAATCCGGGCTCTAAATCTGCAAAAGACTGTAGTTGTGATTCCGGGCGGAATTCTGGAAGAGCACGGACCTTACCTTCCTTCTTATACGGACGGCTACGCTATAGATGCATACACCCAGGATTTGGCGAAGGCCATTGTTGCCAGACCCGGCTGGACGGTAGTCCTATTCCCGCAAATTCCGCTGGGCAACGACCCCGCCAACACGATTGGAGGCAAGCGAGTATTTCCCGGAAGCTATCCCGTTCGTATGGCGACGCTGCGGGCGATTTACATGGACTTGGCCAACGAACTCGGGCAACAGGGTTTTCGGTGGATATTCCTCGTTCACAATCATGGCGCGCCAAACCACCACAAAGCACTCAACCAGGCCTCGGATTATTTTCACGATGTCTACGGCGGCACCATGGTGCATCTGTTCGGCTTGAAACCTGTGTTCTTATGCTGTGGAATCGAGGACCAAATGTTCTCCGCCAAGGAGCGCGAGGAGGAAGGGTTCACGGTACATGCGGGAGCAGACGAACAAAGTGAAATTCTATTCCTACGTCCCGAACTCGTGCCTCCAGACTACCGAGCAGCCGACTCTCTAACCGGGAAGAACTTTGCCGACCTGGTGCGGATTGCCAAGGTCGATGGATGGCCGGGCTACTTCGGTGCGCCACGATTGGCCAGCGCGGCCATGGGTGCGCAAGGATTCGCACTTGCATCGCGAAAGTTGAAGGAAACGGCCCTGCAAATTCTGGACGGCCTCGATTACAGAAAGATTCCCAGATACGCCGACGAAATGGATCCTCTTGACGTTGCTGGGGAAAAGGCAGAGCTAGAATATGAGCAAGCGTTGGAGAAGCGGGAATTGGATTGGCTGAAAACCAACAAAATCCAGTAGGCGAGCACACCCTCGACCCAGATCGAAATTGCTTTGGTTTCCGTCTTGGCGTCTTGCGGATGTTGAAGGCCATAGGGAAAGATGAAATGCGCGGTGGCACGCTATCACGCGTCGCGCAAAGCGACTAGCGGATCGACCCGGCTTGCGTTGCGCGCTGGCAGATAGCAGGCGACCAGAGCTACAACCAGCAGAACCAGCGACGCGCCACCGAGGCTCAAGGGATCGCTGCCACTCACTCCATACAGAAAACGCGATAAAGCGTGCCCGACCAGCAGTGCCAGGGCGACGCCGATGGCCAAACCGGTGAGAACCAACGTCATTCCCTGCCGGAGCACCAGAAACCAGACATTCGCTTGGCCGGCCCCCAGAGCCATGCGCACCCCGATCTCCCGGCGCCTGTGGTTCACGGAATATGCCATGATGCCGTACAAGCCAACCGACGCAAGGCCCAGAGCCACAAGTCCAAACACTCCCAGCAGGTCGACAGCGATCTTCGACCACCAAAGCGCTTGGTCGATTATCTTCGTGCCCGTGCGAATGTCTTCCACGGCGAGTTCAGGATCGATGTTGTGAATTTCGCTCTGCACGCTGGCGAGAATTGTGGAAGGATCCTGTTCGGTTCTGACGTAGAGGATCATGCCGTCCAAGAAATGTTGCCGAAGTGGAAGGTAGATAGACGACTGAGGAGGTTCGCCAAGCGTTTGGTAATTGCTAGTCTTCACGATACCGACGATCTGGAGGAAATCTTTGCCGCGCGGTAATTGCACGCGCTTGCCAAGTGCATCCTGGTTCGGCCAAAACTCCGCGGCCATCGCGTCATTGATAATTGCGACGGGAGCGGAACTGTCACGATCATCCTGAGTGAAATCGCGTCCTTTCACAAAAGGGACGTCCAGCGTAGAAAAGTAATCGAGATCAATCGTGTTTACGACCGCGGAAATAGCTTCGGATTTCTTGCGCTGCTCCTGGCCTGCGATGAGGACGCCGGTTTCCTTACGGCCCCACAGCGGCAAGTTGGAGGCCCAAGAGATAGACACGATGCCCGGCACGCCAGAAACGCGGTCACGCGCCTGTTTGTAAAACTGCTCCGTCCGCGTCTGGTCGTAACCGGCCTGGCCTGGATAGAGCATGAAGAGCGCAAGATGCCCGGTTTGATAGCCGGGATCGATGGTGTACTCATGCTGGATGCTGCGAAGGAACATCGCTGCAACTACGAGTAAAACCAGAGAAACCGAGACCTGGCCAGCCAGGAGTGCGTTGGCCAAGTTAAGGCGGCCGCGAGTCCGACCCGCAGTGCGCGTTTCTTCCTTGAGCACTTCGGAAACGGATGTGCGGGAGGAGCGCAAAGCGGGCACGATGCCGAATATCAATCCGGTCAGTATCGCGATGGCGAAGGCAAAGCCGAACACGGCCGGGTCGATCCTTAGGTCAGCGAGGTTTTGAGCATATTCGGCGGGGCGCAAGGATGAGAGAAGCCGGCATCCCGCATAACCGAACAGGAATCCAAAAACGCCGCCAAGAAGACCGAGCAAAACACTCTCGGTCAGCAACTGACGTATCAGCCTGCTACGCCCGGCACCCAGCGCGATGCGAACGGCGATTTCCTGACGGCGGACTGCGGCGCGAGCAAGCAGCAAATTAGCCACATTGGAACAGGCGATGAGAAGCACGAGTACCACAATCGCCATCAGAAAGGCGGCTCCGAACATCAGCCCCTGGCGTTCCGGACCGTACGCGGCCACGGTCAAGGGCCTGACAACGATGCTCTGGCCTTGATTGGCGTCCGGGTGCTCGTCTTCCAAGGCGGCTGCAGCGATCTTCATCTCCGCCTGGGCCTCGGCGACGGTGACTCCAGCGCCAAAGCGGCCTATCCCGGTAAACAAAGGAGTCGCCCGGTCGGTCAGGGCTTGCTGCAGCGATGACGGTAAGACTTGTCCCGCCATCATGGATGGAACCCAGAGATCCGGACCAAAGACTGCGTACAAACCTTTGAAGTCTTTGGGTCCAATGCCAACGACAGTGAAAGGCGTGCCGTTGAGTTTGATCGTTCGCCCGACGATATCCGAGACACCACCAAATCGGCTTTGCCAGGCCGAGTAGCCAAGTACGGTTACTGCGGCCGCGCCCGGTTTGGCGTCCTCTTCGGGAGAGAAGAAGCGTCCCAGGTATGGACGGATACCGAGGGTTTCGAAGTAATTGGCGGTCACGAGCTCCATAAAAATCCGGTGTGGCTCGGCTTTGTCGATCATGGTGACGGCCATCGGGTTCGAATGACCTGCCAAGCTGGTGAAGGCATGGGTTCTTTCTCGAAGATCCTTGAGGTTCTGGAAGGAAAGATCTTGCAGGTCACCGGATTGCGCTGTCTTCTTTGTCTGCGTTGTGTTCAACGCGGCGAGATGTGAGATTTTTTCAACGGGCAGGGGATTCAAAAGAAGAGTGTTGATGACGGTGAAGACGGCGGTATTCGCGCCAATGCCCAGAGCGAGAGTCAGTACCACCACGGCGGTGAAGCCGGGAGATTTCCGCAGGGTGCGCGCGGCGTAGCGCAGGTCCATCAGGAAATCAGAGATGAGTCGTCCGCTAGCTGGGGCTCCTTCCGGCACGGGATCGTGAGGTGGAATTTCTTTGCAGGGTTGCAGCTCGGAAACCAGGTCGGTCCAATCCAGTTCGCGAATCACATCACGAAAGGCCTCTTCGTGCGTGGCTCCCTGCACTCGCAACTCATCGTACCGGTCCTGCAGATGATCGGATACCTCATCGAGGATTGCCGCTTCTCTTTCAGGTTTGAGATTTGATCCGGCTAGCCGTTTCCTGATTTCGAGTTTCCATTCAAGCATGTTCCACTCCCGCGATTCGCCCGACTGCTCCGGCGAATTCTTGCCATTTCTGGCGCTTCGCCGCCAGAACCCGTCCCCCCTCAGTGGTTAGCCGGTAGTAGCGGCGCCGTCTTTGATTTGCTTTTTCGACCCAGCGTCCTTCGATCCAGCCCCGTTTTTCGAGCCGATACAGCAAGGGATATAGGGAGGCGACGTGGAAATGAAGTGTGCCTCCGGAGCGTATGGCGATTAGTCTTCCAATTTCGTAGCCGTGACGCGGCTGATCCTCAAGCAGGGACAGAATCAGCAGTTCGGCACTTCCTTTTTTCCACTCGTGCTCCACAGCGGCCGCCATATATGTCGCTCCCACATATCGATACGCAGAGGACGGGAGAGAGATTTCATCAGCAAGCACTTTTTGCTGAAAAATCGCCCCGGCATGCGAGGACCGCCGAAGGCAGGTGTTGCCGGGCAAAGTTTTCCCTTTTTCTCAGAAAAATTTAGAGCTTTGCGTGAAAGTTCAGGCCTTGTCCTGGCTCGGGTAGAAACATGCTTGCGCGACTAGTTTTCAGCGTCGCGCGCCTTCTTGCGAAGAATTCCGGCGGAGACCAGCGTGACCACCAGTCCGATCGGAAAAACCTCCGTGAACGTCAGGGCCACATTGATC
>Ga0207646_10001946_pt1 | contig 24776 bp, 21 predicted proteins | sample KBSK5502metaG_FD_184343 | JGI IMG/M metagenome (GOLD analysis project Ga0207646, IMG submission 184343) | Corn, switchgrass and miscanthus rhizosphere microbial communities from Kellogg Biological Station, Michigan, USA - KBS K5-50-2 metaG... | ecosystem: Host-associated > Plants > Roots >...
GCCCTTTTCCTCGAGTAATTACGATTTTCGCAATGGCCTCTCTCCGCTCCAGCTTGCCGGGGTGGAGACAGAACACATGGATTGGTTAGATTTTGCGTTAAATCCCAACAATTAATGCATCAGTGCCGAAATTCGAGATTTGAAACCGCGGCGGGCTGAGAATTTTAAGCTTGAATCCCGCGGGCTGAGAACTTAAACTCCAAACCGACTTTGAACGACACGGGAGGCGGATTAGTGCCTCCCGTAATTTTTATGCCCGCGCCGTGACGTGTATGAGCGAGAATCTCGACCGATCGTTGCCAGCGACCTCGACTGTGAATCGCAGGTTGTGCTACTGGCTGCCGCCGCTGCTCTGGATGGCCGCGATCTTCTGGTTCTCCACCGACGAGTTCTCGGCAGAGAATACGGGCTCGCTGCTGGGGGCAATCCTGCATTGGCTCGCCCCTCAGATGACTGACGCCCAAATCCAGGTCATTCACTTCTACCTCCGCAAGGCCGGCCATTTCAGCGTCTACGCGGTGCTCGCCTTGTTGCTCGTGCGCGCCTTCCGGTCAGGCTCCCTCGCCCGCTGGCAGTTTCGGTGGGCGCTCTACTCCTTCTTCATCGTGAGCGTCTACGCCCTGCTCGATGAATACCACCAGTCATTCACGCGGCACCGCACCGCATCGGTCTATGACAGCCTGATCGATATGTCAGGAGGCTTTGTGGCCCTGTGCCTGCTGGGGTTGATGAGGGGCTATGGGAGGGGGGCTAGGACTCACGCTCAACGCGGAGAGATTGGACCGGCGAGGTGACGATGCGCTGACCGTTGGCGCAGATCTCCATGCGGAGCCCGATGCCGATCCAGCCCATCTTGAGCATGCACCCGCCGAAAGTGGACCCGCTCAAGGTCGCTTCGACTGGCTCGAGGAAGAAGCGCCCGCCTTGTACCAGGGCGCGGCCGGCTTGCGGGTCGAGGAGGAAGATGCGGTAATCGCTGTTGAGCGTGCGGACGCAGATCATATCGAAGGCGGCGAGTTTCGGCAGCGCCACTCCTTCAACGGAGGTGCTCAGTTCGGTGAAACCGTCCAATGAGCAATATCGCGGGATGCTGGTATGTACTGTCTTCTCGTTTCTTTCCACCCTCAGTCTTCCTTTGCTCTGTCTTGATTTTCCCAACGCTGCCATCTGGGTAACGGCCCCAGTATCCTCCTATTCTAATCAGCGGGTCAAGTCTCGCTCGATCTCCTTAAATTTTTATTCGCGGGCAGATTTCGGGAAATTTTTCGAGTCAGAACCGCGAGCGGTAGCGAGCGTCGCTTCCCACGGCAGATCCCTTGTGGAGGCCACGCTCGCTACCGCTCGCGGTTCTGATCCGTCCGTTCAGAACTTCGCGCCGCTGGCGGAAAGGTGTTTCTCGTAAGCTTTTGTCTCAAGGATCCGCTTGATCTCACCAAGGATCAAATCGAGTTCTTCATCTTTGGTGTAGAAGTGGGGGCCGATGCGGACACCGGCGCCGGGCCGGAAATCAACGAGCATCTCGCGAAGGGCGAGTTCGCGCACCACCGCCCCGGCGTGGGGCACGTCCACGATCACCGTCCCGCCCCGCTTGGCCGGGTCGCGCGGCGAGTTGATGCGCCACCCCTGCTCTTCGGCCAACTCGATCAGTCGGGCGGTCTGGCGGATTGACTTAGCGCGGATGCGTTCGACCCCGACCTCGTTGATGATGTCGTAGCCGCTCTCGGCTGCGTAGAGCGCCGGGATGGCGGGCGAGCCGTGGAGGAAGCGGTGGATGTCGGCGGCGTAGTCAATCTCCCCCGGCTCGAAGGCGAACGGCGCCCGGTGTGCCATCCAGCCCGTCACCTTCGGTTCCAGCTTCTCGCGCAGGTCCGGGCGGACGTAAAGGTAGCCGGCGCCGGGCCCGCCGCACAGCCATTTCACCGACCCGCCGACGACAAAATCCACGCCGAGTTCTTTGACGTTGAAGGGCACGGTCCCGGCCGACTGATAGGTATCGAGCACGACGAGCGCACCGACGGAGTGAGCCTTATCGACGACGGCCTGCGCATCCTGGATGTAGGCGCTCTTGAAGAGCACGTGCGAGATTGGGACGAGCAGCGTCTCTTCATCGATGGCCTCGAGCAGGCGTTCGGTGTCTATCGTGATGCTGTCTTCACTCGGCACCTCGACCAGCCGCGCCCCGGCGGCCTTGACGTGGGCCTCGTAGACATACATCACCGACGGGAAGTTCAGCGCCTCGTAGACGATCTTATTGCGTCGCTGCCGGAGGTCGAAGCAAGAGATGATGATCGACTGGCAGACGGAGACGTTCTGGTGCATGGCAACCGAGCCCGGGTCGGCGCCGATGATCCGCGCAATCTTGTCCCCGGTCGTCACGGGCATCTCCCACCACCCCTCGGCCCACGCGCGAATCCCCCGCGTCGCCCAGACGTCGGCGTACTCGCGCAGGCGGTCGTAGACGCTTTGCGGCATCGCGCCGAGCGAGTGGTTGATCAAATAAACCGTCCGTTCGAGGATCGGGAATCGTTCGCGATATACAAGCAGATCGTCCATAGCAGCTCCGGGATTGAGTGGTTAACTTGAGGATGCTTTCGCCGAGCGAGGCACCTCCGCCTGATTCAAGCACCGGAAGAAACGACCGAAATTGCTGAAGTCTTCGATGACGTGACGCGCCCCGCCCTCGCCCAGCGCCTTGGCCCGCTCATCACCGCCGATGCCGAGGAAGGCCAAGTTCAGTTGCGCCGCCGTCCGCACGTCCCACAGCCCGTCACCCACTGACACTATCTTCTCAAAGCCCGACTGACCGTAATGGGCCAGCGCCCTCGTGACCGCGGTCTGCACGATCTGCTCTCTGGAAGGGCCGTCTTCGGCAAAGGCCGCGGGGAAGGTGCCCGATTCAATCCCCGCCGCGCCCAACTTGAAGTCGGCCGACTCCTGCCAACAACCCGTGGCGAAGGCAATCACCCATTCGGAGTCACGTCTCAAACGCATCAGCATCGCGGAAGCTCCGGGGACTTCGGTGAAGAGTGACACGTCGAGCCGGTGATGATGCCTCAGCAAGGCCATGAATCGCTCCCTGATTCTGGCCTCGTCCACCTCATCAGGGTCGCGATCCAGGCGATGCCGGAAAATGTGCCGCGTGATGCCGGAGTCGGTGACGTGCGGGCAGGTCTCCCAACTAATGCCGATCTCCGTCACGGCCAGCGCCTCGGCAAAAGCGCGCCTGAAGCAGGCGTTATCCACCTCGTTCGTTTGAGTCAGTGTGCCGTCAATATCAAAGACTGCTAGCTTCATTCCCGCCTCTCTAAGCCTCCGACAAAAGTGACCGCGCCTCCCACAGCTCGGGGAAGAACTTTTTATCGAGCGTCACCTTGAGATAAGAAGCCCCGCCGCTCCCGCCTGTCCCCAGGCGCATGCCGATAGTCCGTTCGACCATCTGGATGTGGCGCAGCCGCCAACTGACGATCAACTCGTCGAACTCAGTCAACCGCTCGCACACGTCGATCCAGTCGCGATGGCCGCGCTCATCACGATAAAGCGCCAGGATGGCCTGGGCGTGCGCCCGGAAGCGCTCTTCATCTGTGGCGTCATCGCTCAACCCCGGCATAGTATCCAGGGCGGCGAGCGCCTCGAAGAAGACGTCACGCAGCGACGGCTCGCGCAGCCGCCGCTCGAGCGCCGCGTGCATCTCCGGCGTCGGCTCGTGATAGCGGAGCATCTTCTCGTCCTTGAGGCCGCACAAGAACTCGAGCTCGCGGAACTGCTCGGACTGGAAACCGCTCGCCGGCCGCAGCCGCCCGCGGAAGGCCAGGAAGTGCGTCGGCAGCATCGTCTCCAGAATCGTGAGCTGCTCGACCAGTACGCGCATGACCTCGGTGCACCGCCGCAGCAGACGGGCCGCCTCATACACCTCATCCCGCGAGCCGGGGTTCTCGGCCGCAGCCCGGAAGTTCATGACGACGGCGTCCAGTTCGTGCAAGAGCAGCTTGAACCACAGCTCATAAGTCTGATGGATGATGATGAAGAGCATCTCGTCGTGGTGCGGCGGCGAGGACTGCGGGTGTTGAAGGCCGGTCAGCTCCGGGACGCGGAGGTAAGCGCTGTAAGTCAGCCGCTCCTCACTCGGGTGTGATGATTGCTCAGGATTCATAAGGCAGTAAGCAGTAAGCAGTAGGCAGTAGGCAGTAGGCAGGAAATATCTCTCAACTGCCTACCGCCTACTGCCTACTGCTTACTGTTTTTTTCCCTCAGCCCGGCCAGCTTGCGCTGATACCAGTCCGGCTCTTCTTTCTCCTCGCTGACCTTCGGGCGCATCTCGCCGAATTTAAGCAGGGCCTCGATCGCGCCGTCAAGATCGCCCGTGCGTTCGAGCGATTCGCTCAAGGCCAGGTAGATGTAAGGCTGCTCGCCGACACGCGTCAGCGCCTGCCGCAGCATGACGGCGGCGCCAGCGTACTTGCCTTCCTGCATCATGACGCGGCCGAGGTTGTAATAGGCCATCGGGTAGCGGTCGCCCGCCTTGGCGATAATTCGGCGGTAAGCTTCGGACGCCTCGCGGAGATTACCGAGGCGCATCCAGACCGCGGCCAGCTCCCATTCGATGGGGATGACCGGCGTCCCTTCAGTGCGCAGCGACGAGTGGTAGAGCGTAGCCGCGCGCTCGAACTCTCCGTGATCGCGGGCCGCGCGCGCCTGCTGCAAGAGGCGAAAGGCGGCGGGACTCACAGCTACCGTGGGCGCAGCCGCGGAACCAGCTTCAGGAGAAGAGGGCGCCGGGGCCACTCTTCGGGTGTTAGCTCTCGGCGCGAGAGTGGCCACGATTGACTCCACATCGTTGCGGTACGGGTCACGATTCTCGGTCAACTGCGTGAGGAGGATCGCCGCGTCCTCGTGTGACGGGTCGATCCGCAGCGTGACAGCGAGATGTTCGCCCGCCTGCTTCCGCTCGCCCGTGTACAAATAGAGTTGCGCGAGGTTGTAGTGCGCGTCGGCGTAGTAACCGCGCTCTTCGTCAATCGCCCGGAGGTAAGCGGCCCGCGCCTCATCGTAGCGGCCGAGCCGCACGAGCACCAGCCCGAGATTATTGTGCGCGCGGGCGTAGTTGCCGTAGCGCTGCTCAACGGCCCGGCGGTAAGCGTCCGCCGCACTTTGGTTCTGTCCGGCTCGGGCGTACGCATTACCGAGGTTGAAGTAAGCGATCGGATCGCGCCCGCCGCTCTCGCGGATCGCGGCCTGATACTGCGCGGCGACCTCGGTCTCACGGCCCAGCTTAGAAAGCGCCTGCGCATAAGCGAAGCGGGCGGCGCGCAGCTCTGAGGGCCGGCCCGCCGCGATTTCGACGGCACGCTGGAATTCGGCGAGGGCCTCTTCCGTGTGCGATTCATTGAGCAACTCTTCGGCCGCGCGGAGCCGATCACTGACCTTATTGCCGCGTGATCCCGGCTCGCCCTTCGCGGCTTCACTTTGGTCAGAGCCCTTCTCATTCTGGGCGGGAGGCCGCGGCGAAACGGGCTTCGGCTCCGGCGATTGGGAAAAGGCGACCGCGGGCCAAAGGACGAAAGCGCCGGTGAGCAGCGCTTGCCGAGTTGTCCGTCTGATGGCAAACATAACTGACTCTCAGGGGACTTGAAAAAGAGTGATGAGTGATGAGTGGAAAGTAGAAAGTTTTGGTGCTTTTCACTTTCTACTTTTTACTTTCCACTCGTCACTCATCACTCGGTTGGTTGCTGAGCGCCGGGCGAGTGGGATCGCCCGGCTGGTATTTAAAGATCGCGCCGTTGCCGCCGACGACCCAACCACAATCGGGCGCGATGAAGAAAAGGCGCGCAAGATTGACTCGTGTCTTCAGCGTGACTTGCTCCCAGGTTGTCCCACCGTCACGGGTGTGCAGCAGCGTGGCATGATCGCCCGCCGCCCAGCCTTCAGTCGCGCTCGTGAAGACGACGGCATTGAGATTCTCCTCGGTGCCCGAGGTTTGCGCCCGCCAGCGATTGCCGCCGTTATTCGTCGCCAGGATGGTGCCGCCCGCGCCGACGGCCCAGCCGCGCCGGCCGTCGACGAAGTGCACCGCGCGAAGCGCCTGGCTCGTGCCGGAGGACTGCTCGTTCCATTGCTGCCCGCCGTCCACGGTCCGCAGCACGGCCCCGCCCCCGCCGACGATCCACGCCTGTTTGTCATCGATAGCGGCCAGGTCATAGAAAAGCTTGGTCACGGGCGAACGCTGCAGCTGCCACATCCGGCCGCCATCTCTGGTCACGAGGATCAGGCCCGCCTCGCCGCAGGCCCACCCGGCCCGATCATCAACAAACAGCAATCGCAGCAAGCCATCGCCATTATAACGCTTCGGGTCATCAGCTTTGACGGCCTGCGGCGCGAGCGACACGGCCCTCCAATTCGCGCCGCCATCGTCGCTGGCGAGCAGAAAGGCCCGCTCTTTCGGAGAGAGATTGTCGAGCCGGTTGAAGATGCTGTATTCGCCGAGGGCGAAGCCGCGCTGCGGATCGAGGAAGAAGACGTCGCGCAGCAGCTCGTGATGCGGAAGCGGCACGCGCCGCCACGTGTTTCCCCCATCCCCCGTGACCAGTACGGTGCTGTTGCTCCCGACGATCCACCCGTGCTCGCGATCAGTGAAAAAGACCGATGAGAGCCGGGCCAGCGTGCCGCTCGTCTGCGCGCTCCAGATTAACTGTGGGGGTGCTGATGATGCGCGCTCCTGGCCGAGCGCCGTGGGCGCGGCGAGGAGAACCCAGAGCAACGCACTAAAAATGCGGATTGAAAGCTGAGGCTGTCGGCTTGGGTTCAGTGACATCTCGATTAGCAGTCAGGGGGCACGGCGATGCGGAGGCAGAACGCTGAGAAGCCAGGCGCTCCTGCCTCCAGGTTCCTGTCTTTCCCGAGCCGCGCTAGCGGGCGATGGTGCGCATCCAAGCGCCGAGCGAAACGATGCCCATGACCTCAGTAATCGTCTTGAGCTTATTGCCGGGCACCACCACCGTGTCGCCAGGCGCCAGGAACATGTCTTGACTCTTCCCCCGCTCGACATCTTTCATATTGATCGACATCGGCCGGGGCTGCCCGCTCTCCTGCATCCGCAGCACGTGCACATGCGACTTGTCGCCGTACTTGGTAATGTAGCCGGCACGCGCCAGAACTTCGGTCACCGTCATGCGCCGCGTCATCTCATAGATGCCGGGAGTGCCGACGTCACCGATCACCATGACTTTCAAGCTGTGGGCCTGGACCAACTGCACCGTCACCTTCGGCTCGATGATGTACTCGCTCAGCTTCTCGGTGATCTCGTGCTCGACCTCGCCGCTGGTCCGCCCGACGACCTTCACCTGCCCGATCAACGGGTAGTTGATCACGCCGTGGGGCGGGACGATGAGGTTCGACATCGAGTATTTCTCCTTCTCGAAGACGATGACCGAGAGGACGTCTTCCGGGCCGAAGCGGAAAGTCTCGAAGAAGTTGTTGACGTAAGGCAGGACGGCCGCCTCGGCCTCCGACTGCTGGCCGCGCCGCAGCGCCTGGCGCTCGGCATCGCTGAGCGTCTTGGCGCCGCGGGCCTCATCACTCCCCGCGGTCTCATCCGGCGAGAAGCGTTCGTCACGCCCTTTCTGTTTTTTTGTCTCTTGCGCCTTCTCCGCGCGGCCAGTGGCCCCGCTCGCCTTCTCTTCGCTTTGAGCCAGGGCCTGAACGCTAACCACCAAACTCGCGAACAATGTCGCGACTAACAAGTGCTGAAATCTTAGCGGCCTCATGTTGCGACCTCCCGCATAAAGTTGAAAGTTCCAAGTCGAAAGTCGAAAGCTACCTGCACAAACTTCGGACTTGTAACTTTCGACTTTCAGCTTTCGACTTTCGACTTCCTATCGTCCCCGCCCGAATAAAATGATCTTGAAGGATTTGAAGAGAACCCAGAGATCAAAGAAGAGCGAGGCGTTTTTGATGTAATAGAGATCATACTGCAATTTCTGCAAGGCGTCTTCGACCGACGCGCCGTACGGGTACATGACCTGCGCCCACCCGGTCAGCCCCGGCTCGACCAGGTGGCGCTGGGAGTAGAAGGGGATGAGTTGCCCCAACTGCTCGACGAAGAAAGGGCGCTCGGGGCGGGGGCCGACGAAGCTCATCTCGCCCCGCAGGATGTTGATGAACTGCGGAATCTCATCGATGCGCACCTTCCGGATGAAGCGCCCCACCAGTGTCGTGCGATCATCTTCGGCCGCCGCCCAGACGGGCCCTTCCTTTTCCGCGTCCTGGCGCATTGAGCGGAACTTGATGATCGTGAACAGCCGCCCGTTCTTCCCCACGCGCTCCTGCTGGTAGAAGACCGGGCCCGGCGATTCAAGCTTGATGGCGACCGCGGTCAAGAGCGCGACCGGCAGCGAGAGCAGCATGCCGATGACGGCGGCCGTCAGGTTCAGGGCGCGGCGCACGCCGTAATAGAGCGGTCCACGCCGGCCCCCGCCCGAGAAGATGATCCAACTGGGCCGCAGCATCTCGACGCTGATCTTGCCCGTCACCCTTTCGTAGAGCGCGGTGCCTTCCTCGATCACGACGCTCCCCTGCAAGCGCAGCTTGAGCAAATGATCGACGGGCAGATGCCCGCGCCGGTCGTCGAGCGCCACTACCACCCGGTCGACGCGCTCGCGCCCGACAATCGTGTTGAGATCATCGACGGTGCCGATGACGCTCGGGTTGAAGAGGCTCTGCCCGACCTGCGCCGGGTCCTCAGTGATGAAGCCAATGATCCGGTAGCCGAGGTCACGCCGCGCGAGCGCCTCACGGGCGAGTTCGACCGCCGGCGCCCCGGTCCCCACGATCAGAATCCGTTCGCCCAGCCGCGGGTGGCTGAGCACCCAGTGGATGGCCACGCGCCAGCAAATCATCAGCGCGAGCGCGATGACCATGGCCATGGTCGGGACACCGTTGGCATACCGCACGCCGCCCTCACTGCCCTCGACCTGCTGCAGGTAGCCGAGCAGCAGCGTCGGCCGGAGCAAGGCGACGAGCCCCATGATCAGGCAGGCCACGCCCACCGCTTGAATGATGTTGGCCAAGAGCTCACGACGCGGGCGCGCCGCTGAGATGTCATACAGGTCGAAGAGGTAGAAGACCGACTGGCAGATGAAGGCTGTGAGGGCAATCTTGTAGATGCCACGCTGCTCGAAGAGGACCGAATGATACTGCGAGGCGAAGCGCAAGTAGAGGCTCAGCAGGACCGCGGAGACCACGATCCCACTCTCCACCGCCACGAGGGTGAAAGTCCTGAGCCAAATGTCGCGTCTAACCATGACCGTCTCGAAGTGATGAATGATGAGTTTTGAGCTCTGAGTTACAAGCGCGGGCGTGAGGCTTAACTCAACACTCAAAATTCAAAACTTTCCGCTACCCATTCCCGTTCGCCGCCGGCTTACCCGGCTCCTTGCGCTTCACGGGGCCGCGGGCCTGCTCACGCGCGCTCCGTCCCAACCGCTGACCGAGCCATCCCCAATCACCGAACCTCTGGCTGAGCTTGCTCCAATCAAAGAGCTGGCGCTTGTCGCGCTGATGGTAGTTGTAATAATAGTCGTAGTAATTGCTCTCATCCGCGTTATTCGCGCCGTTGAGCACGACGCCCAGCACGCGGCCTGAGGGCAGGGCTTCAATCGCCCGCTCGACTGCGCCGTAGGGCGCGGCGCCGGCCCGCACGACCATCATCACCGCGTCGGCGTGATTGGCGAGCAACCGCGCGTCGGCAAACGGCACCACTGGCGGCGAGTCGATGAGGATGAAATCGAAGTACCTCCGCAATTCGGCGAGCGCCTCGCCCAGCCGTTCGCTGGAGAGCAATTCGGTCGGTCGGGTCGATTCGCAACTCACCGGGAGGAGGTACAGGCCGTGGCCTTCGATGCGCCTGACTGCTTGCAGTGGCTCGCACTCACCGCCGAGCACCTCGCCGAAGCCAGACTCAGGCTTCAAACCGGTGTAGGGCGCGATGTTCGGCCGGCGGAGGTCGCTGTCGATGACCAACACGCGCTTCTCCCTCGACTGCGCGATGGCCCAGGCCAGGTTGAGTGCCGTCGAGGTCTTCCCTTCCCCGGCCACAGCACTGGTGATGACGATGACCTGCGCGAGCCGGCGCTCGGCGGCATGAAAGACCTGCGTGCGCAACGTCCGGTACTGTTCGCACCCCGGCGACTGGGGCTCGGTGACCATGACCAATCTCGGGTGGAGGCGAGTCACATCCAGTTCCGCTGAGAGCAAGGACTGAGGCTCCACGGTGAGCGGCGGAGCGTACGGATTGCGGATTGCGGATTGCGGATTGCGGATTTCTGCGGGCAGGGGCAATTCCGCATCTCGCAATCCGAAATCCGCAATCGGCGACTCCCCCGGAACCACACCGTTCACTGCCGAAGCGACGCGCGCATGAGGGTCAGCCCCGACAGCCTCAGACGCGGCGCCGGTGAACTTCTCATCAGGCAAAGGCGGGAGGATCATGCCCTCGTCCGAGCGCGGCGACGTCGGGGCGCCGATCCGCTCCGGCAATTCAAACTCGGTCAGCGGCTCTTGGTCGGCTGCCACCTCGGGCGTGCCGATCTCAGCAGCCAGCGGATCGCGCTCGCTCTGTTTCTTACCCTTGCTACGTTTTTGCTGGCGCTGGAGCGCCTCGAAGACACGTCCCATGGATTACTACTGCTGGCGGGATGGTTCATTGTCCGTGGTCAGTGGTCAGTGGTCCGTTGTTGATACCTCTCCTAACAACGGACCACTGACCACGGACGGATTTATCCTGCCTTGATACTACCTTCCTTTTGGGTGACGACCTTGAATTGGGAAGGCTCGCCCGCACGCGGGGCCGGTGATGAATCGGTTTGTGGCAGCGGCTGGATATGCGGCGCCGCCTGGCGCACCGCCTCCGCGGGTCGCTCCAGCTTAGCCCCGTTCGCCTCCTGGGGCCGTTTCCGCGGTTGTCGGCCGCCATCGATCCGCCCCCAGCTATCGTTGGCGTCCTCGCGGAGAATCGGCATCGGCGGCAAGCCCCCGAGGAGCGCTTGCTGTGGGTCGTCCTCGATCATCGGCTGCAACAGGTCGAGCGACTCGATGACCTCGGCCACAATCTGCGGCGTGATCTGCTTGGCGCCCATGGCGAAGCCGTTCAGCAGCGCGTTGTCGCACACGTTATTGATCAGCCGCGGGACTCCTTCGGAGGCGCGGTAGATCAAAGCCACCGCGTCGGAGGTGAAGAGGTCCAGGCGCGCGGCCCCGGCCGTCTTCAACCGCGCCCGGATGTAGGCCGAGACCTCATCGGCCCTCAGCGGCTTGATCTCGCACCGGAGGCTGATGCGCTGCTTGAGCTGGCGCAGGTCCGGGTCGTTGAGCACTTGGCGCAACTCGGGCTGGCCCGCCAGGATGATCTGCAATTGTTTCTCGGTGTAAGTCTCGAAGTTGAGCAGGAGGCGGATCTCTTCGAGCAGGTGATGGTCGAGCCCCTGCGCCTCATCGACGATCAGGACGCTGCGCAAGCCACGCGAGTGGCGCATCAGCAGCAGCCGGCCGAGCTTCATCAGCAGGTCCGACTTCGAAGCGTACTGCGCGATGCTGAAGCTCGTGGCGATGTAGTGGTAGAACTCCGAGACCGTCAGCCCCGGGTTGAAGATGTAGCAGGTCAGCACGCTGCGGTCGAGCCGCGCGAGCATCGCGCGCAGCATCGTCGTCTTGCCCGTCCCAACCTCGCCGGTCGCGACAATCAGCCCCTTGCCGTGTTGGATGCCGTAGTGCAGGTTGGCCATCACCTCGCGGTGGCTGGCGGTGAAGTACAGGAAGCGTGGATCGGGCGTCAAGCTGAACGGGATGTCGCGCAATCCGTAAAACTGTCGGTACATAGCTCGCTTCTCTCAAGGGGCAAAGTCACAACGTCAGGAGTGTCGAGCCTAGAGGTTATCACAATCTCCGGCCTCGCTCCCCAATTAATTTAATACGCCCCGGTGAACATGTTCAGCACCTGCGAGTACTGGACCGCTTTCACCAGGAGCGGGATGGCCACCAGGATGAGCAGCGCCACGCCGACCATCCCGGCGGCGTGCCACAGAATCCGCTGCCGCCGCTCGTCATCAGTCACGATCTCCGGCACCGTCACCAACAACGGGAGGTGCGTGTAGTGCGCCACGTCACGCGCGTCCTGGATCGTAAACAGGTAACGCGCCTCGACCGCGAGGGCGATGGCGAGCCCTGAGATCAGGCCGAGCATGAGTGAAAAGGGGTAGAGCATGCCGCGCTTCGGCAGGACCGGAGCCTCAGGCAGGAAGGCCGGGTCCTGCATGCGGAAGCTCTCACCGTTGAGGTCCTGAATCACCTGCGCGCCCATATCGGCCTTCTCTTTTTGGCTGAGCGAGTCTTCGTACTCCTTCTTGATGGTCAGGTAGTCACGCTCGATGCTCACGATTCCCGCCGCCTGGATCGGGGTACTTTGCAATCGCTGATGGAGCGCCTGGTATTCCCGATTCCGCTGATCCAGCTCACTCTGTTTCTGCGCGAGCTTCTGCCTATCCTCTTCGATCTGAAACTCCAGGTTCTTGATCTGAGGATTATCCACCGGGGCGGCGGCCTTGGCGGTTTGCTCCTGCTCCCGCTTTTTCTTGAGGTCTTCCAGCTTCTTGTCGATGCCCGCGATTTGGGCCTTGAGGTTCTTCACCTCCGGGAACTTATCAGTGAACTCCTTTTTCAGTTGTTCGAGTTGCACGTCCAGTTCCTCGCGCTTGGCGAGGAGCTGCCCTTCGGTGACCTCATCTTTCGACGGCCTCCCGGGCTCGACCTCTTTTTGAGACCGGATGCTGGCCAGCAGCCGCTGATTGCTGGAGATTTGGGTGCGCAGCGAATCGATCGAGTTCTGCAGCGTCTGGAGCACCATACTCAGGCTGTTCATCTGTCCGACCATACTTTGGTCCGCGCCGGGGACGACCTCGGGGTGCCTCATCATGTAGTCGGTGCGCTCCTTCTCGATCTGGTCCAGCCGCTTCTTCAGCTCGACAATCCGGTTGTTGAGCTGGTCTTTGGTCGCGGTGATCTGCTGGCGCGCGACCTCCGTGTTGGCGTTGATGAACCGGTCGGCGAGTTCGGCCGTCACGTTTTTGACGACCTCTGGCTGCGGGCCGCGGAAGGAGATGGTGAAGGCATTGGCGCCGGAGCCGGAGTTCCGGACGTTGATGTCGATGTGCTTGCGCATCTCCTCCAGGATCGCTTCGGTGGGCGCGTTGGCGCGCTTTAAATCCTGATAGAGGTCGAAGCGGTCGATGATCTGTAACAGCTCCTGGCGGCTGGTGACTTTCTGGCGGATCGTGCTGAGGCGCGCGGTGATATCGATCTGACCGACGGGTGAGAGGAAGACACTGGTATTGACCTTGGCCGGGTCCACGATGACCAGCGTCGAAGACTCGTAGACGTTCGGCAGGCGGTAAATGACATAACCGAGCGTGGCGCTGACGATGACCAGGGGCACCGCGATGTAGTAGCGGCGGCGCCACAGGATGCGTAGGTATTCGGCTGGGGTCCGGACTCTGAAACTTGCCATCATCTCCCTCCTCAAGCGGCGGCCCACCCCCCGAAACTAGACAAGGACCTTCACAGATTTCTTGCCGGAGTGTTAGTTCTTGATCTCATCACTCGCGAATCAATCAAGCCTGGCTGGCTACAATTGAGGCAACGAGGGGAGGTACTCTTACGGCCGTGAGGGCGCGCGCAGCGGCTCGAAAGCGCCTTCTCCTGCGGGGCACAAACTCGGGGGACAATCGCCCCTCCAGGCGCTGGCTAGATCCGCTGAGGCATGATTGATGGCAACGAGAGTCAACCAAGTTGGCAGCCCCCACGAATCTAGCCCGGTGATTATAACTGATCCGCGGTCCGACCGTCGAGTCAACTCTCCATCCTACGGCCTGCTGACCCTCATCTCCCTCACGGGAACGCATGCGGGCAAGGCGAAGTGTAGCAAAAGTAGAAGTCGGTCTCAAATGGAAAGGGCCGGCCCGGGTGCTCCTTGGAGAGATGGGACACCCGGTGCCGGTAGCTCGTGAATTCAGCTTCTGGCTTTACCTCCGCCGCATCATCTTGCGCGCGGCGGCCGCAAGCCCGAAGAGCCCGCCGCCGAGCAGGAAGAGGGTGCTCGGTTCGGGGATCACCGGCCCGGTCACCGAGATCGTCGCCCGAATGCGATTCGGATTCGGATTACTCGGCGCGTTGATCGGGGTAAAGCTTTCGATCGTGAGGGTGATGGTCCCGGCCGTCGGTGAGTTGAAGGTGAGCGTCGTCGGGCTCGTCCACTGGACGATCGAACCGGAAGCCGTACTGATGACCGTCCCGGTCAGGACCCCGCTGAAAGTCTGCGGGGAGAGGCCCCCAGGCACGGTGAACGTGACCGTCAACTGGATGGTTGCCCCCGAAAAGCTTGGCCCGCTCCCGAGGGCCGCTGTCGCCGTCGAAGTCGAAGTGAGCACACCCAAGGTGACGTTTGAGATCTCGCCGGGGTTGAGCGTCACATTGATCTGCGGCGCCGCCGCCGAGTAAGTGATCGTCGAGGTGCCACTCGCATTAGTGGCAGTAATACAGGGGGCGGTACAGCCCGGACCATTGACGACGGTCCCCGACGGACTGGCGCCAAAAGTGGCTGTCGTATTAGCCTGGAGATTGATCGGATCGGCGAGGACGGATACTGCGCTGATGGTGAGAATAGAAATAACACCGAGCGTCCAGAGCGTAATTTTCCTGTTCATCTTTCCCATATGGTTTCTCCTTAACAGCGCTCTGATAGCTGCCGGCTAACGAGCGACAAGCTCGTTCCATCAAAGCTCTCTCCTGAGATGTCTTTCTAACGAAGGTGATCGTCAAGCCATTCCGCCGTTTCTGCGGAGCGCCTTGGCCATCACTCGCCAGCTAACTGCCGCAGGCCCTCGCACGACTATGGGGAAGTAGACGAGAGTGAGAGCCACAAGTCAGCCACACGCCTGACTTTCCCACGCATGGCTCGTAATGCATTCTGACTGACTAAGGTACAACTAGAGACTCACCCAGCTCCTCAATGTGTAGCCGCTACTTGAAACTCTAGCGGTGAGAGGGGAAATTTAAGACCGGTGACGAGGAGTTGGTTTCGATCATTTATCCAGCCGCACAGCCTTGAGACGAAGCAACCACTGTGTGTTGCCGCCCAGAGAGACACCCACAGACGGCACGACATCTAAGCACCTTTTTGCCGGGGCACCTAAGATCGCCGCGCACTAACAGGCTGAACTTTTACCGGCTGTTTCCAGTGAATTGCGTGGGGAGTATACCGCGTTGTCAGAGAGGGGTCAAGATTGGTGTTCGATAAAATCGGCGTTAAATAAAAATCGTTGCCCGCCGCCCGGCTTAAGTTTACAGTCCGGGGAGCGTGAGCGCTCCCCGGACTGTAGACTTAAGACCGGCGCAAGTCGGCGAGTTCCTTCCTCGCCTTATCCGCCTCGGCGAATTTCTCCCCGCCGAGTTGGAGCGCCCGTTCGTAAGCCTGGCGGGCTTTCGGCACGTCACCGCTGCCCGCCAAGGCTCTGGCCAGGTGCAGGTGATAAGTCGGACTCAGCGGCCGCTTCTCAATCGCCTTGTTAAATTGCTCGATCGCGACGCCGTTCAGTTGCTTCTTGTAGAAGACATAGCCGAGCGTGTCGTAGAAACTGGCCTCCGGCGTAATGGCGATGGCGCTGCGCGCATAGTCGGCAGCCTTGTCCAGGTTGCCCTTCCCCTGGTCGGCGTAGAGCCAGGCCAGGTTGTTGTACGCAATCGCGGCCGAGACCGTCCGCGTGTCGTAGCCGAGCGACTTCTCGTAGCTTTTGACCGCCTCGTCGTACTGTTTCCGCCCCTCTTGCAGCATCCCGATGAGCACATTGGCCTGCCCGATCTGCAGCGGGTTGTCGGGCCGGCGCTTGACCACCTCCTGCAGTTCAGTGATCGCGCGGTCCGTCTGATTCTGGCTGTTATAGAAGGCGCTCAGTTCGAAGTAGGCGTTGAGGTAATTAGGCTCCAGCTCGATGATCCGGAGCAGCGTCTTCTCCGTGTTCGCGGTCTCGCCCTGCGCGTCATAGACGCGCACCTTCTGATCGAGGAGCGTCGCGCTCGGGGGCTGCGAGGAGAGCAGGCCGTCAAGCTTCGCGTGCGCGAGTTGGAAGTTTTTCTGCTTCAGGTAAACACTCACCGCGGTCTCGACCGCGAGCGGATTTGACGGCGCCAGTTCCAACGCCCGTTCGGCCTCGTGCTGCGCGTTGGTCAAGTCATTGCGCAACAGGTAGAGCTTGGCCAGGTTGGTGTGGGGCTCCGGGCTCCGCTGATCGATCTGCGCCGCACGCTCGAGGTCCGCTTGCGCCCCCTGGAGGTCCTTCAACTGAATCTTCGCCACCGCCCGCGCGGTGTAGCCCTTGCTCTCCAGGTCGGGCAGCATCTCCGGGGTCAGGCGCGAAGCCTGGAACGCGGCCTCATTGGTCTTCAGGAAAGCGATGCCGCTGAGGATCTGGTTCGCCACCTGCGCCGCCTCACTCGCGCTGCCCTGATTGAGGTAGATGCGGATGAGCATCAGCAACCCGGCGGGGCTCTGCGGATAGTACCGGAGCAGCTCGTTGACGAAATGGCGGGCCTGGTCCAGCTCATTGTTCTGCAGGCGGGCCTCGGCCATGTAATAGAGCGCGGAGGAAAGGGTCGGCTCCTGCTTGAGCACCTGCTCGAGGTCGGCCACCGCGTCACGGTAACGCCCGTTGAGCGCATGAATCCGCCCGCGCACCAGCAGCGCGTCGGTATCCTGCTTATTCAGCTTGAGCGCCTCCTCCACGCGCTTCGTCGCCCCGGCCACATCGCCCTTCGCGAGCAGCAACTCGGCCAGCCGCGAGTAGCCGCGAAGGTACTTCGGGTTTTCCTTGAGTAGCGTTTCATACTCGCCGATCGCCTGGTCCAGCCGCCCGGCCCGCGCGTGGAAGTCAATGACCTGGGAGCGCCCGCTATTTTTATCCGGGTCCAGTTCTGCCAGACGGGTCACATACTTCTCAGCCTCATCGAAGCGCTGCTGCGTCTCGTAAAAGCGCTGGAGCGCGGCGAGCACCAGCTTGTCGTCAGGGGCAATCTCGGCCGCCTGACGCAACTGCTGCTCGGCCTCCCCGTTGCGCTTGGCGGTGTAGAGGTAATCGCCGAAGGCGAGCCGCGCGACGGCCGAGCGCGGGTCCGACTCGACCGCCTGGCGGAAGAGTCGCTCGGCCTCGCGGCTGAACTCGGCGGCTTGTCCGGCTTGGTCCGGCGCCTTACTGCGCTGGTCGTAGTAGCGGGCCAGGCTCAAGTAGCTCTCGGTGCGCTTCGGATCGAGGCTGAGGGCGCGTTCGAGTTCGGCCTTCGCCTCAGGCCATTTCTTCTGCGCCACATAGACGCTCGCCAGCAGGATGTGCCCCTCGATGTGGTTCGGGTTCTTTTGCAGCACGTAATCGGCCCGTTCCTTGGCCTCTTTGATGTTGTCGTCCTTGACGTATTGCAAAAACATGTTGCCCAAGCGGACGCGCGCGTCGAGGTGGTTGGGGTCCAACTCCTCCGCCTTATGGAAGGCATCGATGGCCTCCTGCAAGCTGTTGAGCCCGAGGCTCGCCTCGCCCAGGCCGAAGTAAGCGTCCGCCAGATTCTTATCGATCAGCAAGGCGTTGCGGAATTCGATCCTCGCCTCCGCGTAGCGCTTCCCCTTCAGGTACTGTTTGCCCTTCTCCAGGTGTTCGGCCTTGGCCTTCTGCGGGTCCTGTTTGCAGGCCGTCAGGCCGCAGGCACAGAGGAGCGCGAGCAGCAGGATCAGAGACAGACGGAGCGGTGAGTGAGTGCGGCAGGTCATCGGTGTCATCTTCATCCTCGTGGCAGTACTTAAAAATGCTCAGGGCACCAAAGATTATGATCAGGGGCGATTGCTAAAGCGGCGAGTCCCTTGGCTGCGCCCGGTTGTCGCAAGGAGTGTAGCGCAGGCACCAAAACGGAGCAAGCAAAGTCTGAGGTCAGTTGGCTGCGGCCAGGCGCAACGGACCACTGACGACGGACCACGGACGACTGTAAGTTGCCTTCTCTCAGCCGCCAGTCGATAATGCGCAGACAGACGTTTCATTTTCCAATTCAGGTAAGCGAAGGAGCTTGATGGACGCGAAGAACAAGATCGACCTCGACAAGATCGCCGAGGGTGTGCGCCTGCTCCTGGAGGGCATCGGCGAAGACCCCACGCGCGCCGGGATCGTCGAGACGCCGCGCCGCGTGGCCGAGATGTATGCCGAGATTTGCGGGGGGCTGCACGAAGACCCGCGGGCGGAGCTCAAAGTCATCCCGGCCGAGACGCATGACGAGATCGTCATGGTCAAAGACATCCCGCTCTTCAGCCTCTGCGTACCTTCCAAACAAGAGATCAATGCTGTCGAAGGGCGAAAGCAGGCTGCTCGTATCAAGGTCGGTGATAAGTTGTGGACGCTAGATAATGGGCGCGTGGTGGAAACCTCAGTCTCGGCGGTAACGAGCAGAAAGACCCGCCGCTTAGTTGAGGTAACTACCGCCGAAGGGAAGTTTCGTGTCACCCCGGACCACCCTTTTGCGACTCCCGAGGGATGGGTCGAGGCGGCTGATCTGGAAGGCAAGCAGATTGAATGGACGTTCCCGCGTAGTCTCTGTCGGCGCAGATATAGTCCGAGGCTCGGCTATCCGCTCGGTTACGCGACCGGCGCTATGTTTTCCGACGGGACTGTAAGTGATCGTTATCTCTCACTAGTCGTCAATGAGCGTAGCTTCGCGGAGAAGTTTGCGGCCGCGATGAGGGAAGCGTTCGGCGCGCATGCGGAGTTGGAAGAGGTAGAGCGCCCGTCCGGCTTTACCGGCAAGCAAACGCCGGGCGTGCGGGTGCGGATCGTCTCGTCCTATCTCGCCGACCTGTTTCGCGCCTGGGCCGGTGGGGATGCCCACCATCTGCGACAGCGGTTCCCGCGGGTAGCCCTGAATTCACATCAGTGTACGAAGGGCTTCATCGATGGTTATGTTGATGGGGATGGCTCCCGCGTAAAGAATGCTCATGGCTCAGTCATTGTCAGTGGGAACGTAGAATTCCTGCGCGAGATGGCGCAAGTAATTGATGCCAGATTCACTCCTTCTACAAGGGGGACCTCTCAACTCTATATCTCAGACCGATGGGATCAAGCAGGATGGTACGGTAAACATGGCTTCCGGCAGGAAACGCATCGAACCGATCTGATCGAGTCTAGGTTCGTTGATGTTCTCTCGATCAAACCAATCGTAGCTGAGGGGCATAAACCATTTACCGTTTACAGCTTCACCTGTTCGCCTTATCCGACCTTTCTCATTAGTGGGCACCTGGCTCATAATTGCGAACATCATCTGGCCCCCTTCACCGGCGTCGTCCACATCGCCTACATCCCCAAAGAGGGGCGCATCGTCGGCCTCTCGAAGCTCGCCCGGATTGCTGATATTTTTGCGCGGCGCCTCCAAGTGCAGGAGCGCCTGACGACGCAGATCGCCGAGTTGCTCTACCACGGCGAACTTCAGCCCAAGGGTGTCATGGTCGTGATCGAGGCGGTCCACCTCTGCATGGCCATGCGCGGCATCAAGAAGCCGGGGGCGACCACGATCACCTCGGCCGTCCGCGGCGTCTTCCGCTCGGATGAGCGCACGCGCATCGAAGCCATGTCGTTTCTGACCGAGAATCGGCGAGGGTAGGGCGGAGGCTACCTCATGCCTGGTGCAGATGACTGCACGTTCTGGCCAGTGCGCTCTAGCGTTCGACTTCGATGTTTTGTTGAATCTTCAAGAGGCAGGATCGTTGTACTCGCTGAGGTACAACTTGCCGTCATAATCAATCAGCCCCAGCCGGATGCGATCAAGCCAGCCCTGGCGGCCCAACACGTCACGATTGTAGCTCTGGCTTTCAGCAAAGTAGACCACGCTCTCAAACTCAAATCCCAGCACTGACAATATCATCGTGTGTCCATAGGCTTTGAAGCGCCCCGTCGCAGTGCCGAAGTATTCAGGCGTCCCGCTTTCGATCTCCAAGCCCACAAGCTCGCCATGCCCGCGTGCCAAGATACAGGCGCTTGCGCCAGTGTCCACTTTGGCGTGCAACTCAACTCGCATCCCGCCGCGACTCAGGAACACTGGCACCGTGATGCCCGGCTGCCGCGTGTCATAACCGTAGCTCGTGCGAAATGACAGCGTGTCCATCTTCACCATCCTCCAAACGGCGGCGCATCCAGTGGATCAACATAACCGGTAAACGGCACTTCCACACCTTTGGCTTTGGCCTCCGCATAGACCTGCCGCAAGTCGTCACCATGGCTCAATAACTGATCGCCGTCCAAAGCCACCCATTGTCCGCCGTACTTGGCGCGATTCTGCTCATCGGCAAACCAGCGCATCTCGCGCTCACGCGGCTGAACCAGTTTGGCTTCGCCATCGACCGGCCCCAGGAGTTGCGTCCTCTCAGCTTCCAAATGTTGTAATAGTCGCCGCTGATCTTCCGGCGAAAGTGCCTTTATTGCCGCCAAGGCTTCTTCAAAAGTCACATGTTCCATTGCGCTCAACTCCTTTCGCTGAAGCTGCCTGCATTCTACGCCCGCCGCGCGCTTCCTCGCCACCGCTATTGCAACACGGCCCGGCCAACCAAGGTGCGTAACACCGCGCTACGGCCCTCGGCTTCGACCGATTGGCGCAGACCATCGCTGTCTTCACAGTCTGACCTTAATCCTTATTTCAGCTTTTCGTATTCTTGCTTCGCCGCTCGCAGGATCGGGAGGTCGGGGTCGGCATCTTTCCAGAGCGTCAGGAAATTCTCGTAGGCTTCGCGGCTTCGAGCCGTGTCACCAGTGAGCGCCGCCGCCCGCGCCAGTCCGAGGTGCGCCAGCGGGTAGAGCGGGGAAAGAGGATCCTGGCCTCGGTGGTCGAGAATCTTTTGGAACTCGGCGGCTGCCTCCGCGCCTGCGCGCTCCAGCAGATAGGCTTGCCCGCGAAGGTAGGGGAACCAGAAATCACCTGCCCCCTCATAACGGTTCGACTGCAATAACTGAATCGCTTGAGCGGGATGGCCGCGATGGATTTCAATTTCGGCCTGGACGATTGGCAACCAAACCGTATTGACGAAGGTGTTTTTGGGGAACTGCTTGGTCAGTTCATCAATGAGAGACTGCGCCTGGCCAGCCTCGCCACACAGAGCCAGTGCGCTGGCACTTCTTCTCACCGGCTCCTGATCACGCGCCAGGGCAAGCGCCCGAGAGACCTCTTGGCGTGTTTGCCGGCAATTGCCGAATATTGCATTCCTCTGCGCAGCCTCTGCTGCAAACACTGACGCCCTTTTTTCTAACTTGCGGAGCTGCGCCGAAGCGATCGCGTGGTCTGCAAACTCGCGAGACCTGCGCGCTTGGCCCCAAAACGCTGCGGTCCAGGCTTGCCAATCAAGCGCCTCGTGCTCATTTTGTTTCTCACTCGCCCAATCAAGCTGCTGCTTCATCGCTGCCGCATCCCCCTGAACGAAGGCGATGTGATAAAGACTTTGGTGCAGGGATATATTGTCTATCTTCTGTACCTGTGCTTGCTTAATAACCTCCTTGGCTTCCTCAAAACGATTGAGCTGTATGAGCGCCGATGCCAGTGCCATAAACGTAAAGATATTATTGGGAAGGAGGCGAATGGCTTCGCGAGCCTCTTCGAGGGCTTTTTCGTATTGCCCTCGGTTCACATATACCTCAGTCAAATTACCGTGCGGCACAAAATTACGCGGATACATCTGCCTGAACATCTCAAGCACTTCGGTTGCCTTGTCTTGGTCTCCTTCTACGTTGAAGTAATAAAACTGAGAGATCGAGAGTCTCTCGCGTTCGCTTACCCGTTCCCGCAGCGCAAATGCCTTTTTCGCAGATTCAACAGCAAGTTCCCTTTTGCCGACGTTGAAGTAGCAAAAGGCCAGCCTCCTGTGGGCCTGGGCGAACTTAGGGTCAAGTTCAATCGCGCGTCCAAAGAATAGGATCGCACGAAGCCAGTCTTTGCCCATCTGTTCGTTTCCCAGCAGATAGGCTTTGAATGCCTCCAGCGATGAGGTCGTGGCTTGATCATCTATCGCATCGAACTTCTGAATTGAACGGAGCGATTCGCCCAGTTTCTGGCGCAGTTTCGTCGCCGCTGCCCCTAACGTCCGGATTACTTGCTCCTTGCTTTCAGCTTCGAGCTGCTGACGGGCCAGCACCTCGCCGGTATGGCCATTGCTCGCTTCAAGCGTGATGACGTAATGGCTGCCGAGGGGCGCAATCGAGCCGGCGAGCAGGGCTTTGACCCCCTGGCGCTCGCAAATCTCCCGCGCGACCTCGCGCGTCACCGGGCGGCCGGTTCATGTAGCGCAACGTCTCCCGCACTCGCTCGTCCGGGAAGATATTCAAAAACGGGGATTGCTCCAGTTGGATTGCGAGCGCCTGCTTGAGTATGCTGTCAAAGACCGTGTCGCCGGTCGTGTTGACAAAGTCCGCGAGGATGATGCTGTCCGCTTCGGTCAGGGCTGGTCTGCGGCTGAAGTAAAAGGACAGGGTGGCTGCCGCAATGATCAGCACCGCCAGCACAAGGATGATCTTTTGCTTATCACTTGTGATTTGGCTGATAAGAGATTTAGCGTTTGATGTCGTGCGCGCCTCCCCATCTCGTTCCGTCCGCACCGCCGCTTCGGCCCCGCCGCTCGTGGCCATGCCCGTTCCGCCGCTCGTTCCGGGCTGTACTGACCGCTCCAACTCCGCCTCAAACTCCTGCCGCTGCTTAAGCCGCTTCAGGTCCGGCAGCAGGTCCTTGACCGTCTGGTAGCGCTCCTCGCGCTCCTTCTCGAGCGCCTTTGCCAGGATCCGCTCCAGCTCGGCTGGCATCTCAGGCGAGTAATACGAAAGCGGCACCGGTTCCACTCGCAGGATTGAGGCCAGCACGTCGGTGGTCGTCGCACCCTCGAACGGCGTTTTGCCGGCGATCATCTCATAGAGCACCACGCCGAGTGAGAAGATGTCGCTGCGCCCGTCAACCTTCAACCCGCGCGCTTGCTCCGGCGACATGTAGTGGGCCGTGCCCATCACCGTCCCGGGGTCGGTCCTCACTTCCGCGTTCGTGGTGGCGTCCATATCAACGGTGGCCGCCGGGCGCTCAGTCAGTTTGGCCAGGCCGAAGTCGAGGGCTTTGACCAGACCGTCAGGCCGCACCATGGTGTTTTCGGGCTTGATGTCGCGATGCGTGATTCCAGCCGCATGCGCGGCGGTTAAAGCAGAGGCAACTTGAACGGCCATCTCGAGCACCGCGCGCAGTTTCAGCCTGGCCGTCTTCAATTGCTGGCGCAAGGTCTGGCCCTCAATGAATTCGGTGGCGATGTAATGGAGACCGTCTACCTGGCCAATCTCATGAATGGTGATGATGTTCGGATGATTGAGGGCGGAGGCCGCGCGCGCTTCTTGCTCAAAGCGGCGCACTCGCTCCTGATCCTGGGTGAAAGATGCGGGCAGCAACTTGAGCGCGATCTTTCGCCCGAGCCGCTCGTCTTGAGCAAGATAGATTTCCCCCATCCCGCCAGCGCCGATCAATGAAAGAATCCGGTATGGCCCGACCTGCCGCCCAACGTGAGACCTGGCTTGATCGGCGGCGATTCTTTTGGCTTCTTCCTCCAAAGCGGGGGCTTCGATAAACTTCTCGGCTCGATCTTCGTGGGCGAGCAGCGCCTCGACTTTTTTGCGCAGCGCTTCATCTCCCGTACAAGCGACACCGAGAAACGCGGCGCGTTGGCCCGCGTCGAGTTCCAGGGCGGCGTTAAGGAGTTTCTCGATCTGCTGCCATCGCTCAGGCGTCATCGTGATTCTCTCCACTGAGTTCGTGCAGGAGCCAGAGCTTGGCCAGGCGCCAGTCGCGCAGGACCGTATTAGGCGCGACCTTCAGCACCTCCGCTGTTTCTTCGACACTCAGGCCGCCGAAGTAGCGCAATTCCACCACTTGAGCTTTCCTCGGATCAACGGCAGCCAGACTATTGAGCGCATCATCGAGGGCGACCAGATCGGCCTCTCGTTCTATGGGGACCTCCAGCGCTTCCTCCAGCGAGACTTGCTGCGCCTCGCCGCCGCGTTTGAGGTAGTGGCGCGAGCGGGCCATATCTATCAGGATGCGCCGCATCAATTGGGCCGAGACCGCGAAGAAGTGGGCGCGGTTCTGCCAGCGCACGTGACTCGAATCCACCAGTCGCAAGTATCATTGACCAAAGCCGTAGTTTGCAAGGTATGGCCGGAACGCTCCCGGCCCATATAGTTCTTGGCCAGCCGGTGCAATTCCTGATAGACCAGCGGAGTCAATCGCTCCAAGGCCGCGTGATCGCCGTTGCTCCAGGCCAGGAGCAATTCGGTAACTTCGCCTGTCGGGGGCGCCATCCTTGAACCCTCCTCCGGATGCTGAGCTTAACTGCGAATGTGGCAGATTATAACATCGCCCGCTTATTCCCTCCGAGGGCAGATGGAGAGGGGTGAAAAAATATTTTCAAGATGGTGGTGGTTTTCGGCGTCAATTCCCGCCTATCTAGGTGAAGGCAGCAAGAGGCCGCCCCGAAGTAGCGTCAGTGATACTGGGGTAGGGCGACCTACTACACGATGCCTAATGTAGGCCGTGTCGCATAATTCGATAGGCCATACACCTCCGGTGTCAGCCTCTTTTTACTACTTTTTCCTCCTTCATCACCTTGATCGCTATTCAGCCTTGAGCCAAGCCTGTGGCTTTGG
>Ga0207646_10001948_pt1 | contig 24772 bp, 21 predicted proteins | sample KBSK5502metaG_FD_184343 | JGI IMG/M metagenome (GOLD analysis project Ga0207646, IMG submission 184343) | Corn, switchgrass and miscanthus rhizosphere microbial communities from Kellogg Biological Station, Michigan, USA - KBS K5-50-2 metaG... | ecosystem: Host-associated > Plants > Roots >...
GGCGCTGGACATTCAACACGAAGCGGCGGCGCGTGCGCTTTTGCGAGAAAGGCACATTGTTGCCATGCATGGGCTTGCGTTCGCATATTTCACAACGACCAGACATATGGATCATCCTCTCTTTTTTTTATTGCGAGCCTGGCTCTAAAGGGTCTACCAAAACGAGGGGAGAAGCGGGGGGCGATGCAAGCACCCCCGCCCCTACGCGAGCGTCCCTTGATAATCAAGCGTGCCTTTGATATACTGTTTTCAATCTCAGATGAGAAGCCATCTTCGTGGCAATTTTATAGAGAACCTGAACACGCCATGCGAGTATATCACGATATGGCTTGTTTTGGCAAGAGCGATGAGAGAAGAAGCCATGCATATGCCAAAAACGCCTGCTATCCAACCACAACATGGATCGCGTCCCCTTGGCAAGATAGAAGTCCTGCCCAATGCCATTCATACGATTGCTGTCCAGGCCATCAGTGAGTGCTACGGCGTTGTTGGCATCACTTCTCCACGCTTACATAATGGGGGGGCCGTGTTTCTGCCCCCGGAACATCTCAATCAAGGGGTGCAGGTGCGCATTGTCAATGACCAGATCATTGTCGAAGTCTATGTTGCCCTGGAATATGGGCTGCGTATATCGGAGATAGCTCACAATATTATGAGCAGCGTCAAATTTTCCATTGAAAAGATGCTTGGCGTGCCTGTGACGCAGGTCAATGTGAATGTTCAAGGACTCACCCACAGTTCAAATAAATGACAGAACGCAGAAGCCCTTTTGCTGGGGATTACCCACGGGAGCCACTAACTATGCAGGAAAAGACATCGTACACGCCGGTACGAACACAACGCCCCCGGCGTATTAGCGTCTTTGATGGACAGAACCTCAAGAAAGCCCTCTTAGCAGGCGCTGCATGGTTAGAAGTGAACCGCGAAGCCATTAATGACCTCAACGTCTTTCCCGTTCCCGATGGGGATACCGGTTCCAATATGTCTGCCACGATGCAGGCTGCCATTCGAGAGATCGTCGATAGCGATGATACTTCGGCGGCCACCATCGCGGCCAGGGTAGCGCATGCTGCGCTGCTCGGCGCGCGCGGGAATTCTGGCGTCATCCTCTCACAGATTTTACGCGGACTGGCGGCAGGACTTGACAAGAAGCAGACGTTTTCGGCCCCTGATCTCGCCCTGGCGCTGCAAGAGGCTCAGCGTCTCGCCTATCGAGCCGTACTCAAACCCGTAGAGGGAACCATTCTGACCGTGGTGCGCGAAACGGCCGAAGCAGCGCAGATGAGCGCCCAGCGCGGCGATGACCTCGTAACACTGGTGCAAGAGGTTGTTATGGCGGCACGGCAATCTGTAGCTCGCACTCCCGATCTGCTTCCCACGCTCAAAGAGGCTGGCGTGGTCGATGCTGGCGGCCAGGGCCTGTGCACGATTCTGGAGGGAATCTGGCATTATGTGCGGGGCGAGGTTGGAGCGACTGGGGTCGCGGCAAGCCCTGTCCATACGATGTCGCCTGAGATGGGGGTCAAGAAGGGGCGCGTGACGATCGATGAAGAGTTTGGATACGAAGTGGTGTTCCTGCTGCGCGGCGAAAAACTTGATGTCGAGAAGATTCGCCAGACCATTACCGACATGGGAGGGGTATCCACTGTCGTGGCCGGTGATGAGAAGCTGCTCAAAGTTCACACGCATACCGAGCAGCCCGGCGCAATCCTGGATTATGGTGTGAGCCTCGGAAGCCTGCTGGATATCAATATCGAGAACTTACAGGAGCAGAGTCTCACCTACGCGGCTGAGAGCGAAGCCGAGCATGCTGTTGAACAGGCGCAGCAGGTGACACAGCAGATCGCCACTGTGGCCGTGGTAGCAGGCCCTGGATTTGAGAACGTCTTCCGCAGTATCGGGCTTACGGCTATTGTCCCTGGAGGGCAGACGATGAACCCAAGCACCGAGGAACTGCTCAAGGCGGTCGATGCGGTGGGTCCAGAGCAGGTGATTCTACTGCCAAACAACAGCAACGTGATGTTGAGCGCGCGCCAGGTAGTGGGCTTGACCAGTAAGACCATCTACATTGTTCCAACCGAAACTATGCCCCAGGGTATTGCTGCGCTGCTCGGATTTAACTTCGAGGCCGACTTCGAGTCGAATTGCAAAGCCATGACTGAGGCTGCGAAAAACATCCAGACAGCAGAAATCACTACCGCTGTGCGCACTGCACAGATAGATGGTGTGCATGTGCGCGAGGGTGATTATATCGGCCTGGTGAATGGGGACCTGGCCATTGCAGGGCAAGACATAGACCACGTGATCCACGAGACCCTGCAACGTATGCATATCGAACGCTATGAAATTGTCACGCTCTATTTTGGCGAGGATGTGACTCAGCAGCAAGCGGAAGAGACTGCCAGGCACATAAAGGAAAAATACTCGCACCTTGAGATCGAAGTTGTAGATGGAGGCCAACCCCTCTACGCCTACATTCTTTCAGCGGAATAAACTACTACCATTCAGGAGGTGGAATCATGGCTGTTCGCATCGTTACTGATAGCACCGCAGACATTCCACGAGATCAGGCCGGGGCTGCCGGTATTACCGTTGTGCCGCTCACCGTTTTTTTCGGTGACGAAGCTTATCTTGATGGTATAGACCTGGATAATGCTGGTTTCTACCAAAAACTTTCGACAAGCAAAACGTTACCGCGCACCTCACAACCACCCCCAGCAGCTTTCCAGCAGGCTTACACGCGTCTTATCGACGAGGGAGCTGACGCCATCCTCTCAATCCATCTTTCTGCGAAGCTGAGCGGTACCTACCAGTCCGCATATACCGCGCGGGATACGCTGCCTGATACCGTCAAAAAGATTCCCATTGATATCATCGACTCGCAAAGTATAAGCGTGGGTATGTCGTGGGCAATTCTGCTGGCTGCGCGAGAGGCGCGTGAGGGTGTGGGCCTGGCGGAGATGAAAGCGCATGTGCTCGACCGGCTCGCGCGCACGCGTATCCTTGCTGTGCTGGATACGCTGGACTACATAAAGCGCGGAGGGCGCATTGGGGGTGCGAGGGCTTTGCTTGGGAATATGCTCAGTGTCAAACCGATCATCTCGTTGAAGGATGGTGAGGTGGTCCCACTTGAACAACCTCGTACACGCAGCAAAGCCTACGCACGGATTGCCAGGCTGGTGCAAGAAATGGGCGGGGTAGAACACGTCTCTCTTGCCGAGTCGGACGACGAGGTTGGTCAACAGCTCGCGCAGGTAATCAAAACTGTCTATGCGGGTGAGCTTCCTGTCTATCGCCTTGGCGCCGTGCTGGGGACGCACGCAGGCCCCGGCACAGCTGCCGTTGCGGTCGTCTCCGCGAAGCAGGACTGACATAGGAGGTTCGTTCGCATGTCACAGTCTTACATTGTCCCCAGCATTTATCAGGACCTTAGTAATCAAGCCCAGGGGTATTTTGCGTTCCGTTTTACCTGCCAGGAGTGCTACTGGTCGGTTAATACGACGCCAATTCGCTCAACGGTCAGCACAGCCACCAACATTATGGATATTGGTGTGGGTTTCCTCGGAGGATTCTGGGGACGCGCTGCCCAGGAGGGTGAACAAATATACGGTACCCAATGGCATACCGAACAAGCTAAGGCCTTGCAAACCGCCTGGGCAGAGGTTCAGCATGAATTTCATCTCTGTCCCAAGTGTCATCGCACGGTCTGTATGCGCTGCTACAATACGACCCTTAACCTGTGTACAAACTGCGCTCCCGATCTGAAGGTCGATGCTGCGCAGTTTCAACATGGTATGAATGTTGAAGCTCAGCGCCAGCAAATCGAGCAGCATTACCAGGCTCCGCAGTTCAACACAAATGCCATTCCTTCAGCAGTTACGCCAGACATGGTTATGCAGCCACAGCAGCATGCCCCAGCCATTGGGACTCCCGCTGCCAGTAATATCACGCCAGCCGCGATTGCGGGCTTCAGCACGCCGGGGTACCCGAAGGAGGTGATGTGCCCCACCTGCCGCCGCATGGGGCCTCCAGGAAAATTTTGCCAGGATTGTGGTACCAAACTTCCCCTGCCGGACCTGTTTTGCCCGCAGTGCGCCGCGCCTGTGGAGATGAATGCTCGCTTCTGCTCAGAGTGTGGCACGAAATTGCAGCAGGCGACATGAGAAGCCCCCCGATTTAGCCATTGACGATTCAGTCTGTGTCAAGTTACAATACAAGTACGGGGTTTGGAAGTCACGAAGGCTTCCAACCCAGCGAAACTAGACGTCGGCGCTGAATGTATCTTTAGTAGAGGTGCCTGCCAGGTACCAAGGTCTGTTTGTCTCGTAGTTCGTTTTTTGTAATGGCCGTTGTTCGTTAGAAACTATCTTTAGGGGTACCCCCTGGTGGGTATCCGCGGTTAGCCATCTTTTCGAGCGTGCCGGGATTTACCCGGCAGCAGGCTATGACTACGAAGGAGGAACGACTGTGGGAATGTTACGGGTGATGTCACGGCGTGGTGACGACCGTGTCACCTGGGATGAGCAGAAGGTGCTGGAGGGAGACTCCGAAGCAACCGCTGCAATCCGCGAAGCGGAACGCATCTTTTCACAGGAACGCGCCAAGGGTGCGACTGCTTTCCGCTTGGATCCTGGGAAACCGGCACAGCGCATCGAGGAATTTGACCAAACAGCCGAGCAGATTGTCCTTGTCCCGCGAGTCGTTGGTGGATGATCTTGATCACTCAGCAGGTGCTTACTACCCTGGGTTGGATTGTCTTAGCACTGGCGATTTCTCCAATGGTATGGTTGATCTTTCAGCCATATTTCAAAAGTTTGTCGCCTGCTGAACGAAGGGCCAATGGGCTTCTGCACGAGGTACTCACACCTGAGCAATGCCGTCAACTCGTGTGGCGTGGTTACCTTGAAGTCCCAAGTCCTTCAACCGCCCAGCGTGTTTATCGTGTGCCCCGCGCCAGAGGTTATGTTCAGGTCATCGAGAATGGTCGAGCGGTGATGCGCTTGTGCGTGCAACCAGTGGAATGCTTGCCTGATGCTGATGTTGTCGTGCTCCATAAGCTGATGATCGAAGCGAACGAGGAGCATTACCTGCAAAAGGCAAACAAGTATCTTTGCACAGAGTAACGGGAAGCGAGCAGGGTACCTGATCTCTTTACAGGACCAGGTGCCCTGCTCATTTTTCTTTACAGAAGTCCGAGTGGGGAAGCCCCGCGCATGCATGCAGGGGTTCATGACTCATCCTCTTCTGTATCATCTTCCTGCTCCTCCAGCACCTGCACGAGCTCGCGATGACCATTCTGTTTGATACATGCGTGAGGTCCCTCGTCGAGCGGTGTTCCACAGAGTGGGCAGACTGGCCTTCCACTGGTGACCAGCACGGTGATCACTCTGCTGAGTTCTTGTGCCTGCTGCAAGGTGAAGCGGAAGGAGAGCGTGTTCTCTTCGCGGAGTATAACCTGGGGGTCCTGCCCGCGCTCTATAATTACCTCGAGTGGGACGCTAAACAGCACCAGCAGATTGCGTCTCTCGTCATAACTGATGCGCAATTGCCCAACCTGGAACTCAAAGCTGGGCTTTTGCGGAAAGCTGGCTGGGGCTTGCTCCGGAACCTGCTGGGGACCAGTTTGAGCCTCGACACGCAGAATGCTGCCTTCGGAGAGCTGCGCCAGTACGCGGTCGAGCGCCAATGACAGATTATAGAGTTGCTCTTTCTCCATCCATATGGCGACTGAAATATTGCGCACCAGGGCAAACAGGCGAAAACGACGTTGACCGGGCTGGCCAATTGCTTCAGCACCAAGTATTTCCACGGGACCCAGCTCTGTAATCATGGAAAAACCTCCATCCCTACCAGGTGAGGGGGTGAAACAGCCTACTTGGTTCTACACTACTAATATCCTCGCGCTGGATCATACCGGTTCTGCAGTGGCTGACCAGCACGATAGCGCCGCAGGTTTTCAGCAAACAATGCAGCGAGACGAGCCTCGTAGTAAACACTGTTTCCAGAAATATGCGGCGTCAAAATCACATTCGGCATCGAGTACAGAGGACTTTGAGGAGGCAGCGGCTCCTCTTCTGCCACATCCAGTCCCGCGCCTGCGATCCATCCCTCATTCAGCGCACGCACAAGCGCCTGCTCATCGATGACTCGTCCGCGAGCAACATTGACAAGATAGGCGTTGCGCCGCATAGCCCGTAATTCGGGTTCGCTAATCAGCTTCTCGGTTTCTCGCGTCAAGGGCACCGAGATTACTACGTAGTCGCTCGAGCCTAACAGCTCGCGCAACTTATCTACGGGGAAGGATTGATCCACATCAGGGTCCTGGTATGCTTCATCACGTATTGAGCGGCTTGTGGCCAGCACACGCATGCCGAAAGCATGGCCAAGTTGTGCAATGCGCCGGCCAATATGGCCAAGCCCGATGATGCCAAGGGTCTGGCCCATCAATTCACGCCCTCCGAGATTATACCAGGTGGCGCTGCGTGCCCAAACATGCCCATCCTGGAGGCGTACCATCTGTGGCCAGTTCCAGTTGAACATCAACATGCTGCCGAAAACGTACTCGCTGATATTTATCGCGTGAATACCCGCTGCTGTGGTCACAATCACGCCGCTATCCGCGCCAAGTATGCCAGTGGGCGCAAGTGAATCGATACCCGCGCCCGGAAATTGGAGCCAGCGCAAATTGGGCGCTAGCGTACGCCAGTTGACAGGGAGTGTATAACTACACAATATTTCTGTCCCGGGCAAGCAGGTGGAAAGTTCATCCGAGGTGGTCACAACTACCGACTCGGTAGCACCGGCCTCCCTGAGAAGCTGCTGCGATGCGGCAGAGAATGGAAATGTACTCACGACGTTCAGGCTGGTAGACACTATCACGAACTGCCTTTCAACTGTGGTCAAGTAGTATCGTTTGAGCGAATAATCATTTGTAGTGGTAGTAGTAGTCTATACGATGTAAAGCGTTGTGACAAGGGTCTATGCATCACGAAAAAATATGCAATGCCGCCGCTGCCATGATACCATTGTGCCTCTAACCTGATACTGTCGTGCCTTGTAGGAAGCGTGCTGTTTTGTTATGCTCTAACGGCTCTCACCTGGTTGACAATTGTCCTAAAGAAAATCAATTTAGTAGCAGATATGTAGAGCTGTGCGTTTGAAGAAATAGATGCCTGAATGCATCAGCTCATTCGCTTATTCCGGGCCAGCAAGATGTTGCCCCTACGCAGGGAGTTGGGAAGTATGCCGTTCAATAATGACCTGAACCCAGGAGCCGCAGCAACTCCTGACAAATACTACAAGCAGCAGGTGGAATCGAGGCCGGGCTGGAGAGAACTTGTAGGAGGAGGAGGAGGAGGGACACCGCCACCCCGTAGGAGGTCGAAAGGGAAAGGGCGTCTCTATATTATTTTGAGCACGCTTTTGCTCGTGATGCTCATTTTTGCCGCAGTGCGTGTGACGAGCGTCGCAAGCGGGAACGCCGACGAGTTGGTACTAAAGGTTGGCAGCCAACAGCAGGCTCTCATCGACCTGCGCCAGGGCCTGCCAATCAGCCCCTATCTTTTCGGCGTCAATGTGTTTCCAAAGGACCAGACCCAAGACGCGCTCAATCAATTTTCAGGATTCATGTCCTATGGTCCCCAAGTCGTAAGTGGCCTGAAGGACGCGGGTATCAAGCTCCTGCGCTTTCCTGGTGGGAGCTGGGGCGAGGATAAGCCGCTCCAGAATCATGTTCTCTCTTATGAGCAACTCTACGACTTCAGCACGTTGCTCTCCCAGACTGGAGCCGAGGGCATGGTACAGGCGCGCCTCTCGTGTCCCCTCGACAATAAGAATTCGGGTCTGCAAAACTGCCTGGCACAGCGGGCCAACCTGGCCGGCAGCTGGGTGGACTTCATGAGCAACCCGAATAGTAAACCGCGCAAAGAGTTCTCGAAGGTGCCTGTGCAGATTCACCCGATCAAATTCTGGTCGGTGGGCAATGAGCCTGATCAATTGATCGATCCGGTTACTAATCAACCGTATACCGTGAATGACTACGTCAAGGATTTCATAGCCTATTCAATTGCCATGCATCAAAACAACCCGGCTATCGAGGTCTTTGGCCCAGAGCTGAGCCAGTTCTACGGCGTTGGCGTAGGTCCAAAGGACTCAGAAGGAACGCTCTGGATGGAAGGGTTCCTGAAAGGGGTGGCCGATTACGAAAAGGCTACTAATTTTTGTAAAGTTCATGGTTATTGCCTGCTCGACGGGGTCTCATTCCATTTTTATCCGTTCACCGATGCCAGCATCAATCCTGACCTGTTAATGAGCAGCCCGGATGAGTTGAATTACCTGCTGCCGCCACTGCGGCAGTTCATCCGGCAAACGCTTGGACGCGATGTCCCTATTGCCATCACTGAGATTAATACGAACACAACCACCCAGGTGCCCACACGCGGGCAGGCTGCACTGTGGTGGGCCGATACACTGGGCACGCTGATGAACCAGGAAGTCGAGTTCGCGGGCTTTTTCTCGGCGGAGGGCGTCGATCAGCCCTACCCACTGTTTACCAGCGATAATTCGCACCAGCAAACGGCCATGTTCAGGGTAATGCAGTTGTTCTCACACTTGCAGCGTAATCTCATCCCGCTGCAGATACAGCACGATCCGGTCAGCGTCTATGCCACGCAGGATGACGCGCACAATACCGTCAGCCTCTTATTCATCAATAAATCGAGCGACAACCAGTCTGCGGAGGTGAGCGCGCAGAACCAGATTTTCGGTACCAGTCCCTGGCATACCCAGGATATCAGTATCGCGGCCTATAGCATGGTGCTGGTTACATTGCACCGTGACGGAGGCGCGGAAGCCTACAGCTTCACGGTGCCAGCCGTCACTGATGCCACCATTAACCCTTTGATCCCTACCGCGTGCGGCAATAAAGTTGACGCGCTGGCATACAATGTTCCTTGCTAGTGGAGGGCCGATTATGAATTTTAACAAACAAGATCGGTAATATTTTGTCATCCTGAGCGCAGCGAAGGGTCTGTCTGGATGGGCGCACAGATCCTTCGCTGCGCTCAGGATGACAGTGCCGGCCCCTACGGGTGGCCGGAGTAATTTGCGGTTTAGTGGGGGAAATATAGTGATTCTGAGTTTTATTGGTCTGTTTTTTTTAATACTCTATATGCTCATCGTCCTGCTGATGGTCTTTCAGGCCATCTTCAATATACGCTTGCGCCTTTACATCTGGGAGAAGCCAGAACACGCGTGGCTCAACCACGCCCCAACGGTTTACCAGGATCCGTGCCTCTCCTTCACCATTCTTTTGCCTGCTAAGAACGAGGAGCGTGTCTACCGCGAGACTATTCAGAAGGTGTACGATCTCAACTATCCGAAAGAACTGGTGCAGATCATCGCCATCTGTCGCGAGGATGACCCGGGCACCATCGCCGAGGCCCAGGCAAAGATCGACGAACTCGGTGATCCAAATGTCCAACTGCTGATCTATAATGATTATCCTATCACTAAGCCACACGGGTTGAACCTGGGATTGCAGGTGGCGCGAGGCGATGTCGTGACCATCTTCGATGCCGAGGATGAGCCGCATCCCGATATTCTCAATATCATGAATACGACGATGCTCAATGATGATGTGGATGCAGTGCAGAGCGGCGTGCAGCTCATGAATCACAACACCAGGTGGTTCAGTTTTTTGAATGTGCTGGAATATTTCTTCTGGTTTAAATCATCCATGCATTTTTACGCAAATACCGGTATAACGCCACTTGGTGGAAACACGGTGTTTGTGCGGCGCGAACTGATGGAGCAATTGGGCGGTTGGGATGAGTATTGCCTGACCGAGGATGCCGACCTGGGCATTCGCCTGAGTCTCGCCCATGCGCGTATACGCATCATCTACGAGGATGAATTTGTTACACGCGAGGAAACGCCGCACACGATTAGACAGTTCATCAAGCAGCGCACGCGCTGGAATCAGGCTTCAATACAAATTTTTCTCAAGTGGGAATGGCTGAAGTTGCCAAAGCTTTCCCAGCGCCTGCTGGCGTTTTACGTGCTTATCTTACCGGAATTGCAGGCATTATTTGCAATTCTGATACCTGTTGCAATTGTGATGTTCATTTTAGTCAAGTTCCCGCTCTGGCTTGCCATGTTCACCTTCTTACCCCTGTATTGTCTTGTCCTGGGAATTTTCCTGGACTTGGCGGGACTGCACGAGTTCTTGAAAGCGCACAAGCGCAAGTGGAGGTGGCACGAGGCGTTGATTCTGGTGCTGGCCTTTTTCCCGTACCAGTGGATGCTGAGCATCGGCGCGTTACGTGCGGTGTACCGTTCGATACGGGGAGCGTCAGATTGGGAGAAAACCGTGCACATTGGGCAGCATCGCAGCAGGGCAGTCGTGTGAGGGCAGGGGCAATCGCTCAGAGCTGTAGCTTAAATTTTGATGAATAGAGTAAAGAAAGACCGATGACATTTTCGTATACACCACAAGAACCGGAGCCGCGCCGGGGGGGCGCCGGGCAACCACAGCCACAGGTACCGGAGGTATTCGTAAATGGCGAGCCTGCAGCGCCTATGGAGAATCCGCAAAGATTCTCCGGCAGAATTTCCCCGGCAAGCACTCACAACACGGTCCTGATACAAGATGCGCCCACGCAAACGTTGGATGCCCAGGTTGCACCTCCACCGGAGGTTGTGAATGGCAACGTCATCCTGTATCGCCGTCCCAATTTCTTCGTGCGCACGGTATATCGCCCCGGGCAAAGACAATCTCCTTTGCGCAAACCCAGCGGGTATACTGTGAAGACGCCAACCATAATTCCGGGTCAGGAGAAGCGCATCGCGCACAGCGAAACGCGCATGATGCCGATGGTAACGGTGCATACGACCAAACAGACGAGAGCCATTCCAATGCCTGCATGGTTGGAGGCAGTGATTGTTGTACTCGCCCTGGCCGGTACATTTGTGGCCCACACGTATAACATGTTTAATTTTCCACGTTATGAGCTGGACGAAGGCACCTACATGTCGAATGCGTGGGCAATTACGCAGGGGATGCTCTCGCCCTATCCTTACGGGTATGGACACCCGCCACTGGCCTGGATACAAATTGCGGCCTGGATAAAACTTACCGGCGGTTTATTTACCTTCGGCAATGCGATCAACAGTGGTCGTGCGTTTATGCTCTTATACGCGGTCGGCAGCGCCTTGTTAGTCTACCTGATTGTACGCCGCCTGGGCGGAAGCCGGAGCGCTGCTCTGCTGGCACTGGCGATCTTCTCGTTTTCGCCGCTCAGTATCACCTATCAAGTGCAGGTATTTCTGGATAACATCGCTACGTTCTGGCTGTTGCTCTCGATCTACTTTCTCGTGATAAGCAATAGCCGCCTAATTTATATTGTACTGGCTGCGATTGCCTTTGGCATCTCTGTACTTTCAAAAGAGGTGTTCCTGGTCGCTTTGCCGGCGATGATTTACGGTGCCTGGCTGCACACGACCAGATTCCAGCGCAAATTTACGCTTGTTGCCTTTATCTATATCGTCATAGCCATCTGTTCGGGCTTTGTGCTGCTGGCAATTTTGAAGGGTGAACTGTTTCCTTATGAGTGGCGCCTGCCCTGGGATACGCACGCACACTTGAGTATGTGGGATACTTTTATTGGGCAGGCCCAGCTTGGGCAAGAAAACGGCAGCTTAGCGCAAAGCCTGACCGCCTGGGAAGACGATCCGTTGTTTCTCATTTGCAGTCTTGCCGCTCCTGGCTTTAACCTGCTCTATGGCTTGTGGAACCGCAGGCTTTTACTATACTATATGGTGCTCTCGCTACCTCCGTTTAGATTTTTTGTAAAAGAATGGCTGCACAAAACGAAAGAGTCGCTGCCCGATGTCACAGTAGTACGTGACAGGCATTTTCTGCTTGCGCTAGTTGCGATCTTCTTCTGGCTGTTGCTGGTGCGCGGCGGGCAGGTGCTCTCGTTTTATATCATCCCGCTGATCCCCCTGGTCGCGCTCAACACCGCCATGGCGCTCAACACTATTTTAGGTTGGCTCGGCAAACTGGTGCGCTTCGACGTTGTGCGCGCTGTGCTGCTCGTCATTGCTCTCGCAGCTGTAGTTACCTACGATGTCCTGGATACGGGGTTCCGTTTCCACCAGCATCCCACTTCAGCACAGAATCAGGCGCTGGTATGGATACGCGCGCACGTACCGCACGATGCATTTATTGTCATTAACAGCTACCTGTATCTGGACCTGCGTGTGCCCGGCGGCGTGGGCGTTGGCGATGGTGCGCCGTACCCTCACGCTGAGGTATACTGGAACGTGGCCTATGATCCAGAGCTACACTTCCAGGCCCTGGAAAACAACTGGGACCGCATCGACTATATCGTGGCCGATTCGGAGATGCTGCGCGACATCCAGGCCTACGGTGGGCAAGTGGGCACAGGGGGGATGGGCATAATTTACCAGGCGTTAAAGAACTCAGTTCAGCTCGCGGAATTCAGGACGAACGACCATAGCCTGCAAATTGTGGTTGATGTGTTCCAGGTGATCCATAAAAATCCGCCGCAAACCGTCTACCAGGCGCCAGCAGCGGGCAGCGGTGCACTGGCCCAGACCCAGGCCGATATGAAGGCCTTGTCAGGTGGCCCGTCACCAGGAGATCATTTTGGGCTGGCTGATCGCCAGCGGGCAATAACATCGTAGAGTGGTGGCGGCGGGGTATAATAGTAGGGGCAATATATAAACTAATTTATGGAAGAGGCATCATGTTAGCAACACGGCCAGATACGGACACAATAGCAATTACGCGCACTTTTGATGGTATTGAGGAAGCAGCGCATCGCGTCATTGAACAATCAGGTGGTATGGCCTCTGTTATGCGTGGGGCCAAAGTGGCAATTTTGAAACCCAATTTTGTAGCTGGCCGCAGCGCCGGGACAGGTTCAACCACCAGCTTTGCCCTGCTCAAGGCCGTGGCAGAAGAGGTTCGTGCCTGCGGGGCAGAGCCGGTGCTCTGCGAAACCCCTGGCACAGAGTTTGACCGCGAGGCAACCTACACCATCCTGGGCGTCGAGCAATTCTGCGCTGAGAATGGCATCCGCATCTTGCGCGTTGACCCGGAGGGCGGCGAGCAGGATTGGATGGAACTGCGACCGGAGGGTGCGAAGCGACTACGCAGATTCCGCGTCCCGCGTATACTGAGCGAGGCGCGTTTGATTAACCTGCCCGTTCTCAAGACGCATGTTGTCTCGACCATGACGCTCGGCATGAAAAATCCAATGGGTATTTTGCCCCGGCCTGACCGCCGCTCGATGCATACCTTCGGTATCGACCAGTGCATCGTGGATATGAATCGTGGTATCAAGCCTGACCTGACTATTGTCGATGGCAGCGTTGGACAGGATGGCGAGGGGCCACTCTATGGCGATAAAGCCGATCTGCAGGTACTGGTAGCCGGGCGCGATAGCCTGGCCGTTGACCTGGCCTGCTGCCAGCTCGTGGACGTTAAACCCCGGGATATTCCGCATCTCAAACTGGCCCTGGAAGAGCTGGGCAAGCCCTCGTGGAACCTGGTTGGCGAAGAGCCCGGCGTGATCAAGAAATTCCGCCTGCCGCAGCAGAAAGCCATCTACCGGTTCATCTTCTGGATGATGTACCCGCTGGACTACCCATACACCTGGATTGCAGAGCGCGGTAAGCACTTTTGTACAACGCTTTACAGTACCGGCCTGGTCGGCACGCGCCCGCAAATCAAAGAAGAGGATTGTACGCGCTGCGGCGTATGTGTAGAAGCCTGCCCGCTGCCAAACGTGATTGACCTCAAGAACTTGAAAGTCAACTATGCAACCTGTCAACGTTGCCTGCTCTGCTACGAGGCTTGCCCTGAGAATGCCATCAGCGTGAAAGGGTATTCAGGAGCGAGGCAGTAACATGACTGTCTTAGTAACGGGCGCGACAGGCTTTTTAGGTTCTGCGCTGGTCACCGAACTGGTAAGACAAAAACAAGCGGTGCGTATACTTGCACGCGACGAGCAAAAAGCACGCGCCCAGTGTGGTGACGCGGTCACTATCATTCGCGGTGAGATCACGGATGTAGAGCAAGTAGCACGGGCAGTCGATGGTGTGAGCATCGTCTATCACCTCGTAGGCAAGCTCTATCACCCCAGCATACCGGCAAAACTCTACCAGCTTACACATGTCGAGGGCACGCGCATCCTGCTCAATGCCTGCACAGGGCAGAGCCAGTTGCAGCGTATCGTGCACTGCAGCACCACTGGTGTACACGGTGTAACGGGCAAAACACCTGCCGCCGAGGATGCACCCCTTGCTCCCACCAATCCGTATGAAGCCACCAAACTGCAGGGCGAACTACTCGCGCTCAAAGCCTATAAAGAGCACGGCCTGCCGGTAAGCGTGGTCAGGCCCGGCCTCGTGTATGGCCCTGGCGACCTGCATTTGCTGGGCTTCTTCTCTTCAATCAAAAAAGGCTTGTTTCGCGTCATCGATGGCGGGAAAGCGCTGCTGCACCCGGTCTACATCGATGATATGACCTCCGCCTTTCTGCTCTGCGCAGGGCGACCGGGGGCTATTGGACGCAGTTACAATATCGCTGGGGAGCGTCCTGTGACCGTCCGCGAACTGGCGACAGCCATCGCGCACTCGCTGGGAAAGGAATTACCCGGGGGGAGTATTCCGCTCTGGCTCGCCAATCTTGCCTCGGATATCTTCGCTGTGACGCCGGGGATGAAAGGGGAAAGAGCGCCGCTCACGCACAGCCGCGTCCAATTTCTGACGCACAGCCGCGTTTATGACATCAGCCGGGCAAAGTCCGAACTGGGCTATGCCCCCGGTGTGGGGTTGGAAGAGGGCATGAAAAGAACCGCCGAATGGTACCACGAGCATGAATATTTATGAAGCGCAGTTAATATTTGATGTGTTAATGCGTTGATAACTTTGGAAAGGGCGCTTTTTTATTTGCGCGCCCTAAAAATATTCAATAGAGGGATTGCATGCGATTTGATCCAAAAATTCCGTTGCCGCCGCCCGTTCGCCCCCGCCCAGCGCGGACGCGCCTGGTAGGGATGAGCAACGGAAAGACCGACACACCTGTTTCGCAGAATGGAACCGTGGGGGGTGCTTCTGCCCATGATATTGCCATGCAGCCCACGAAGTCCCTGGCAGCGCCATCTCTTCCTGTAACGCCTCCACACGGCCTGAAGGGTAAGAGAAGCGGGGAGTTATCCGATAGCGATATCAGCAAGCAGAGTACGACACACCTGATGCAGCTCAGCGGCATGATGCGTGCGGTCCGCGTGCCGCAGCAGGTCGCGCCTGAGCAATTGCAAGACAATGAGGAGGGGTACTGGCCTCACGGTATTCAACAGACAGGCCCCTTGCCGGTGGGAAACCTCTATGGAAGCGAGCCATTTGGCCGTACCTTGCCGTTAACTGCTGTTGCCACGCCCACACAACAGCGTCCAGCCTGGAAAGCGTTTCTCAGTACCCCTGTAGCCAAAGTGACGATTGGCCTGGTTGTCGGTATTGGCCTGTTATTCCTGGTCGCACGTTTCGTAGACCTGCCTGCGACCATTCAGGTGCTGCGCGAGAGACTGACGACCCCGAGCGGCATTGCCCTGGCTCTACTTTCTGGCGTCGCCTTCCTGCTGGCCTGGTCTATTCGCGGCGTGCGCTGGAAGCTCTTCTTGAATCCAATCGGCGAGGTCAGTACCCTAAAGGCCGTAGAACTTTACCTGGTAGGGGTCTTTCTGAACTTCCTGTTACCGATACGTGGCGGCGAAGTGGCAAAGAGCCTGATGCTCAAACGCACATCGGGTATACCCGTCAGCAAATCGCTACCAACCGTGGCTATGGACAAAGCGCTGGATTTAATGCCCGCGCTCTTCATCATGATAATTGTGCCGTTTCTGCCGGGGATAAAGATGAACATCGAGCTCTGGTTGGTGCTGGCATTCGTGGGTGGACTGCTCATGTGCCTGATCTTCTTTGTGATCCTGGCGGCCTGGAAACGCGACGCCGCAATCCGGCTGCTCCAGAGAATGACCGGGCTGCTTCCCAAAGTCATTGCAGGCAAGATCGAAGGCTTTGCCACCGGCTTTGTTGACTCACTGCTGATGGGCGCAAGCCAGCCGCGGATTTTTGTGCCCGCGTTGCTGCTCACCGTTGTGGCTGTGACCCTCGACGCCCTTTTCGCCATGCTTGCCTTCTGGACTATCGGCGGCCTTTTCTCCATCTCATTCGGGACGGCCATCTTCGGCTATACAGTGTACAACTTGTTCTATATCCTACCGACGCCTCCCGGACAGGTCGGCAGCAACGAATTTGTAGGGTTGCTAGTGTTTAATAAGCTGTTGAGCGTGCCTCAACAGCAGGTCGGTGCCATGTTCCTCTTCTCGCATCCCTGGGCTGCGCTGCTGATGACGGTATCGGGCATGGTTTGCTTGAGTGCGCTGGGCCTGAAGATTTCGACTGCAATGAAGGTGCAAACGGAGGGTCAGTGAGCACTGGCAGAATCGGGGGATTCTAGGGCGCGGGCGCTCAGGGCGAGAGTGTTCAGGGCGGGGGCAAGCCCCGCCCCTACTATACACGAAGTATGAGTTATGGCTGTGGTATTGGAGTCCAGGGCGAGCACATCTGCCTTGAGCATGCCCAGACGCTGGGTTGCTCATTCTGCTTCGTGGGGAATATTTTGAGCTTACTCTTCTCATAATTGTTCGTTATTTTTCGCTACCAGGTTAGAGCATGTGGAAAGGGAGAAGATTTTGAATTCTAAGATGAAGTACAATTCCGACCTCTCTATTCGTCACAAGAGACAATCGACTCGTTTACCAACACACAATTATGGCTGATCAGGGACTTATTTCGTAACGATTCGTGCAATACAGCGTGAGCCTTATTTTGAAATACCTGAACTTCGTGCTATCTTGGTTGAGGTATGGGAGGCTTTACCAAAAAGGTTTCCAAATGTGACTCTGGACGAATTTGTGATCATGCCTGATCATATCCATTTCATAATAGAATTAGAAGGGAATGTGGAGAATCCTCCGACACTAGGAAATGTGGTAGGGGCATATAAGTCGTTGGCCGCAGTCGCCTGGCTGCGTCATATTGAAGCCACCGGAATGGAGTGCTCTGGCCGTATTTGGGAACGCAATTATTATGAACGTATTATCCGTGATGTCAACGAGCTGGAACAGACACGTCAATATATTCGTAATAATCCTTTTAAACAAAATGATACAATGTAGAGATAGAGATTGGTCCACCTAATCCGGTTCCAAGGCGAACGAAATATAGTAGGGGCGGGGCTTGCCCCCGCCCTGGACGCTCCCGCTCAGAGCGCCCACGCCCTGGGAGTGGCGCCCTGGGCGTTGACCTGGAGAATGCTCATGACCGGCACCATCCGTATCCTGATCAGCGAAGACCAGATGCTTATGCGCCAGGGGCTACACACTGTGCTTGAACTCGAACCTGGCTTCCAGGTTGTGGGTGAAGCTGCCAACGGTGAAGAAGCCATTGAGCGCTACAACGAACTACAGCAGCAAGGCAAAGGCCCGGATGTCGTCCTCATGGACATCCAGATGCCGGTCAAGAACGGTGTGCAGGCGACTGCAGCCATCACGACAGCACATCCCGGGGCGCGGGTCATCATTCTCACCACCTTCGACTACGAAGACTACGTCTTTGAAGCCATTAAAGCCGGAGCGATGGGCTACCTGCTCAAAGACGTTCCCGCCGAAGAACTCACCTCCACTATCCGCAAGGTGTACGCAGGCGAACCGTTCATCCAGCCCAAGATCGCCAGCAAGCTCCTGGTAGAATTTGGCCGCAAGGGGCGCACGACGGCGAATCAGCCTACCGGCTCAGTCGATGAGGAACTCAGCACACGCGAGATTGAAGTGCTCAAACTGCTCGCCGCCGGGGCCAGTAACCGCGAGATTGCCGATAAGTTGGTGCTTGCGGAGGGGACGGTGAAAAACCACGTGTCGAATATTTTGAGTAAGTTGCATGCGGAGAACAGAACGCATGCGGCGAAACTGGCGAGGGAGCGGAAGATAATATAAATAGGAAACATTCCCTCTTGTCCATTTTTTCTTATTGCAAAAAACTTGCAAATAGGAATTTTGCATGCTATAGTTGATAAAGCATACATACGCAAGCGTACATCGATCAGAGCGTCCCGGCACGTAGACAACTTAGTTTTGCGATGCTACAGCTTCTCTGTTGCCAATGAATCCGCCCACACCCTTTTCACCGGCGCATCTCGCGCTTTCCTTTCAGGAGGTTTCATGAGCAGTAATTTTGGCATTTCTGCGCTCACCCACGTGTTCAATGATAGTTCGCGCGACCTGCGCAGGAAGATTATGGGCATCTACGCGCTACTCATCGCGTTCAACATCGTCGCATGGGTGCTTGCTTTTGCAGGCTTCTCGCTCAAGTATCCCGCGCTGCTGGGCACCGCACTGCTGGCGTATACCTTTGGCCTGCGGCATTCAGTGGATGCAGACCATATTTCTGCTATCGATAACGTTACGCGCAAGCTGATACAGGAGGATAAGCGCCCCGTCGCCGTCGGCTTTTTCTTCTCGCTGGGTCACTCGACTATTGTAGTGGCGTTATCCATTGGTATTGCCATTGCTGCTGCATTCATTCAAACCACCATACCGGCACTCAAAAGCGCGGGAGGCTTGATCGGCACATCGGTTTCCGCTCTCTTTTTGTATTTGATAGCGCTTATCAACATCCTGGTTTTGTGGGAGATCTTGCAGACCTTCCGCAAGGTGAAACGAGGGGAGGAGTACAACGACCAGACGCTGGATGCATTCTTGAACCAGCGCGGCCTGATGGGGCGTTTTTTCCGTCCCCTGCTCAGATTGGTCGATAGAAGTTGGAAGATGTATCCGGTTGGCGTGCTCTTCGGGCTTGGCTTTGATACCGCGACGGAAGTAGGGATATTAGGCATATCAGCCTTCGAAGCGGGCAAGGGACTGCCTGTCCCCTATATTCTCATTTTCCCCCTGCTGTTCACGGCTGGCATGTGCCTGCTTGATACTACCGATGGCATTTTAATGCTCGGCGCGTATGGCTGGGCTTTCGTGAAACCGGTCAGGAAGCTCTACTACAACCTGAACATCACCCTGGTTTCAGTGCTGGTAGCCCTGGTGGTGGGAACAATTGAGGTCATTTCGATTATCAGCGGCCCGTTGAATCTCTCGGGAGGCATCTGGGATTATCTCAGCAAACTGGACTTCGGCTTTCTTGGGGGCGTGATCATTGGCATCTTCGTGCTGAGCTGGGTGGTCTCGACCATCATCTACAAGGTGAAGCGCTATGACGATATCGTGGTCAAGATGGCTCCCAGGGCTGAAGAAATGACTGGCGGCGCTCAGTAGCCTTGCAAAGTACTGAGCGCCGCCTGAGGGTATGAGGAGATCACTCTTCATACCTTCTTTCCTTTCCCCCGGCGACTATTTGCGCTGGCCTTTCCCAACCGACGCGGCCAGGTCAGGCGTGATCTGCAAACCGAGACCTTTGGCCACCCGCGCTCCCAGATCGGGGTCCACCGGGTACCAGTAGCTTTTGACCGTGCGCTCTTGAATGAAGCGCTCGACGCCCTGACTCATGTGTGTGACGATATTGTTGACCAGGTGCTCCCGGTCCGTCTCAGAGAGCACCTGGCGGTAGAGATTGCCCGGCTGCACGAAGTCGTTGTCCTCCGCGTGCGGTATATAGGCGCTGCGCATGATCTCCCCGCTGGCGAACCAGCTCGGATCGGGATAGTGCTGCGAGTCGGCCTGCGGGCCGCCGTAGCTGTTGGGCGCGTAGACGGGCTGCTTGCCGTTGTGGCGATAGCGCATCGGCCCATCCTTATTGTAGCTATGCACTTCCACCCTGGGCGCGTTGACCGGCAACTGCAAGTAATTGGTGCCAACGCGATAGCGATGCGTGTCGGCATAGCTGAACAGGCGGCCCAGCAACATCTTATCCGGACTGGGACCGATGCCCGGCACCATGTTCGAGGGCTCAAAAGCAGCTTGCTCGACCTCGGCGAAGAAGTTCTCCGGATTGCGGTCGAGCACCATGCGCCCGATCGTTATGGGCGGATAGTCCTTGTGGGGCCAGACCTTGGTGAGGTCGAAGGGATTGAAGCGATAGGTCACCGCCGCCTCGAACGGCATGATTTGCATCTCCAGCCGCCAGACCGGGTACTCCTTCTTCTGGATGGCCTCCCACAAGTCGCGCCGATGGTAGTCGGAATCTTGGGCCGTCATGGCCTTGGCCTCGGCGTCGCTGAAGTTGGCGATGCCCTGCTCCGTCTTGAAGTGGTATTTGACCCACACCTTTTCCCCTTTAGCGTTGATCCACATATAGGTGTGGCTGCTATAGCCGTTCATATTGCGCCAGGTGCGGGGCGTCCCGCGATCGGACATCAAGAACGTCACCTGGTGAACCGACTCCGGAGACAGAGACCAGTAATCCCACTGCATGTTGTTGCTGCGCAAACCGGTCTCGGGCAGACGCTTCTGGGAGTGGATGAAGTCCTGGAACTTCTGCGGATCGCGCATGAAGAAGATCGGCGTGTTGTTGCCGACCATATCGTAGTTGCCCTCTTCGGTGTAAAACTTGAGAGCGAACCCGCGCGGGTCGCGCACTGTGTCGGGATACCCTTGTTCACCCGCGACGGCAGAGAAGCGGGCGAACATCGGCGTGCGCTTACCGACTTTGTTGAGGAAGGCTGCCTTTGTCCACCGGGTCACATCCTCGGTCACCTCGAAGTAGCCGAACGCGCCGCCGCCCTTGGCGTGGACCACGCGTTCCGGGATGCGCTCGCGGTTGAACTGGGCCATCTTCTGAATGAGGTAGGTATCCTGCAGCAGCACGGGTCCATCGGGACCCACCGTGAGCGAGTATTCATCGCTTGGGGCGGGGATGCCGGCATCGTTTGTCGTGATCGGTCTTGATTGTTCGCGTTTGTCGCTCATATGTTCCTCCAATTGTGAGCTGTTGCTCACTGTTGTCGTCAGACGCTTGCTTGATAGATACACTGAGCCGGCCTAGACCTGGCGGTGTCTGACCGCCAGGCCCTGGCATAGGCTATGACGAGGCGACTTTGGACGCCTTATTCATCTCCTTCTCAAACTCCTTCCCATCGACCTGTAACTGCTTCTCGACGCGTTTTTGGGCGCGGGCGGTGGCCTTCTCGATCTGATTTGCCAGTTCCGAGCGGCCGATCACGACTAGTGCCGCCTGTCCCTGGTCGAGGGTCTCACCGAGCTCCTTCATGTCCCCACGCGACATGCCGCGCGAGAGATGGCCGGCCAGGGCACCCACCGCGCCTCCGGCGGCTGCGCCGCCTACAACGGTCATGGGCGTGAGCAGACCAACCAGAGCACCCACAGCAATCCCAGTCCAGGCTCCATACTGCATGGGCTTCTCGCGCTTGTGGATGTGCACTTTGCCTTCGGCGTCTTTGTTCACGACGGCGGCATCGTAGGTGCCAATTATATGCTGTTGGTGCAGGTCCTTGACCATATCGTAGTCCATCTGCGCGTCTGCCACGTTGCGATAGGTACCGATAAAGAGAACCACTTGGTTATTTGCCATTACTTACTCCTTTCGCTCGAGTAGTAAACGATATGCTTACGTAGAGGTGAGAGCATTTCCTCACTCAAAGATAGGGTTTGGGGCCATTGCCCGGTTGACGTGCCTCGCGCTCTCTCATAGGAGTATAAGGAGGTAGCGTCATGAAAGCGTCATGAGCATCGTCATGGCGGCGGCCCCAAAGCTGACCCACAGATGAGCCAGAACGCGCCCAGGCCGGGAAGCGCACCGACCAGCAGGTGGACACGATCAAGCAGGGTTGGCATCCCGAGGGGATCTTCAGGATCAGGGAGTTCGCTTCCCCTCGTTTTGCAGTGAGGAAATGCTCTCAGTTGTTTGAATACTCGTGTTACAAGAATCCTTTCCACAACGTCTATGCATGTATAGACCCAACTATAAAAGCCAGCTACATGCTGGCACGGAAGGAAAAATATATGATCGGGCCATTCAATTGGATAGATTTACTCTTTCTTGTGACTATCGTTCTGCTTGTCTTCAATGGTTTGCGCAATGGCGCTGTTTTCAGCCTTGTTAATCTGCTGGCTATTCCTATAGCATTTGGGGTAGCTGTGTTCTTTGGGAAACCATTCACATTGTTTCTTACGTCTAACGGCCTGTCCATCTCACCTTTAATCTCCTACATCGTGTTGTTCTTTGGTTCAATCCTGGTGCTGCACATTATTGGGACAGCAGTGCGAGGCGTAGTGCGTGCTATACCTATTGTCGGCCTGGGCGATTCGCTGCTTGGTGGGGTGATTGGCTTTATCGAAGCCTGGCTCTTGTGGTTGATTGTACTGCTTGTGATAGGTCATTTTTTACAGGGTATCCAGGGGGCTATTCAAACAGGAAACCACATTATTCCGGGTCTGAATATCACAATTCAACAGTATCAGACCTGGCATGATACCTACAACCAGGCGGTGAATAACAGCTTCTTCGCAAGAGTGAATGGCTTTATTATCAAGGAGCTACCCGCACTGCCGACCACACTGCCGAGCTTGAGTTCTTAGAGGCGGGGCAACAGGCTTGCGTTCTCGCAATCGAGTGCTACAATAAAAGCTACAAGCAGTAAAATACATTTAAATGGAGGAGCATTACGGCAAAGCAAGGTCGTCTGATCGATACGTCTTCTCGTGGGAGGATGGAACACGCCTTCCTGGTAGCTGTAGAGCAAGACGAGAGTGACAGTTGGTGGAGTGTTGAAGACTCATTGGGCGAACTGGGAACACTGGCGCGTACCGCTGGGGCCGAAGTTGTTGGGACCATGGTTCAACGCATGCATCATCCAGATGTAGCGACCTATATAGGAAAAGGACGTGCGCAGGAACTGAGTGATACCGAGAAACAACTCGGTTTCGACCTGGTCATCTTCGATGATGAACTTTCCCCCTCGCAGCAGCGCAACCTTGAAAAGCTGCTCGATGCACGTGTGATTGATCGTACCGCGCTGATTCTCGATATCTTTGCGCAACATGCTCGTACGCGTGAGGGACGCTTGCAGGTTGAGCTGGCGCAGTTGGAGTATCGCTTGCCTCGCCTGGCCGGGCGCGGTGTGCAGCTTTCACGCCAGGCGGGCGGTTCGCGAAGCGCCGGCGCGGGTGGCGTTGGCGGCGCTATCGGTGTGCGCGGTCCTGGTGAAACAAAGCTGGAGCTTGACCGGCGGCGTATTCGCAGCCGTATCGCTGAATTACGCGAAGAGATCGAAGCAGTGCGCGAGCAGCGTAAAGTGCATCGCAGGCAGCGTGCGGCCCAGGCCATTCCTGTCGTTGCCGTGGTTGGCTATACCAATGCCGGAAAGTCTACCCTCTTCAACGCACTCACTGAAGCCGAAGTGCTGACGGAGGATAAGCTCTTTGCCACGCTTGACCCCACTACCCGTCATGTTGTGTTGCCGGGCAATCAAGAAGCCCTGCTCACCGATACCGTGGGGTTCATCCAGAAATTGCCTACCAAGTTGATTGCTGCTTTTCGAGCGACACTCGAAGAGGTTGTTGATGCCGATTTGCTGCTGGAAGTGGTGGATGTCAGCCACGAAAACGCCATCGAGCAGAGTGAAACGGTCAACGATGTCCTGCATGGCCTGGAAGCCGCTGATAAGCCGCGTGTCACGGCTTTGAACAAGATCGATCTGCTCGATGACCCGTCTGAAGTCGATACCTCGCTCTACCCCAATGCAGTCGCCGTTTCTGCCCTGCACAAGGCCGGGTTGGATGCGCTGCGCGAGAAAATCGCCCAGGTGCTGGCTGCCAGTATGGAAGCGATAGAAGTGACGATCCCTTACGATAAGAGCGAGCTGGTAGAACTCTTTCACCGCCGTGGGCATGTAGAGCGCGAGGAGCACCTTCCCGAGGGGACGCTGCTTGCCGGTCGCCTGCCGTGCTCGTTAGGGGGGTACTACACGCGGTACAAACGGGTACAATGATGGATTTTGACAACATAATCGGACAACCAGTAGGCCGATCATGGGGTTTAATTTGTTACCCTGGATATTCGATGAGGCACGGGAGCCGATAAATTGGCGGTGGGCGCGAAGTAGTGATACGCGCTCCGCTTCGCTTCGCTGAGGCCCCTACTTTCCTCTTTTGCGATATAATAAGTGCAAATCGACGAATCTCGTTAGGGCAGTCGTAGGAGCAACCATATGGTCGACACGGCGCGTTTTCTGGTCCGTTTTTGGGGAGTACGGGGCAGCTATCCAACCCCCGGACCGCACACGGTGCGCTATGGAGGAAATACCGCCTGTGTCGAAGTCGAGGTAGGGAAGCATACGTTGATCCTGGACGCGGGGAGCGGCATCATTCGCCTGGGCAATGAGCTTTTGCGACGTTCGAGGGGCAAAGCGCTCAACCTCGCGCTCTTCATTACCCACGGTCATGCTGATCACCTGCTCGGCCTCCCTTTTTTCACTCCTTTGTATGAGCCTCGCACCTCCATCGATTTTTTCGGTCCAGGTCTCGCGGGTCGAAGTATCGAGCAACTTGTAACCCCACTGATGTCTCCACCGTATTTCCCAGTAGATATACGGAGCTTACCGTCGCATCGCACCTTTCATACTATCACCGACCAGGAGCAAATTATCTGGAATAGTGGTGATATCAGACCTGGAGTCATTAGTGGCCGAGAAAACACAGAAGCAGCGGAGGTGTGT
>Ga0207646_10001949_pt1 | contig 24766 bp, 29 predicted proteins | sample KBSK5502metaG_FD_184343 | JGI IMG/M metagenome (GOLD analysis project Ga0207646, IMG submission 184343) | Corn, switchgrass and miscanthus rhizosphere microbial communities from Kellogg Biological Station, Michigan, USA - KBS K5-50-2 metaG... | ecosystem: Host-associated > Plants > Roots >...
GGCCTTCCAGCAGATCGCGCGCTTCGATCTGCAGTACCTCGAGGTGCCGCCGGACGCGCCAACGGGTCATTAGGAGAACGCTCCCGCGTCTACCTATAGCGGGCGACGGCGCCGATCGCGACGGCAAGCCCTTCGAGCCGGAGGAGCAGGTGGGGAAGCCTCTCCAGCACCGTGCAACAGTAACGTCGTAGGGCGCCCGCACTAGACTTGGGCGGCGAAATGCAGCTGGAGCGGCTCATCGCAGCGCTCGCTCCGACCGACGTCGTTGGAGACGGTGCCATCGAGATCCGCGAGCTGGCGTACGACGCGCGGGAGGTGCCACGCGACTCCCTGTTCTTCTGCGTCCCGGGTGCGAGGGCAGACGGCCACGAGTTCGCGGCGGAGGCGCTCGAGCGGGGGGCGGTCGCGCTCGTCGTGGAGCGGAGGCTCGAGCTCGACGCGCCGCAAGTCGTCGTGCCCAGCGTCCGTACCGCGATGCCGCGGGCCGCGGTGCAGTTCTTCGGCGATCCGACGGCACGACTGCCTGTCGCTGCGATCACGGGCACGAACGGCAAGACGACCACGGCCTATCTCCTCTGGTCGATTCTCGCTGCCGCCGGTGAGCGGCCCGGCTTGCTCACCAATGTCGAACGGCGTGTGGGCGGCGAAGTGCGCGAAGTCGGTCTCAATACGCCGGAGTCGATCGACCTCCAACGCCTCTTCAAGGAGATGCTCGAGCAGGGGAATCGCGCGTGCGTGATGGAGGCGACGTCGATGGCGTCCGCGAAGGGGCGGCTCGAGGGAGCTCGATTCGCCGTGCTCGTCTTCACGAACCTGACGCAGGACCACCTCGACTTCCATGGCACGATGGAGGAGTACTTCGAATCCAAGCGGCGTCTCTTCGCGCAGGCGACTCGAGCGGTCGTGAACGTCGGCGACGAGTACGGTGAGCGGCTCGCAGCCGAGCTACCCGCCGCGATGACATTTCGGCCCGACGACGAACTCCCCGACGTGGAACTGAAGCTCGCCGGGCGGTTCAACGTCGAGAACGCGCTCGCGGCAGCCGCCGCTGCACGCGCGCTCGGGGTCGGCGAGGCGGCGATCAAGCAGGGCATCGAGGCCGTCGACCGGGTCCCGGGCCGGTTCGAACGAGTCGACGAGGGTCAGCCTTTCACCGTGCTGGTCGACTACGCGCACACGCCGGGAGCGCTCGAGACCGCGCTCCGGGCCGCGCGCGAGCTTGGTCGCGGCGGGCGACTGATCTGTGTCTTCGGAGCGGGCGGTGACCGCGATCGAGTCAAGCGGCCGTTGATGGGACGGGTGGTCGCGGAGCTCGCAGATGTCTCGCTCGTGACGTCGGACAACCCGCGCGGGGAGGACCCCGCCGCGATCGCCGCGGAGGTCGTCGACGGGCTCGGCCTCGAGGTGGAGCTCGACCGGCGCCGGGCGATCGAGCACGTGCTCGAATCCGCGCAACCCGGCGACGTCGTCGTGATCGCGGGCAAGGGTCACGAGCAGGGTCAGGAGATCGCCGGCCGGAAGCTTCCCTTCGACGACCGTGAGGTGGCGCGCGAGGTCTTGCGCCGGCTGGGTGCGCCTGCGTGATCGCGCTCGAGACAACCCTTCTCGACGGCCTCGGCCGCCTCGACGCGGGCGCCGACTGCTTCACTGGCGTGCAGGTCGACTCGCGCCGCATCGTGGCGGGCGATCTCTTCGTCGCCGTGGGCAGTGGCTCGGAGTTCGTGGAGGACGCGCGCACGCGCGGCGCGGCCGCAACGCTCGTCCCGCACGACGCGTTCGCCGCCCTGGCTCGGATCGGGCGGGCTGTACGCGAGCGCAGCTCGGCGCGGGTCGTGGGCATCACGGGCTCGATGGGGAAGACGTCGACGAAGGACATCCTCGCCGCGTTGAGCGCCCCTTCCGCGCGCACGGTTGCAGCTGAGTCCAGCTTCAACAACGAAGTCGGCGTGCCGCTGACTCTCTGCCGCCTCGAAGAGAACACCGAGGTCTGCATCCTGGAGCTGGCGATGCGCGGCTTCGGGCAGATTGCCGAGCTCGCGGAGATCGCGCGGCCTCAGATCGGCGTCGTCACGAACGTCGGCCCTGTTCACCTGGAGCTCGTGGACTCGCTGGAGGGCGTCGCCCGGGCAAAGAGCGAGCTGATCGCCGCGCTCCCCACTGGCGGCACTGCGATCGTGCCCGCCGACTTTCCGGTGACTCGAGCCGACGTCGAGGTCGTGCGAGTCGGAGCACCGCAGGCGAGCCGCGTCGACGGGAGAACGGTCGTCGGCGGTGTGAGCTTCAACTTCACGGCGCAGCATCAGATTCAGAACGCGGCGACCGCGCTTGCCGCATTCGACGCGCTCGACCTGCCGCGCCCCGAGTCCGTCGACGTCGATTTCGCCCGCTGGCGCGGGGAGGAGCAAGAGCTCCCAGGCGGCGGCCTTCTGATCAACGACGCCTACAACGCCAACCCCGTCTCAATGCGGGCCGCCCTCGCGTATCTCGCCGAGCGGGCGGGCGACCGGCGGCGCGTCGCGATCCTCGGCGACATGGCCGAGCTCGGCCGCACCGGGCCGGCGTACCACCGCGAAGTCGGGGCCGCAGCCTCGGAGCTGGGCGTCGACGAGCTGCTCGCCGTCGGGGAGCTCGCTCGCGGGTACCTTGACGCCGGCGTCCCGGGCCGGTGGGTCGCAAACGCCCACGACGCACTACGTCAAGTGGACGAGCTCGTCCGGCCAGGCGACGCGGTGCTCGTGAAGGCATCACGGGCCGTCGGTCTCGAAGCTGTGGCAGCCGCTCTCACTCAGATACCAACGACCACGTGATCCGCGTTCTTGCCGCAGGAGTGGTCGCGATGATCGTGTCGATCGTCGTCGGTCCAAAGTTCATCGCGTTTCTGCGCCGGAACGAATTCGGCCAGCACATCCGCGAGGAGCTACCGGAAGGCCACCGTGTGAAACAGGGTACGCCGACGATGGGCGGCCTGCTGATCCTGGTCGTCGCCACGGGCGCGTTCCTCGCCGTGTCGAAGTACAAGGTCCCCGCGCTCACCGTGCTCTTCGTCACGCTTGGCTGCGGTGCAATCGGGTTTCTCGACGATTTCATCAAGCTCACGCACAGGCGTTCGCTCGGCTTGCGCGGGCGGTGGAAGATGTTGCTGCTCGCCCTGATCACCGTCGGCGTCGGCTTCGCGGCGGCTCACCAGCAACTGCCTACGAATGTCTTCATTCCGGTCGTGCACTGGAACGTCGAGCTCTCGTGGGGTTGGTACGTCCTGTTGTTCCTTGTGATCGCAGGCACCGCCAACGGCGTCAACCTCACCGACGGGCTCGACGGCCTGGCAGCGGGAACGGGGATCATCGCTCTCATCACCTTCACGGCGATCTCGGTGGTGACCTACATCCGTTCGGGCAACCCGGGTGGGCGCTTCGACAGCCGACTCGATCTCGCGATCGTCGGCGCCGCGCTGATCGGGGCCACGATCGGGTTCCTCTGGTACAACGCCTTTCCCGCGGAGGTGATCATGGGTGACACGGGGGCGATGGCGCTCGGCGGCGCGCTCGCCGCGATGGCGATCTTCACTCAGACCATCTTCCTCTTGTTGTTCATCGGCGGGATCTTCGCGCTCGAGGCGCTCTCCGTGATCGTGCAGGTCATCGGCTTCAAGTACTACGGCAGGCGCGTCTTCCTGATGGCGCCGATTCACTACCACTTCGAGATGAAGGCGTGGTCCGAGACCAAGATCATGGTGCGATTCTGGATCATCACCGCGATCCTCTGCGCGATCGGCTTCGCGCTCTTCTACCGCGACTTCACCTTCTTCAGACACTGAGCGGGCCACTCGAAGAGCTCGCTCGGTCCGGCGATACCGTCGTCGCGATCGGTGCAGGCGAATTGACGAAGGCACTTGCCACCCGAGTCGCGCCCGACGGAGACGTCCTGCTCGTCGACGAGTCGGTCGACGAGCTGGAGCGCGTGCTCAGAAGCGCGCCCGGACCGAACGTCTTCTACCTGGTCGGCGTCGCGGACGTCCTTCCCCTCACGGACGGAAGCGTGGACGCAGTCCTGAGCCGGCTCGCGCCGAGTGAGTGCGGTCCGGCGGAATTCTTTCGCGTCCTCCGGAAGGGTGGGCGGGTCGAGGTTTCGAGGAGCGACCAGGACCCGAAGGGCCGGGCGTTGAACTTAGAGCCGCGTGAGATCGAACGACTCTTCAGCGACTCCGGGTTCGTCGGAGTGACGGTGGCGTCGGCGGACGGCCGGCTCTCGGTCACAGCGCACAGACCGTGAAGCTCCCGCGCCGGGCGCTCGTCTTGGGGCTCGCCCGTTCCGGGCAGGCGGCGGCCCTGGCTCTCGCCCGCCGTGGCGTCCCCACCGTCGGCGTCGATCGTGCGGGCGACCTCGACACCGGGAGGCTTGCCGAGGCGGGCGTCGAAATTCACCTCGGGACTGAGGAGGAAGGTCTGCTGGACGACGTCGAGCTGCTCATCAAGAGCCCGGGCGTACCCGGGGAATCGCCGCTGGCAGCGGCCGCGCGTGCGCGTGGGATCCCGATCTGGAGCGAGATCGAGCTCGGCTTCCGCCTGCTTCGTAACCCGTTCGTCGGCATCACCGGGACGAACGGCAAAACGACGACGACGGAGCTGCTTGGCGCGATGTTCCGCGCGGCAGGGACGCCCGTTGCCGTCGCCGGCAACGTCGGCCGGCCGCTGACGAGCTTCGATGACGCTCTCGACAAGGAGGCCTGGATCGTCTGCGAGCTGTCGAGCTTCCAGCTCGAGGACGTCCACCGCCTACGTCCCCGCGTTGCCGTGTTGCTCAACCTCGAACCGGACCATCTCGACCGTCACGATTCGTACGAGGCCTACCGGGACGCCAAGCTGCGGATCTTCGAGAACCAGACCGAAGCCGACGTCGCGATCGTCCCGCGCGACTTCGGAGCTGTCCCGGGCGGCGCGGACCGAGTCGAGTTTCACGCAGACGATCCGCTACCCGCGGAGCCGCTCATTCCCGGCGAGCACAACCGCGAGAATGCAGCGGCCGCGACGGCGGCCGCGCGGGCTGCGGCCGTTCCGGACGTTGCAATCGCAGCAGCGCTGCGCACGTTTCCGGGTGTCGAGCATCGCCTCGAGCTCGTAGCCGAGCTCGACGGCGTTCGCTTCGTCAACGACTCGAAGGCAACGAACACGGCGGCGGCCCGGCGAGGCATCGCCGCTTACGGCGGCTGGCCGCTTCGTCTCATTCTCGGCGGCTCGTTGAAGGGCGAGTCGTTCGACGAGCTCGCCGAGGAGCTGCCCGCCTCGGTGCGTTCGATCGACCTCATCGGTGAGGCGACGGAGCAACTTGCAGCGTCGCTCGCCCGCGCCGGCCGCTCGTTCCGCCGTTCCGGTGACCTCGCAACCGCCGTGGGCGCCGCGGCAGGAGACGCCGAGCCCGGTGACGTCGTGCTGCTGTCGCCCGCCTGCGCGAGCTATGACCAGTTCCGCAACTTCGAAGAGCGCGGAGAGGCATTCCGCCTGCTCGTCGGGGAGCTGTGGTGAAGAAGGCGCAGCTCGAATCGCATCTGCTCGTCCTGGTCACGCTTGCTCTGGTCGCGTTCGGCCTGGTGATGGTTTACAGCGCCACGTCGGCTCCGGCCGCACTCGAACGCACCGACCCGATGTCATACCTGAAGAAGCAGGGCATCTATGCGCTGATCGGTGTCGGGCTGATGATGACGGCTTCGCGGTTCGACTACCGGCGCCTGCGCCTGCTCGCGCCTCCGCTGGTGCTGACGGCGCTCGGCGGTTGTCTCGCGGTGCTCGTGATCGGATCCAGGATCAACGGCGCGCGCCGCTGGATCGAGCTCGGCCCGGCGACGTTTCAGCCGTCCGAGCTGGCCAAGCTCGCGCTCGCTGTGTGGGCGGCCGCGTATCTGTCCAAGCGGCCGGCACCACGCACGCTGAAGGAGTTGTGGCGCCCGATGGGGCTGCTGCTCGGCGTCTTCTGCCTCCTGATCCTCGCCGAGCCGGATCTCGGCACCGCGATCTCGCTCGTCGTCGTCCTGCTCGCCGTGCTGCTGATCTCCGGGACACCGGTCCCGACGCTGGCGGCCGGAACGGGCATCGCGGCGACCCTGGGCCTCGTTGCGATCTGGTTCGAGCCGTATCGGCGGGCGCGCATCTTCAGCTTCATCGATCCCTGGAAGGACCCGCAGGGTGCCGGCTTCCAGACCGTGCAGGCGCTCATCTCGCTCGGGTCCGGCGGTTTCCTCGGAGCGGGTCTCGGGCACGGCGTCGCCAAGATCAACTACCTGCCGGAGGCGCACACCGACATGATCTTCGCGGTCATCGGCGAAGAGCTCGGACTGCTGGGAGTCACGGCGGTGATCGCCGCCTATGCCACGTTCGCCTACGCGGGACTGCGCGTGGCGCTCGAATGCAGGGACCCGTTCGGGAAGCGCCTCGCTGCCGGGATCGTCGCGCTTGTCTGCGGGCAGGCGGTGATCAACCTTGCAGCCGTCCTCGGCCTCGCTCCACTGACCGGGATTCCGCTGCCGTTCATCTCCTACGGTGGCTCGAGCCTCGTTGTGGCGCTCCTGGGAGTGGGGATCCTCCTTAACATCGCCGGCAGGCATGGAGCAGCAGAAGCAAAACGTGCGGTGCCTGATCGCAGCCGGCGGAACCGTGGGGCACGTCGCGCCGTCGCTGGCGGTCGCTGAAGCCCTGCAGCGACGCGGTGCGCAGGTCACGTTCGCCGGCACGCCCGACCGCGTCGAGGCACGGCTCGTTCCCCAAGCCGGGTACGAGCTCGACACGTTCCGGATCTCAGGTCTGCCGCGTCGGCCGTCGCCTGAGCTGGCGCGCTCGCTGCTGCTGGCAGTACAGGCCCCGCGCGCCTGCGCGCGCATTCTCGAATCGAGGCGGCCCGACGTCGTGCTCGGCGGAGGCGGCTACGTCGCGGGACCGATGGTCTACGCTGCCGCGCGGCGAAAGATCCCGACGGCGCTGATGGAGGCCGATGCGCACCTCGGGCTTGCCAACCGGCTCGCCGCGCCGTTCGCGGAGCGCGTGTTCCTCTCGTTCCCGATTGCCGGACGCGACGGGCCAAAGTACCTGGTCACGGGCAGACCGATTCCGGCGCGCTCGCAAGCCATGCCGCAAGAGGAAGCGCGCAGGCTGTTCGGCCTTCCGGGCGGCGGCCCTGTGCTGCTCGTCTTCGGCGGCTCGCTCGGCGCGCGTGCGCTGAACGAGCTCGCGCTCGGAGCGTTCGGAGAGTCGGGGCCGGCGGTGCTGCACCTGGCGGGCACACGCGACTACGACGAGCTGAGTTCGAGGGTGACCAGGCCGGACTATCGCCTGTTCGCATTCACCGAGGAGTTCGGGGCCGCGCTCGGTGCCAGCGACCTCGCGCTCGCCCGGGCCGGCGGCTCGGTCTGGGAGCTCGCTGCCGCGGGCAAGCCCGCGGTGCTCGTTCCCGGGCTCTTCGCGACCGGCGACCACCAGACGAAGAACGCGCGCTACTTCGAGCAGGGCGGTGGTGCGATCGTCATGCCGGAGAGCGACCTTGCGCAAGCGCCGGACCTCATCCGCGCCCTGCTCGACGATCCGCAGAGGCTTGCGGAGATGTCCGTGGCGATGACGCGCCTCGCCCGGCCGGATGCGGCTGACGAGATCGCCGAGGAGCTCATTGCCCTCGCCGCTTGACGGACGCAAGCTCTGGATCGCGGGCATCGGCGGCGCGGGGATGAGCGCGTACGCGTTGCTCGCGCGGGCCTGGGGGGCGGAGGTGCGCGGCTGGGACCGGACACACACCCCGTACCTCGAGCAGCTCACAGGGATCGACGTCGAGATCTCGGAGGAGTTTCCCTCGCCACCGTCTGGTTGGGAGCCGTTCGTGTCGACGGCGTTTGCCGGTCGAGTTGTGGGTAAGAGCCGTGCCGCGCTCCTCGCCGAGCTCGTGTCCCTGCGCGATTCGATCGTCGTCGCAGGCGCACATGGCAAGACGACGACGAGCGCCATGATCGCTTTCTGTCTCGAAGGGCTCGGCCGTGATCCTGCCTGGTTGGTCGGCGCCGACGTCCCGCAGCTCGGCGGCAACGCCGGAACGGGAGCAGGCTGGCTCGTCGTGGAAGGAGACGAATCGGACCGCACGATTGCCGAGCTGCACCCGCGGATCGCGGTCGTGACGAACATCGATCTCGACCATCACGCGACCTTCGCCTCGCACGCGGACGTTGCGGAGCTCTTCGCGGCCTGGCTCGCGAACATTCCGGCGGTCGTGCGCGGCGACGAGCTCTCTCCGTACGAGGGACCACTCGCGGTTGCGGGTCGGCACAACCGGCGGAACGCGGCCACTGCGCTCGCGGCGCTCGAGCTCGCCGGCGTCGATCGCGATGAAGCTGCAGGCGTGCTCGCCGATTTTCGCGGCGCTGCCCGACGGCTCGAGCATCGTGGCCGGGCCGGAGAGGTCGAGGTCTACGACGACTACGCCCATCATCCGGCCGAGATCGCAGCGACGCTAGACGCGCTCGAGAACGGCGGTCGCCTGCTCGTCCTCTTCCAACCCCATCTCTATTCCCGAACCCGGCATCTCGCCACCGAGCTCGCGGCTGCGCTCGCCGTCGCCGATGTCGTCGCCGTGACCGATGTCTATCCCGCGCGCGAGCAGCCGGTCGAGGGAGTGTCGGGCAAGCTCGTCGTCGACGCACTCAGCGACCTCCGGCCGGGAATGCTCGTCGCCTGGACGCCCACGGTCGACGAAGGCGCCCGGTTCCTCGCCGGTCAGATCCGCTCGGGTGACCGTGTCGTGACCATCGGCGCGGGCGACGTCGATCGTGCCGCGGGAGCCCTCCTCGAGACCCTCGGATGAAGATCGACGAAGGGGTTCGTCTCTCACGCTTCACCACACTCGGCACGGGAGGGCCCGCTTCGGCCTTTGCACGACCGCAGACGATCGACGAGCTACAGGAAGCACTCGGCTTCGCACGGGAGCGAGGACTGCCGGTGGCTGTCCTCGGCCTCGGCTCGAACCTGCTCGTCGCCGATCGCGGCTTCGACGGTCTCGCGCTCAAGCTCGCCGGCGAGCTCTCGCAGGTCGACGTGAACGGAGATCTGCTGGTGGCCGGGGGCGGAGCGCCGAATGCAGTCGCCCTCCACCGTGCCCGCGGAGCGGGCCTCGGCGGCTTCGAGTTCGCGTGTGCGATTCCGGGCACGGCCGGCGGGGGCGTCTGGATGAACGCCGGCGCGTACGGCGGCGACTGGGCCGGGATCCTCGAACGGGCGCTCGTCGTCGACGGCGACGGCGCGGAGTGGCGGACGGTGTCCGAGCTCGGCCTCCGCTACCGGCACTCGGATCTGGAGCACGGCCAGGTCGTCGCGCGGGTCGAGTTCCGGCTCTCGCCGCGTCCGCCCTCCGAGATCAAGGGGCTCGTCGCCGACCTGCAGGCGCAACGAAAGGCAGCGCAGCCGACGAACAAGCGCACGTACGGAAGCGTGTTCAAGAACCCCGACCACGAGCTCTCCGCCGGCCGGATGCTCGAGACCTGCGGGCTCAAGGGCCACAGGATCGGCGGCGCGCAGATCTCGCCTCGCCACGCGAACTTCATCGAGAACGCCGACGGGGCCCGCTCGGCCCATGCGATTGCCCTGATGGCCGAGGCCCGCAGGCGCGCATGGGAACAGTTCGGCGTCGAGTTGGAGCACGAGGTCGAGTTCCTCGGGGAGATCGAGCTGCCTCCCGTCTCCGGGTAGGACCCGCGGTCACAGCGGCGAAGTGAGCCGCGTGGGCGAGAAGGTTCTCCGGCTCCCGCGCAGGCGGGGCCCTGACGTGTTGCGATTTGCACCCTCGGCCCGGTCGCTTGCGATCGGTGCTGCGATCGTGCTCCTGGCGGCAGGGCTCTACGCTCTCGCGCGCGGTACATCGATGTTCGCCGTGCGCTCGATCGAGGTCGAGGGCGCTTCGCCTGCACTCGCGGCCGAAGTCCGTGGAGAGCTTCGGTCCTTCGTGGGCCGCAGCCTCGTCGCCGTGAACGGCGGGGCCGTCGAGCAACGCGTGGACGGCCTCCCGAGCGTTCGCGAAGCCACGGTCGACCGTTCGTTCCCGCACACCCTCCGGATCCGCGTCGTGCCGGAGGTGCCTGTTGCCGTGCTCAGGCGAGGAGCGGAGTCCTGGCTGGTGTCCGCCCGTGGACGTGTCGTCGTGACGATCCCGCTGGGGACGCGCAGAGACCTTCCCCGGATCTGGGTCCCGACACGGACCGAGATCGCAAAGGGCGCTTTCCTTGTCGATGGGCCGGGTGCGCTCGCGGCTCGCTCGCTCGCAGCCTTCGTGGGCAGCGGCTTCTCCAGCCGGGTCGCATTCGTGCGCGGGCTCGACGGTCAGATCACCCTCGGCCTGCGCGGCGGGCTCGAGATCAAGTTGGGCGCCCCGGTCGACCTGCGCCTGAAGATCGCGATCGCGCGTGGCATCCTCCCGACCCTGGCGCTACCCGGAGCGGGCGGTCCCGACTATCTGGACATCACCGTCCCTGAGCGCCCGGTCGCGGGCCGCAACCCTCAACCCTCAGGTCGAGCTTGATGGTTGCGCGCGTTGACACCCCGGTATCAGCAGCGTACCCTCCTGCGAAGGAGGCGCTCGGCAGCCCCAACGCTTTAGTCCAGCTTGAGGCCGGGCCATCTTCAGTCGTATGAGCCAAACAGGGAATTACCTCGCGGTCATCAAGGTCGTCGGCGTCGGCGGCGGAGGCACGAATGCGGTCAACCGCATGGTGGACGCAGGCCTTTCCGGGGTCGAGTTCATCGCCGTGAACACCGACGCGCAGGCGCTGATGATGACGGACGCCGACGTGAAGATTCAGGTGGGTGCAGAGGTGACGCGCGGGCTCGGGGCCGGAGCGGACCCCGAAGTCGGGTTGGCCGCCGCGCAGGAGAGCCGCGACGAGCTCAAGGAGGCCCTCAAGGGCGCGGACATGGTCTTCATCACCGCCGGCGAGGGCGGCGGCACCGGCACCGGCGGGGCGCCCATCGTCGCGGAGCTCGGTCAGGAGATCGGCGCACTCACGGTCGGCGTCGTCACGCGGCCCTTCGCGTTCGAGGGTCGCAAGCGAGCCGAGCAGGCTGAGCGCGGTGTCGACCACTTGCGAGACCGGGTCGACACGTTGATCGTGATCGAGAACGACCGGCTCCTCCAAGTCGTCGAGCGCCAGACCTCGGTCGTCGAGGCGTTCCGAATGGCGGACGACATCCTGCGCCAGGGTGTCCAGGGGATCACCGACCTGATCACCGAGCCCGGCCTCGTGAATCTGGATTTCGCCGACGTCAGGACGATCATGCGTGACGCCGGCTCGGCCCTGATGGGAATCGGCCGCGCCTCCGGCGAGAACCGCGCGGCCGAGGCGGCGCGGACCGCAGTGTCGTCCCCGCTCCTCGAAGCGTCGATCGAAGGCGCCACCGGGATCCTGCTCAACATCACCGGCGGCTCCGACATCGGACTGTTCGAGGTCAACGAGGCGGCCGAAGTGGTCACCGGAGCAGCCGACCAGAACGCCAACGTCATCTTCGGTGCAGTCATCGACGACGCGCTTCGCGAGGAGGTCCAGGTCACCGTCATCGCCACCGGATTCGGAGGCCGGGGCGGCCGGCGTGCGCGGCGGAGGGAATCGACTCCCGAGGCGCCGCTGCCGGCGACTTCCGCTGCGGAAGGCTTCGACGTCTCGCACGAGGTGCTCGACGTGCCCTCGTTCCTCCGCGACGACTGATCCGCGAAAAGTCCGCGGAAAATGCTGCGCATTTTCCGCGGGTGAAGGGTTAGGACTTCCCCCTCGGCTCGTCGCCCGGGTTTGGAACAGGTTCCCCACGGTTATCTGTGGCGTGCCCTCTTGGGGTTTCATCCTCCCGGTTGGCCCCACGACCCGGTCCGTCGCTCCGGCTGCGCCTCTTCGAGACCAGCCGGAGCGGCACCTTCACGACGCTCGTTAGCATCGTCGGGCGATGGCCCAGATGCTCTTGAAGACGCCGCTCCACGACCGGCACATCGCTCTCGGCGCGCGCATGGTTCCGTTCGCCGGCTGGGAGATGCCGGTGCAGTACGAAGGAGTCATCCCCGAGCACCTGGCCGTCCGGACAGACTGCGGTGTCTTCGACGTCTCGCACATGGGGGAGCTCGAGGTCGAGGGCCCGCGGGCGACGACCCTCTTGCAGGCGACACTCTCGAACGATCTCGACAAGATCGGTCCCGGCCAGGCGCAGTACACGCTTCTGACGAACGAACGCGGCGGGATTGTCGACGACCTGATCGTCTACCGGCTCGGGGATTTCCGCTACCTGCTGATCGTGAACGCTGCCAACCGCGAGACCGACTTCCGCTGGCTGAAGGAGCGCGAGGTCCCGGGCTCCGACGTCCGCGACGTCTCCGACGAGTACGGCCTCCTCGCGGTCCAGGGGCCGCGGGCGATCGAGCGGCTCGGGCTGCCCGACGCTTCGCAGTTCACGTTCGCGGAAGGAGAGATCGACGGGATCCAGTGCATGGTGAACCGCACCGGTTACACCGGTGAACGGGGCTGCGAGATCCTCGTGATGGCCGAGGATGCCGGCGTTCTCTGGGATCGCGTGCTCGAACGAGGCGCTGTCCCGTGCGGACTGGGCGCACGCGACACACTGCGGCTCGAGGCCTCACTGCCTCTGCACGGGAACGACATCACGCCCGACACCGACGCGATCTCCGCCGGGCTCGGTTGGTCCTGCGCGCTGGACAAGGAGTTCTCGGGCGCTGCGGAGTTGCGCGAGCTCAAGGCTCGCGGTCCCGAGCGCAAGCTCGTCTCGTTCGTCATGGAGGAGAAAGCGGTGCCGCGGCAAGGCATGACCATCGAGGGCGGCGGCGAGGTCACGTCGGGAACCCACTCGCCGCTGCTCGACCGCGGCATCGGGATGGGCTACGTCTTGGCAGACTCCGCCAAGCCGGACACCGAGCTGACGATCGACGTCCGTGGCAAGCCGCGGCGGGCGCGTGTCGTCAAGAGACCGATCTACAAGCGAGAGGAGTAGTCCAGGTGGCCGCGAGCGAGAGCTATCCCGACGATCTGAACTACCACGCCGAGCACGACTGGGCGCGCATCGAGGGCGACGAGGCAGTGCTCGGCATCACGTGGTTCGCGCAGGACGCGCTCGGTGAGCTCGTCCACTACGAGCCGCCGAACGAGGGGGACGCGATCGCGAAGGATTCGGCGTATGGCGAAGTCGAATCCGTGAAGGCGGTCTCGGACGTGATCGCGCCGTTGTCCGGTGAAGTGCTCGAGGTGAACGCGAAGGTCGTCGAGGAGCCGGAGACCGTCAACGACGACCCGTACGGCGAGGGGTGGCTGATTCGGATCCGTCTGTCAAACGCGACCGAAGTCGACTCACTCCTGGACGTCGACGCCTACAAGCAAGTCGTCGCCGAAGCCTGATTTGAGCTACCTCTCGCTGACCGAGCGGGACCGCGAAGAGATGCTCGCGGCGATCGGCGTCAGCTCCGTGGAGGAGCTCTTTCGCGACATCCCCAAGGGTGTTCGGTTCGAGCGCGAGCTCGACCTCGAGCCGCCGCTGTCGGAGCAGGAGCTCTCGCGCCACCTCGAAGAGCTCGCGGCGCGGAACGTCGACACGAGCAGGGAGCTCTCGTTCCTCGGCGCGGGCATCTACGACCACTACGTCCCGGCTGTCGTCGACACAGTGCTCCAGCGTGGCGAGCTCCTCACGGCGTACACGCCGTACCAGCCGGAGATGAGCCAGGGTGTGCTCCAGGCGATCTTCGAGTACCAGACCGTGATCTGTGAGCTGACCGGGATGGACGTCTCGAACGCCTCGGGCTACGACGGCACGACCGTTGCTGCCGACGCCTGCTACGTGGCGAAGTATGCGACAGGCCGGACGAAGGTCGTCGTGACCGAGGCGACGAACCCACAGGTCCGCCAGGTGATCAAGACGTACGCCCCGGGGTTCGGGCTCGAGATCGTCGAGGTTCCTCATCGCGGCGGCGTGACGGATCCGGACGAGCTACGCCTGGCGGCGACGGATGCGGCTTGCGTGATCTTCCAGCAACCGAACTTCTTCGGCTGCCTCGAGCCGGCGCCTGACCTGGCGGCCGCCGCGAACGCCGCGGAGGCGATCGCAGTCGCGCACGTCGATCCGATCTCACTCGGCGTGCTCGAGGCGCCGGGTGCCTACGGCTGCGGCATGGCCATCGGCGAGGGCCAGAGTGCCGGGAACTACCAGTCCTTCGCGGGACCGCATTACGGCTTCTTCGCGGCACGCAACGATTACATCCGGCGCATGCCGGGCCGAATCGTCGGCGAAACGCTGGACGCCGCGGGAGAACGCGGCTATGTCCTGACGCTGCAGACCCGTGAGCAGCACATCCGGCGCGAGAAGGCGACCTCGAACATCACGACGAACCAGACGCTCCTCGCGCTCGCCGGCCTCGTGCACCTTTCGTGGCTTGGGCCGCAGGGGCTACGCGAGGTGGGGGAGACCTGCATGAGCCTTGCCGCCTTCGCGCAGAGCCGGTTGATCGAGGCGGGGCTCGAGCTGGTGTTTCCCGAACGGGCAACATTCAAGGAGTTTGCCGTCCGCACCGGACGGACCGCAGAGGGCGCCATTCGGTCTGCACGCGAACGCGGGGTGCATCCTGGCTATTCGCTCGGGCGCGACTACCAGGATCTCGGCGACGCGCTGCTCGTCGCGGTCACGGAACGGCGCACGCCCGCAGACATCGACCGTCTCGTCGAAGCGCTGGCGACGTGAAGCTGATCTTCGAGAAGTCACAAGCCGGCCGCCGCGGTGGTGAGCTGCCGCGCTACGACGTTCCGCGTGCGGAGGTGCCCGACGAGCTGAAGCGAGGGTCGCCTCCTAGGCTTCCCGAGCTCGCGGAGCCGGAGCTCGTCCGGCACTTCACGGAGCTCTCGACACGCAACTTCGGCATCGACACGGGCTTCTATCCCCTCGGCTCCTGCACGATGAAGTACAACCCTCGGGTCAACGAGCGCCTGGCGATGGTGGCCGGCTTCCGGGACCTCCATCCCTACCAGGACGAAGACTCGATCCAGGGCGCGCTCGAGCTGATGTGGCGGCTGCAGGAGGCGCTGATCGAGGTGTCGGGCCTGCACGCCTGCTCGCTGCAGCCGGCCGCGGGCTCGCAGGGGGAGCTGACGGGCCTGATGCTCATGCGCGCGTACTTCGCCGATCGCGGCGAGGCCGACCAACGCGACACGATCGTCACCGCCGACACGGCGCACGGCACGAATCCCGCGAGCGTCACGATGGCCGGGTACAAGCTCGCAAAGGTCGCGACCGATGCCCGGGGCAACGTCGACGTCGCGAACCTCCGGGAGCTTGTGAACGAGCGGACCGCCGGGCTGATGCTGACGAACCCGTCCACGCTCGGGCTCTTCGACGAGCACATCGAGGAGATTGCGCAGATCTTCCACGACGTCGGCGCTCTCCTCTACTACGACGGCGCCAACCTGAACGCAGTCTGCGGCGTCTCGAGGCCCGGTGACATGGGCTTCGACATCGTGCACATCAACCTGCACAAGACGTTTTCGCAAACGCATGGCGGTGGAGGCCCCGGCGGCGGTCCGATCGCCGTGCGCGACACGCTCGAGCCGTTCCTGCCGGTTCCGGCAGTCGTGAGGGAGGGGGAGCGGTTTCACCTGGACTTCGACCGCCCGAAGTCGATCGGCAAGGTGCGCGGCTTCACAGGGCCGTTCGGCGTCTTCGTCCGGTCGTATGCGTACATCCGTTCATACGGTCCGCGGCTCCGCGAGATGTCGGAGGTGGCAGTCCTCAATGCCAATTACCTGCTCGCCCGGATCAGGGAGGCGTACGACGTCCCGTACGACCGGCTCGCGATGCACGAGTTCGTGCTGAGTGCCCGCTCGTTGAAGCGCGACCACGGCATCTCTGCGCTCGACGTCGCGAAGCGGCTGATGGATTACGGTTTCCATCCGCCCACGATCTACTTTCCTCTTGTCGTCCCGGAGGCACTGATGATCGAGCCGACCGAGACCGAGGCCAAGGAAACGCTGGACGAGTTCGCGGAAGCGATGCTCGCGATCGCGCGAGAGGCGGAGGACGATCCCGTGCTACTCCGCGAGGCTCCCCATGCACGCCCGGTGAAGCGGCTCGACGAGGTGCTCGCCGCGAAGCGCGCGATCGTCAAATACGGTTTCGAAGACCACCCGGTTCTCGGCAATGAGACGACAGAGCCCCGCCAGCTCGCTACGCGGCGAGCTGCAGGCTGAGCTGCCTGAGTCCGAGCCGCTCGAAGACGAGCTCGACCTCGATCGCCACCGGTGCGAACTGCTCGGCAGGCCAGACGTGCGCGTCGTCTTCGGCCTGCAGCTTCTCGAGGCGGCGGGTCAGTGCCGGATCCTCTGATCGGAGGAGCACCGTCTGCGCGTACGAGCGCGCCCAGACTTCGTGCACCGACTGGAAGTAACGCTGGCGTGAGTAGCCGCCGGGCAAGACGCGCTTCTCGAGCGACATTGCAGCTTCGCGCCATTGTGCGAATGCAGCGTGCACAGCTGACGCCCACGAGCGTGTCTTACGGTCGTAGAAGATCTGATGATCGAGGAGGTGGCCGAGCTCGTGGAGGAATCCGAGGGCAGAGCGGCCTCCCACCCGTGAGACACGCAGATCGATCGGATCACGCTTGCGGAAGCGGTAGGCACCTGCCTCACTGATCGTCGCCGTTGCGACGACCGGCACCGGCGAGAGATCGGATCGCAGTCCATGCAGCATGGACGCGGCCACGAGCGCGCGTTGCAACTCCGCCGTCAGCGGGCTCCGACGTGGTAAGGCGACGACGTCTTCCAATGAACGCAGGCGAGGTTTTCCCTCGCGGGCGACGCACTCGGGGTAGCGACGTTGTCCCATCGGTAAATAATCGGATCTGCATCGGACGGACTTGAGCTGCGTGTCATGCTGTGCAGCGTGAAACTGCGTCGTACGCTTCTCGTCTGCACGGCCGTTTCCTTCGCGGCAGTCGACCTCGTACACAAGTCGCTGGCCCACGCGGACTTCCATCACGCACGCACGCCGTTCGTTGCCCTGAGCATGGCTGCGGTGATCGCAGCGCTCTGCATCCTCGTACCGCGCGTGCAGTCGAAGACAGCCGCAGTCGGTGCGGGCGTGGCGTGCGGCGGCGCACTCGGGAATCTCATCTCGTTGCTGTTGTGGTCGCAGGGCGTGCCGGACCCGCTCGTCGTCGCTGACAAGATGCACGGCCTCGCCTTCAACCTCGCCGATCTGTTCACGATCGCAGGCGACGCGCTGCTGCTCAGCGCCGTCGTCCTGTACGGGCTACGGCACCGAGCTATGTTGCGGGAAAGCGTCTAGTACAGATCTTCGAGGTCGTCGACGATCGGCACTTCGTCGCGGCGACGGCGGACAACCTCCGCGACGACGAGCAGAAGCGGGACGGCGATCGCCGCGCCAAGGCTCGTCCAGGCAAGTGCGAACCAGGCGATGACGAGCGCGGCCACGCCGAAGCGCTGCCCAACCGGGTCGTGCCGCAGAAAACGCATAAGCACGACGGCTTCCTTCATTTTCGGCTCCTCCCTTCAAGGCCAGGATCGGCCCCCTTTGGGGGATCCTCCATCCCTCGATGGCGTAATGCCTACTCGAGTCGCAAGACTGTAGAGCGGAACCCGAACGAGGGAGAAAACGGTGACGAAAGTCCAGAAAACCGAGGAGCAGTGGCGCGCCGAGCTGGATCCGGAGCGGTACTGCGTCCTGCGTGAGAAGGGCACCGAAGCCCCCTTCTCCGGGGAATACGACCACACCTTCGAGCCCGGCACGTATCGCTGCGCCGGGTGTGGCGCCGAGCTCTTCAGCTCCGAGACGAAGTACGACTCGGGCTGCGGCTGGCCGGCCTTCTATGCGCCGGCCGGGCGGGAGGCGGTCGATGAGGAGTCCGACACGACTTACGGAATGGTGCGCACCGAGGTGATGTGCTCGAATTGCGGCGGCCACCTCGGCCACGTGTTCCGTGACGGGCCCGCACCCACCGGCTTGCGCTACTGCATCAATTCAGCAGCACTCAACCTAGAGGAGGAATAGTGGAGAAGAAGGCAACGTTCGGCGCCGGCTGTTTCTGGGGCGTCGAGGCTGCATTCCGCCAGCTCGAGGGCGTGACGCGAACGCGCGTCGGCTACTCGGGCGGGACGACCGAGAATCCGACGTACGAGGACGTCTGCTCGCACACGACGGGACACGCCGAGGTCGTCGAGGTCACGTACGACCCCGACCGGATCTCGTACGAGCAGCTGCTCGACGTCTTCTGGGCGAAGCACGATCCGACGCAGCTGAACCGCCAGGGCTGGGACATCGGCGACAACTACCGGTCGGCAATCTTCTTCCACGACGAGGAGCAGCACGAGGCCGCTCTGAAGTCGAAGGCCGGAGAGCAGCGGAACTGGGGCGCGCCGATCGTGACGCAGGTCGAGCCGGCGCAGACGTTCTACGAGGCGGAGGACTACCACCAGCAGTACCTGGAGAAGCGCGGCCGTTCGAGCTGCACGCCCGCGCTGCAGCGGACAGCAGCCGCGAGCTAGGGCTAAGGACCCGAGAGGCCGCGGCGATGTCGCGGCCTCTCACTGCCGGTGTGCCGCCCTCGTCGTCGTTACGGCGCGCGCGGCGACGGAGCGCTGAGCGCACAACGCGGCTCGTGCTTTTCGGCGAGGCGAAGCAGAAGAGCGTGGAGGTTCGCCCGTTCTCTGTCGCCGAGGGGGGCGAGAAACTCGTCCTCGATCTCTCTCGAGAGCGCACGGAGCCGTTTGAGCGTCCGCTTCCCGTTCGACGTGAGACGGACGAGGTGTCGACGGCGATCGTCGGGATCGCGACGGCGCTCGATGAGCCCCTGCTCCTCGAGCTCGTCCAGCAGTCCCACGAGCTGACCGCGGTCGTAGCCCAGCGCGTCGGCGATCGAGCCCTGCGTCTCGGCCGAACCCACATCGAGCACGAGCAGGATCGCGTGGTGATACGGGTGGAGTCCAGTCCCCTCATAGGCCTTCGTCGTCCGTTCTTTCGCGACATATCCCAGCTTCTTGAGCAAGAACGTGGCGGATGCAACGAGCTCCTCGGGGAACTGGGGCAACGTCCGCGGCGGTGTCTCGGGAGTGGTGGCAGTCATGTGAACAGAGTAGCGGGTACAAGCGTTGTTGTGCTATAAGATTGTCTAGCTCAACGATTTTGGAGGTCAATTAGTGGGCATTCTTACAAAGGGTGAGCGGCGCTGGGCAGCGCTGGCTCTCATCGTCACCGCACAGTTCATGGTCATTCTCGACGTCGCGATCGTGAACGTCGCCATACCGTCGATCAAGACGGATCTGAATTTCTCCCAGGCGAATCTCCAGTGGGTGATCTCGGCCTACGCGATTTTGTTCGGAGGAGCGCTGCTACTCGGAGGGCGGCTCGCCGACCTGCTCGGCCGGCGGAGGCTCTTCGTCACCGGTCTCGCCCTGTTCACGGCGAGCTCGCTGTTGTGCGGTGTCGCCTGGTCGGAGGGCTCGCTGATCGCATTCCGCGGGCTGCAAGGTCTTGGGGGAGCGCTGCTCGCCCCGGCTGCACTCTCGGTGCTGATGACCATGTTCGCCGAGGGGCGGGACCGCAATCTCGCGCTCGGCATCTACGGAGCCGCCTCGGGAAGCGGCGCGGCGGCCGGCGTCCTGCTAGGCGGAGTGCTGACGTCGTATTTGAGCTGGTCCTGGGTCTTCTTCATCAACGTCCCCGTAGGCGTCGCCGCAATCGTGCTCGCGCCGGTGCTGCTCCAAGACAGCCGTGCTGAGCTCGCGCACCGTCACTTCGATTTTCCGGGCGCTGCATCCATCACCGCGGGTCTGATGCTGCTCGTCTACGCAACGACCCGCGCCACGACCGACGGTTGGGGCTCCGGCACGACGCTCGGGTTGCTGGCCGGCGCGGTTGCCCTCGTGCTCGCGTTCGTCGCGATCGAGTTGCGCTCGCCTTCGCCGCTCCTCCCCCTGCGGATCTTCCGGCTGCGCTCGCTCACCGCTGCGAACGTGGCGATGGCGATCGTAGGGTCGGTCGCGTTCTCCGAGTTCTTTCTGTTGACGCTCTACCTTCAGGACGTCCTGCACTACTCCGCGATGCAGAGCGGCGTTGCCTTCGTCGCCTTCGCGGGCACGGTCGTCGTCACCTCGAACATCGCCCAGGTCGTCGTCGGGCGCTTCGGCGTCAGATCCACTCTCACAGCCGGACTGCTTGCGTCTGCAGTGTCGGTCGGGGCGCTGACACGCCTCCCGATCGACGGGCACTACTTCTGGGATCTCTTCCCGTGGTTCGTGCTCGGCGGCGCCGGGATGGGGCTCTCGTTCGTCCCTGTCACGATCGCCAGTCTCACGGGCGTCGACCGCGCCGATGCGGGCGTGGCCTCGGGCCTGATCAACACGAGCCGCCAGATCGGAGGGGCGATCGGGCTTGCCGCAGTGAGTGCGATCGCAGCCACGTCGACGAGCCATTACGCGCAGGCCCACGCCTCGGTCACGACCTCGAGCAGCGTGGCCCTCGACCATGGCTTCCAGACTGCGCTCTACGTTCTCACGGGGCTGCTGGTCGCCGGCGCCCTGATCGCCGTCTCCCTCGTCAGGTCGACCCCTGCGCCGAGTGTGGACGCCGCGCAGGTCGACGGGGAGATGGTCGCGCTGGAGGAGGCAGCTTGATGACCGCCGAGAACGGATTGGGCGAGGGTTTTCGACGGCTCGACGATCTGGTCCTGCATTTGAAGGGGCTCGTCCTTGTCCGTGACCTCCGCGAACAGCGCGGCGCGGACGAGGGTGAGCTCCTCATGTACGGCGCTGAGATCGATCGCGTGCGCGGTCAGCTTGCAAGGGTCGCGAGGGGCGGAGGATGAGCGCGACCTACTCTTCGGCGCGCTGCCAGAGTGCGAGCAGCGAGTTTGCGAGGCGCCCGGGCTCGATCCGGTGTGGCGGGTCGAAGTGGTGACGCTCGGGGAACGTCTCGAGAGTGAAGTCGGGGAAGATCGAGGCCAGCCGCTGCGCCATTCGACCGTAGTAGTCGGGGTTACTACGACCGCCGAGAGCGAAGTACACGGGCCGGACGAACGCTCGTAACGTTTCGGCATCGAGTTCACCGTTGTCGAACGCTTTGATGAAGGCGCGGGCACCCGCGGGTCGCTTGGCCAGCCAGGGCGAAGGCGGACCCTCGGGAGGCGGCGGTGGCTCGACACCAGGCGCTAGCTGCAGCCGCACGAACCCCGCCATGAACTCGTCGGGCGGTAGCGGCTCGAGTGCCCGGAAGCGCTGCATCAGCGCTTCCTCTTCCTGAGTCCGCCGGTTACCCGCCCACGCGGGTTCGAGGAGCGCCAAACTCAGGAGCCGCTCACCGTGGAGGGCGGCGAAGGCAAGAGACGAGGCGCCGCCACCCGAGTAGCCCACGAGGTGGAAACGGTCGAAGCCGCGAGCATTGGCCGCACGCAGGATTCCCTCCGCTTCCAGATCGAGACTGAAGTCCGGTGGAGGCTGATCAAAGGAGTAAATCTCGAGGTCCTTTGCGACCGCATCGACGCGCTTTCCCAGCGTCTGCAGCAACTGCGCGTACGCAGGTTCGGCCGGCAATACAGCACCCGGCAACAGTACGACGCGATGGCGAGTCGCCAAGGCCGCGATCTTACTCGCCGTCCCTTCGGCGTTCGGAGGGTACGCTTGCAGCATCGCGCGAAGCCTTCTCCAGCGCATCCACAACCCTCGCAACCGCGGCTGCGGTTGCGATCCTGATTGCTGGTGTAGACGCACTGCGCTCGGCCGCGCTGTCAAGTGGTGGTTTCCCGGCCGATACTTCGGTCTCCACCACAAGAATCGGGCGCTCGAGGAATGGAAGCGCGGTCAGGCTCCGGGAGCGCTCGCCGACTGGAAGCGACGGCAACAAGAGGGCTGACCCTCGCCCGACGTTCGGCGAGAACCGAACCTGGCTCGGCCGAGCCGAGCCAGGTTGTCAGTCCGGCTTCAGCTCAATTCGCCTTGGCGTACTGCGCGTAGCCGCCGAAGTCGACGACGACGCAGGCCTCGTCGCCGACAACCCAGGCGTCGTGGCCCGGCTCGATCGCGGTCAGGTCGCCGGGACCGATCTCTCCCTCGGCGCCGTCGTCCATCACGACCTTCATCCGTCCGGACAGGCAATAGATCAGATGCGTCGCCTGGCAGCTGTCGGTGCCCGCGATCGGCTTCAGATTCTCCGACCAGCGCCAGCCCGGCTCGAACGTCCCGTAGAGAACCGGGTGGCCGCCGATCTGGAGGACGTTGGCGTGGCCCTTGCCGGCGAACGGCCGGACCTCGTCGGGTGAGTTGACGTTCTTGACCACGATTCCGGCCATAGAGAGTTCCTCCGTGAGTTGGGGCCGCGAGCATCTCACACCTTCGCCTGCCCCCGGGGGCGATGATTTCGCAGGTCCTGGAAAGTCTTATGTCCACTTCGACCAGACCGCGATCAAGCGAAGGGAAATGAGGTGTGGAAGTGGCTACGTCGCTGAAGAGTGTGGGTGCTATCACGCTGTTCGTCGAAGACCCACGACGATCCCAGTCGTTCTACGAAGCGGTCTTCGACGTGCCGGTGATCTGGGAAGACGAGGACTCCGCGGCTTTCAAGTTCGAGAATACGATCGTCAACCTGCTCAGGATTCCGGCGGCGCGCGACCTGATCGAGCCTGGATCCGTCGCGAGTCGCGAGGCCGGATCGCGCTTCCAGCTCACCATCTGGGTGGATGACGCCGACGCGGTCAGCAAGGAGCTGGCAACGCATGGCGTCGAGTTGCTGAACGGACCGATGAACCGGGAGTGGGGAGTGCGCACCGCCAGCTTCACCGACCCCGACGGTCACATCTGGGAGATCGCGCAGCGGCTCTCCGACTCCGGGGGCTCTTCGCAGTGAGCGGGTAGTTCGTGCGTGGCGGTCATCCAGAGCCACTACGCTGTGGCGATGGCCGAGTTCGAGAGTCCTACAGATCTCAAGTTCAACCGCGGACTCATTGCCGATCCTCAGGCCTTCGCTCGCGATGCGAATGCCGCGTCGTGGCTGTTCCTCTGCGGCGAGGAGTTCGCGGCGATCGAGGGAGGCATGTCATACGCCAGTGTTCAAGCGGCGGTTGCCCAGTCGGTCAACGTCGTGTCCGATCCGCCTCGGGAACTCGACATGGATCTGGCCCGACAGCACGTCGCCGCGCTCGACGAGTTGCCTCGTCCGACTCTCGTGACATGTCGCACGGGCCCTCGCTCGTCCGCCGTCGTCTACCTGTATGCCGGCCTCAGGGCTGGAGCTACTGCTGACGAGGTCCTAGCGCGCGCCGAAAGGGATAGCGCGCCGTTCACGGGCTCCGACGACTTGAAGGCATGGGTCACACAAGGCCTCGACGAGCTCTCCTGAGAGCCGTCAACGTCGGTCCGCTACTTTCGCCCGACGACTGAGGTTCACGACCCGTCGCGCCGGCGTCCCGGCGCGCGGCGGGAGCTCAGACTTTGTTTCGGCGGCTGCGCTTGTGCGCGTGCGCATGCGGCCGCGACGCGAGCAGGGCGAGCAGGGCGAAGGCGACGAAGTTGCGGAAAGTGGGTTCCGGCCAGCGGACCTCAGCCGCGCCGTGGAACCAGGACGGGTCGACGAGGAAGACGACGGCCGCGATCACGACCTTGCCGAACCAACCGACGACGAGGAAAAGCGTCGCGAGAACGATGCCCCAGAAGCCGAGCTCCGGCAGGCCGATCGCGGAGGCAAAGTCGAGCACGTTCCAGGCGACCCAGAAAATCAGCGGGCCGAGCAGGATCGTTGCGACGAGCGCTGCGAGCGCAACGGCAAGGCCGCCGGCCACGAGCGCACCGATCCCGAGTACGCGCAACACGATACGGAGAGCCGGACTCATACGGGCTCAGTCGATCGTCGTGATGTAGGAACCGACCAGGGTCGCGGTCTGCTGGTCGACGCCACCTTCGCGGCGCTCCGCGTGGTTCTCCTGAAAGGGGGCAAACGCAGCTGTCGAGGCAATCGGGTTCGGTTCGTCGTCGCCATGGTCGTGAAACGACACATGCACAAACGAATCATCGGCGAGCCGGAGCACGATATAGCTCACGTTGTCCGGTTTCGTAGCGGCTAGCTCGGCAAAGACCCCTTCGACTCGTCGTTGGTTCTCGTTCGCCGCCTCGGCGGTCGGCATCGCGTAACGCGTTACCAGTCTCTTCTGCACGCATTGCTCCTTTCACGGATGCACGGACGCTGCGCGAGTCGAGACGCGCGCGGGCCTGAAGAACCTAGCGGGTCGAGAGTCTCGTAGGCTGTCAAATGCTGCCTGTCCATGAGGAGGAGGTTATGAGCGACGAGCGTGAGGGCGGCTGCGCCTGCGGGGAGGTTCGTTATCGGCTTACGTCGGAGCCGCTCTTTACCCATTGCTGTCACTGCCTGAACTGCCAGCGGCAGACCGGAAGTGCGTTCGTCATCAACCTGCTGATCGAGGCCGACCGGCTCGAGCTGCTTGCGGGCGAACCGCACGCGGTCGACGTGCCCCGCAGCGGCGGCGAGAAGCAACGGATCTTCCGCTGTCCCATCTGCCAGGTGGCGGTCTTCAGCCGCTACACAAGCGCGGGTGTTCTGTTTGTCCGGGGTGGCACCCTTGACGACCCGTCGGGCGTCACGCCCGATGTGCACATCTACACACGATCGAAGCTGGAGTGGGTCACTCTTCCGGACTCGGTTCCGGCGTTCGCGACCTACTACGAGATGAAGAAGCTGTGGCCGGCCAATAGCCTCGAGCG
>Ga0207646_10001950_pt1 | contig 24757 bp, 23 predicted proteins | sample KBSK5502metaG_FD_184343 | JGI IMG/M metagenome (GOLD analysis project Ga0207646, IMG submission 184343) | Corn, switchgrass and miscanthus rhizosphere microbial communities from Kellogg Biological Station, Michigan, USA - KBS K5-50-2 metaG... | ecosystem: Host-associated > Plants > Roots >...
GGCTGAGAGCAGGAACGCCGTGTGGAGGTTGCCGTCGCCGGCGTGACCCCAAGAGCAAGCCGCTACTCCGAACTTGCGTCCGATCTCCAGCGATTCGACGATCGCCTCGCCGAGCCGGTCGAGGGGGACGGCAATGTCCTCGCTCGCCTTGCCGCCGCGTTGCGCATCGACGACGAGCGCGAGACCGTCGCGCCACCGCCACAAAGCGGCGATCTCGTGTGGATCCTCGGGCGCGTAGAGCGCAAGGGCATCTTCTCGGAGCAGGTCCAGCAGGTCCGTGCGGACTCGCGCCGCCTCCTCCGTCGAGCCATCGGCCTCCGCCAGCACCGCGAACCCGCCCTGGGGCACCTCCCCCGGAAAGCTCGCAGCTCCGTAACGCATCGCTTCGGAATCGATGTACTCGAGCGCTGCCACCGGAAGACCGGAGCCGATCACGCGCTCGATCGCCGCGACCCCGCTGCGCACGCCGTCGAAGAATCCGACCACGGGCCAGACGGCTTCCGGCGCAGGCGTGAGTCGCAGCCACGCGGCGGTGATGATGCCGAGCGTGCCTTCCGATCCGATCAGGAGGTGCTTGAGGTCGTAGCCCGCGACGTCCTTGCGCAGCGGTCCTCCGAGCTGGACGAGCTCGCCCGGCGGGACGACGACTTCGAGCCCGGTGACCCACGCGCCCGTGACCCCGTACTTGTAGGCGTGCGGGCCGCCGGCATTCGTGGCGATGTTCCCGCCGATCTGCGACTGCTCGGCTGCGCCGGGATCCGGGGCGAACAGCAGACCGCCTTCGCGAGCGATCCGCCGCAACTCCGCCGTGCGGAGCCCCGCCTCGACTTCGATCCGCCAGAGCAACGGGTCGAACGAGCGGACGCGATCGAGACGCTCGAGCGAGAGCACGACACCACCGTCGAGCGGCACGGCACCGCCGGCATAGCCCGTCCCGCCCCCGCGCGGGACGATCACCACGTCGTGCGCGTAGCACCACGCCACGACCTCGGCCACCTCGGGTGCGCTCCTCGGCAAGGCGACTGCGTCGGCGCGCCCGCTCAGTCCGCGCGCCTCCGTCATGTCGGTCAGATAGGCGGCGCTCGGTGCGACGACATCCGCGGTGACCGCAGCGCGCAGGTCGCGCTCGATGGATGCGACCGCGGTCATGCTAACGCGCCAGGCTGCGGAACTCGAGCTGCTCGCGGCGACCGCCGGCGCTCGACCGCACGATCGCCTCGCCGATCTCTGACGCGCGATACCCGTCCTCGAACGTCGCGCCGTGCGGTGCGACGTCGCTGCCGTCGGCGATCGAGCGCAGGAAATGATGTATCTCGTGCACGAAGGTGTCTCCCCAGCCGATGATGTGCCCGGGCGGCCACCAGAAATCCATGAAGGGATGGTTCGCCTCCGTCACGAGCACCGTCCTGAAGCCGCGTGTGCGGTCCTCGCCGTCGAGAAAGACCTGCAGCTCGTTCATTCGCTCCATGTCGAAGGCGAGCGCGCCGCGGGAGCCGTTGATCTCCCATTGAAACGCGTTGCGCCGTCCGAGCGCGAGTCGCGTCGACTCGATCGTCCCGACCGCGCCGCTCTCGAACTCGACGGCCGCCTCGATCGCGTCGTCCACCTTGCGACCGCTCACGAACGTCTTCACGATGCCGGCAACCGAACTGACCTCGCCGACGAGGTAGCGCGCGAGGTCGATCACGTGTGTACCGAGATCGCCGAGCGCGCCCGATCCCGCCTGGTCCGGATCGAAGCGCCACGTGTCGAGCGTCGGGTCGTCGCCCCAGTCCTGCAGGTAACGGCCGCGGAAGTGGCGGATCTCTCCGAGCGCGCCCTCGTCGATCAGCTCCCGCGCGAGCCGCACCCCGGGGACGAAGCGGTAGTTGAACCCGCACAGATGCTTGACGCCGGTCGCTGCGACGCGGCGCCACACCTCGTGGCTCTCGTCGGCCGTGCGCCCGAGCGGCTTCTCGCAGAGGACGTGCTTGCCCGCCTCGGCGGCGGCGATCGTCGGCTCGGCATGGAGCGAGTTCGGGCCGCCGTTGTCGAACAGCCCGATCCGCTCGTCCGACACGATGTCGTGCCAGTCGGTCGTCCAGCGCTCGTAGCCGTACCGGCGGGCCGCCTCGGCGACCGCATCCTGGTTCCGCCCGGCAATCGCGACGAGCCGTGGCACGAGCGGGGGCGGCCAAGCCATGTACTCGACCTTGCGGAAGGCGTTCGAGTGCGCCTTCCCCATGAACGCGTAGCCGAGCATGCCAACGCCGATCTCTGCCACTGGGCGATAGTACGCAGGTCACTGGGAACGCCGCGCTGGTGGCACGGGTCACATTGTCGGCTGCGGCAGAAGGGGCCTGCGGAGTCGACCTGAAAAGTGCCTGAATTCGTACTAGAGTCTCCGAATCTCATCACTTAGGAGGATGCAGTGAAACGATTCGTTCGTTCGGTGGGGCTTGCCGTCGTCCTGGCCGGTGCCGTAGTCGCGATCGTGGCTACGAGCGCAACAGCCAGGAGCTCCGCGAACATCCAGGTTTGCGTTCTGCTTCCGGACACGAAGTCGTCCGTCCGCTGGGTGCAGTTCGACGCACCCGACTGGGCCAAGGCCCTGAAGAAGGCCCACCTCACCTACTCGATCACGAACGCGTTGAACGACCCGCAGAAGATGGTGTCGCAGGCCGATTCGTGCCTGTCCCGCGGGGCGAAGATCGCCGTGGTGACCGACATCGCCCAGGGCACGTCGATCGCGATCCAGAAGAAGTTCGCAGCGGCAGGCGGGTCGTCGATCGACTACGACCGCCAGGTTGTCGGCGGTATTGCAAAGGTCTACGTCGCCTTCGACGGTACAGCCGTCGGCGCGGCCCAGGCCAGGGGCGTGGTCAAGGCCCTGAGCGGGAAGTCGAAGCCCGTCGTCGCCGAGCTCTGGGGCGGGCCGACGGATCAGAACGCGTTTTGGTTCAAGGGCGGGAACGACAAGGTTCTGAACCCGCTCTTCGCGAGCGGCAAGCTGACCAAGGGCCCGCAGCAGTTCGTGCCGCTGTGGCTGGCGACCAACGCCCAGCCGATCTTCGAGCAGATGCTGCTGAAGACGAACAACAAGATCGACGGCGCAGTCGCGGCGAACGACAACATCGCCGGCGCCGTGGTCGCCGCCCTGAAGGCGAAGAAGCTGAAGCCGATCGCGCTGTCGGGGCAGGACGCGACCGTCCAGGGCGTGCAGAACATCATCTCGGGCTGGCAGTCGATGACCGTCTACAAGTACGTGCCCCTCGAGGTCAACGCTGCCGCCAAGGCGGTTGTCGCTCTGCTCGCGCACAAGAAGGTGCCCGGAATCAACGGGTTCCGCAAGAACGGCAGCAAGAAGGAGCCGACCGTCCTCCTGCCGGTCGTCGCGATCACGAAGGCCAACTACACGAGACTCTTCAAGGACAAGTTCCTGAAGAAGAGCGACGTGTGCATCGGCGAGTTCGCGCAGTTCTGCAAATAACCAAACCGGACTGACAGGTGGGGGCGCCCGGGCGGGCGTCCCCACCGGCTTTTGTGGTAGGAAACCCGACACCCGTGAGCGAGACGCCGATCCTCCAGCTCCGCGGCATCTCGAAGTCGTTCGGGTCGGTACAGGCGCTTGCCGACGTCGACTTCGAGGTCCGCGACGGAGAGGTCATGGCACTCGTCGGCGACAACGGCGCCGGCAAGTCGACCTTGGTCAAATGCGTGGCCGGGATCAACACCCCGGACAGCGGCGAGATCTTGTTCGATGGGAAGCCCGTTCACATCGGCAGCCCGAAGGACGCGGCCGGGCTGGGAATCGAGATCGTCTACCAGGATCTCGCACTCTGCGACAACCTCGACGTGGTGCAGAACATGTACCTGGGCCGCGAGGAACGCGACTGGCTCTGGCGCTTGAAAGAGCCGCTCATGGAGCAGCGCACGGCCGAGACCCTCAGGTCGTTGTCTGTCACGACCATCCGCTCGATCCGTCAGCCGGTGGCCTCGCTGTCGGGAGGCCAGCGGCAGTCGGTCGCCGTCGCCAAGGCCGTGCAGTGGAACTCCAAGGTCGTCATTCTCGACGAGCCCACCGCGGCGCTCGGCGTCGCGCAGACGCGCCAGGTCCTCGACCTCGTCAAGCGCCTCGCCGACCAGGGCCTTGCAGTCGTGCTCATCTCGCATAACCTCAACGACGTCTTCGAGGTCGCCACCCGGATCACCGTCCTGCGCCTCGGCCGAGACGTGGGTGTCTACGAGCGAGACAAGACCACCCAGCAGGAGATCGTGCAGGCGATCACCGCTGGGATTCCCACCAAGGTCGCGGGCATCCCGGCGACAGCGCCGGAGCTGGCGTCGTGAGCACGGAACTCGACGTCGACATCGCCGCACCGGGGATCGGTCTCCCCGAAGGGGACGAAGCCGAGGAGCAGGCAGGGCTCGGGCGCCGGGTCTACGACAACGTGAGGACGGGCAACCTCGGGATCCTGCCGATCGTCATCGGCCTGGCGTTCATCGTCGTCTTCTTCAGCTTCAAGGCGACGAACTTCTTCACCGCGGACAACTTCAACAACATCATCGTCCAGATGGCCGGCTTGACCATGCTCGCCTTCGGCGTGGTCTTCGTCCTCCTACTTGGCGAGATCGACCTCTCGATCGGATATCTGAGCGGGATAGCGGCCCTGGCCGTCGCCGAGTTCCAGCTCCCGGGTAGCGGCCATGCGTATCCCGGAGTCGTCGCGATCGCGATCGCGATAGGCCTGTGCGCGTTCATCGGCGGCGCACAGGGCTCGGTCGTGGCCAAGGTCGGCGTCCCGTCGTTCGTCGTCACGCTCGCAGGGCTCTTGATCTGGCAGGGAGTCATCCTGCAGGTGCTCGAGATCAAAGGCGTGATCGTGATCGAGGACAACTTGATCAACGATCTCGCGAACTACTACTTCTCAGCCAATGCGGGTTGGATCATTGCGGCCGTCATCACGGGGCTCTACGCCGTCGGCACGTCGGCCGGCGTGATCGGCAAGCGCCGCGCGGGCGTGGCGATCCACAGACCGCTGCTCCTCGTCACCAAGGTCGGCGGCGTCGCGGTCGCCTGCTTCGGCACCGTCGCGGTCTCCAACCACGCCAGCGTGCCCAATGGGCTACCGCTGGCCGGCGTCCTTGTGGTCATCTTCCTGGTCGCCTTGACCTTTCTGGCCAAGCGAACCCCGTTCGGCCGCCACGTCTACGCGGTCGGCGGCAATGCCGAAGCGGCTCGTCGCGCCGGCATCAACGTCGCCCGCATCCGCATCATCGTCTTCGTGATCTCCGGCGCCATGGCCGGGGTAGGAGGCGTGATTCTGGCGGCGCGGCTCAACTCCGTCGACCTCAACGTCGGCGGCGGCACTCTGCTGCTCGACGCGATCTCCGCGGCGGTCATAGGCGGCACGAGCCTGTTCGGTGGTCGCGGCGAGGTGCGCAGCGCGCTCATCGGCGCGCTCGTGATCGCGACGGTCTCGAACGGGCTCAACACGGCCGGGTACAAGACGGGGACGATCTACATCGTCACCGGCATCATCCTCTTGCTCGCGGTGACGCTGGACACGATCGCGCGCAGGCTGCAGGCGCGCTCGGGCCGCTAGAGACCGCGATAGGGTCGGCACCGTCCCCTTCAAAGGAGGTGTGCGGTGCTGTTTCACGTGACGTGGGACTTCGTCGATACGAGCGAGGAAGCCGAGCGACGGAATCTCGCCTTCTTCGCGCAGTGGAAGCCACCGGAGGGCTTCCAGTTCCAGGGCTTCTGGGGGTACGCAGATGGCTCGGGAGGCGCTGCCATCGTCGAGGTGGATAGCGCGACCACGCTCGCCCAAGCGACATTTCCGTTCACGCCGTGGCTGCGATTCACGACGACCCCGATCATTCCCATCGAGGAGTCGGCCGCGATCGCCGGCGAAGCTGCAGCCGCCCGCGCGTCTGTCGGCAGCTAGAGGGTTGTGAACGTCGAGCGGGTTCCGGCAGGGACCCGTTGTTTGCTCGCGAGGGCTTCCAGACCTTGTGTCCCCTCGAGATCGGAGCTCGAGCTGACCGATCTCTGGAAGCCCTTGTCGTTGCAGCGTCTGGGTTCGGTGACGAGTACCGGGTCCCCTGCTCGAGCGCCTCTACCGCGCGGTGCCCGCGAAGTAGCGCTCGGCGAGCGCCCACGCCTGCTTGCCGATCCGCGATCCGATCCGGCGGCCGGCAAAATCGTCCGCGGGGATGTGGATGCCGCCGTAAATACGTGAGATGCCCGCCTGGTCGGCCGCGTCGTAGTACGTCGCCCACTGGAGCGTCAGCGGCTTGCTCGGGCCGTGCTCGAACTTGAGGTAGCCCGGGGCGAAGGTCTGCGTCAACTCTCCTCCGGGGAAGTAGGGACTGCCGGTGTAGGTGGCGAGCACCTCGGCTGCCGCACGGCTGAACGTGCTGTGGCCGGAGATGAAGCCCGGGAAGGCCGGGTTGACGAAGGTCGCCCTTTGATACGGCACCCAGCGCTCGCCGAGAATCCAACCGACACCGCTCACTTGGCCAGGGTCTTTCGGATTTCCGCGCCAGGCCCGAATCGCGATCTCGCCGACGTGATCGGCAAGGGCGGCGTGACGCTGTCCGGGCGCACTCGATTCCTTCGTGATCAGCTCGATCAGGCCGGGGATCAATGGCAGGCCCCGCGGATCGTACGAGGGGAGGTTGGGATCGCTCGACTGGCCCTGCCCGGCCAGGTAGCGGATCATCGAGATCGGGCGAACGGATTGATATTTGCGCTTCAGGCCCCACGCGGCGATCGCGGCGTCGTGCACGGCGCCATTGAGCGCGAAGTACATGTGCACGTCCCAGCGCAGTCGGTTTGCTGCTCCTGGGCCGATCCGCGATGCCATCAGCGGCGAGTCCGAGACGGTGTTCGCAATCACGTTCCAATGGCCGGGCGGGGTCTCGGAGTTGGGGCCGTCGGCCCAGAACTCGGCCAGGACCCGTGCGTAGTCGGCCTGGAGAACGCGCTCGGGCGCATAGGGCTGACCCGTCACCGGATTGACGGTGTATCCATGCCCGTCATTCGTCCCGAGGGGGTTGTTCCCGAACCCGTCGAGCCCGATGTCGATCGTCTTGCTGTCGGCGGGATCGAGGTCGGCACTCTTTCGGATGACGTCGACGGCCGCTTGCTTGTAGGCCGCGTTCTCCGGCGTGCCGATCGGCGGCGGGCCGGGATCGATCGGCACTCCCGTCTTCGACCGCGGCAGGGCGAATCCGCGCACGTGGCCCCACTGCGCGCCGATGAAGGTCTGCACCTTGCCGGGGACGGCGAGCCCGTTCTGGGCGACGGTCTGATCGAGCGCGAGCGGCTGCCAGAAAGTTGCGTCGTGCATGGCCGTCCCCGGCTGGTTCACGACGAGCGGCGCGTTCACGGGGACGTAGCTCTCGTCGGCAAAGTGGCGTCGCTCGAGCGAGCCGTCGCTCCTGCCGTACCGGATCGCCGCGGCCGCGATGCGACTGCCCACCGCGGCCGGTGAGTGGCCCTTCGTGCTCGTGAAGTCAAGCCGGTAGCAGAGCGAGCGCAGGGTCCGGGTGAGCTCGTCGAACGTCACCCGCATATTGGCGCCGTACGCATAGCGCCAGAGCAGGACGCGGTAGGCCGCGTAGCTGATCGCGGTCTCCCGGGCAGCCTCGACGTCGGGAGCCTTGTCCTTCTCGGTGACGAAGTAGCCGTCCGCCTTCGGGTCGTAGGCCGCCCAGGCGTCCCACATCGCAGCGGAGACGTGGAAGAGGTTCCGGGCGTGGGTGGTCGGAGCCGGGACGTCCCGCCTGATGGCGTCGAGCATCGCTTCGTCCCACACGCGGGCGACCGAGCGCCCCTTCTGGTCGGCCCGTGTGCACCCGTCGATCAGGTACGGCGCAGTCACGGAAAGGCGCCGACTCCGGCTTGTCCCTGCGAGCGCGGTCGCGCTCGGCTTTGGGCGGCGGAAGAGGACGATGCGGTCGGCCGGAACGTTGTTTCGCTCCACGATTTGACCGCCCGGGTAGCGAACGATGAGCTGACTCACGTTCGTCGCCGCGCCGAGTCCGAAGTGCACTCGAGGGTCCTCCGAGGACAGATAGCTCGATCCTGCCTGCACCTCGCGTACGAGCCGGCGACCGTCGGGGAGGACAGCGGTCACCACCGCTCCGGGCGAGAACCTGGCGAGCCGCACCGCGAGCCAGTGGCCGACGGCTCCCGTCGGGCGCAAGAGCTCCAGCTTCCCCCCGATCGTATTGATGGCGATGTCCATGCGGCCGTTGTTGTCGAAGTCGGCCGTCGTGAGGCCGCGGCCGACGACGCGAGGAAGATCGTTCCCGCCGACGAGCGCGGTCCCGTCCGTGAATTGGGGCGAGGACCCCGGTGGTGCGCCCATGTTCTCGAGCACCTGGATCGGCTCCGCGTCCCGCGCGAGATTCGTCACCGGGATTCCGCCGTTGGTGAGCACGAGGTCGGGACGGCCGTCCAGGTCGAGGTCGACCCAGGAAGCCCCCCAGCCGGTGAACGTATGGCCAAACGCCGGTGCGAACGCCGCTCGGACGTCGTTGAACGACGAGCCGGAGGGGAGTGGCGGCTGCCCGGTGTAGACCGCATGGCCCTGGCCGCGCGAGTTCGAGACCAATAGATCGGTGCGCCCGTCACCGTTGAAGTCGGCAGCCGCGACACCCATCCCTGCACTCTGGTTCGCCACGCCCGCGATGGCTGCGCGCTCCTCGAAGCGGAAGCCGAGCCCCGCCGGATCGGCCTTCTTGCCGCCGGGCCAGGCGATGTTCTGGTAGAGCCGGTTCGGGTCACCGTCGTTGGCGACGAAGAGATCGGGCCGCCCGTCGCCGTCGAAATCGGAGAAGACTGCGCCGAGGCTGTGGTCGAACCGCGCGGCCTCGAGGCCTGCCTGAACGCCGACCTCGCGAAACTTCGAATGTCCGTTGCGGTCGCGCCCGACGTTGAGGTACAGGAGATCGCGGACGCCGGCGACGTTGTTCGGGAACCCCGCGGCGGAGCCGGGAACGGGAATGTTGGGATCGGTGTAGCCCGCGACGTACAGGTCGGGCCGGCCGTCGCCGTTCACGTCTGCGACCGCGGCTCCCGCGTGCCACCCGTAGCTATGGATTCCCGCGGCGCGCGCCCCTTCCGTGAACGTGCCGTCGCCGTTGTTCCAGAGCAGCTTGTCGTACCCGTCAGTCGTGATGTAGAGATCGGTGTAGCCGTCCCCGTTGAAGTCTGCTGCGACGCAGCCCTCGCCACGGACGGCGAGGTTCGCCTTCGAGCGACGACTCACGTTCGTGAACCGGCCCTTGGTGTTCTTGAACAGCGCGGTTCGCGGGAGTCCACCGTGCTTCCCCCAGCGGCCGACGTCTGCCTGCGAGTACGAGTTCACGACGAACAGATCGACCCAGCCGTCGTTGTTGTAGTCGAGCGCACACAGCCCGCCTCCGGTCATCGCCGCCGGGTCGGGTGAGACACCGAAGCGAAAAGCACCTTGACGGAAGTCGAGCCCGACCCGACCGGCGACGTTCGTCAAGCGAATCCCCTCGAAGCCCGAGCTCGAGGCGTGACTCGAGACGTTTGCCGCCGCGGGCCAGCCGGAGGGGGCTGTCACGGCGAAGGCGGGAAGGCCGGAGACAACCACCAGGATCAAAACTCGCCGTGCGAGGCGGGCGACGTCGACGCGCATGGAGTTGAACTACAGCACGTTTTCCCCCCGCGGTCGAAGGGAGGTCCAACCTGGCCGTAGAATCGCCTCGTGAAACTCCAGGACGCACAGGCCATCGTCGATTTCGTGGTTCGAGAAGCGCCCAGCCCGGTCTCGGTTTTCGTCGCAGACACCCACGGCGAGCTCGTCGCGGCGGCGACGATGGACGGCGCTGCACCGGACACGCGCCTGAACGCACAGCGGAAGGCGTACACCGCCGCGCGGAGCGACGCGCGCTCGACGAGAGAGCTGGCGGAGAAGGTGCGCAAGGACGCCGTCGAGCGCGAGAGCTTCGACCCCTTCTTCACGTTCTTCCTCGGCGGGCTCGCCGCGTTCGAGGGCGAGACACGGGTTGGTGCCGTCGGGGTGAGCGGCTTGCCAGGCGAGGTCGACGAAGCGCTGGCGCGGCAGGCACTCGAGGCCGCGGGCCTTTCCTACTGATCCCCCTCTAGTCCGAGAGGACGAGCGTCGCTTTACCGCCGCGATGTTCGAAGGCCTCCGGGAAGCGGTCGAGAGGGACGCGCAGCGTGACGAATTGCTCCAGTGCTTCCGGCCAGCGCTCGCGCGCTCGGCCGAGATCATCCACCGCGGCCAGCCAGTCCTGGCGCTGTGCGTTGACGCTTCCGAAAAGAACGTGGTTCTCGAGGATCGTGTCCACGCCCAGCACCGGGCCGTCGAGCTCGACCGTCTGGGCACGCGGGTCGATCCCGAGCAGGCACGCGACTCCACTCCGCCGGAGCAGGCCCAGTGTCTGCGCCATCAACTTTGCGTTGCCGGCCGCTTCGATCACGAGATCGAACTTCCCGAGCTCCGACAGCTCGTTGTCGTGCGTCGAGACGTAGCGCGCGCCGGACTGTTCGACGAGCTCGTTCTCAGGCTCGAGCGACGCCGTCCACACTTCCACGTCCGCGAGGCGCAGGAGGTACGTCACCAGCAGGCCGATCGCGCCTGCGCCGAGGACCAGTGCGCGCTCGAGCTGCCACGGCTGCCGGCCGCCGATCGTCCGAGCATGCCGGAGTGCGCGCTCGCAGATCGACGCCGGCTCCGCGAGCACGCCGAGGCGGCCGAGCGATTGCGGAATTGCGACCAGCTGCTGCGGATCCTCTGCCACGAGCTCACGGTCGTAGCCGTGCAGGCGTGTGATCCCGCGCTCGCTGTAGTCCCCGGTCAGACATGAGTCCGGGGAATCCGCCGCGCAGGCGATGCAATGGCCGCACGAGCGGCGGACGATCGCGGTGACGAGTTGGCCACGCGTGAAGCCGTAGCCATCTCGCTCGACGACGGCCAGCGCCTCGTGGCCCAGCACGAGCATCGACTCGCCCTTCGGCGCGATCCCGAACAGCCCTTCCGAGATCTCGCGGTCGGTGCCGCACACGCCCACCTCGAGCGTGCGGACGAGCACTTCGCCCTCGCGTGCCTCCACTGCCGGAACCTCTTCGACGTGTGTCGTGTGCGTCTGTCCCGGTTCCGTGACGAGCGCGATCATGAAATCCTCCGGCCGTGGAGATCGCCGTGCGCGCCGACGCGAGGCTCGCGGAAGGGCCACGTTGGGACGCGGTGAAACGGCGTCTGCTGTGGGTGGACATCGAAGGCTGCGAACTGCACGTTTTCGAGAGCGGGGCGGACCGGGCGATTCGCCTCGATGCGATGGTGGGCGCGGCGGCGCCCACGACCGGCGGCCCGGCGCTCGTCGCGCTCGCCGATCGCTTTGCGCTGGTCGATCTTGCCGACGAGTCTGTGCGCACCCTCGTCACGCTGCCGCACGGACCGGCTCTGCGTTCCGATGACGGCGCCTGCGATGCCGCCGGCCGCTTCTGGATCGGGACGATGGCGCTCGACCTCGTGACAACGGCGGCGCCGGACGGAAACGTCTACGTCACGCAGCCTTGAGTGAGCGGGCCGCCGGCGCACGTCTTTCACGTGGGCGCGACGAGAACCGCGCCGTCAGACGCGGAAGACACGAGCGCTCGATAGCGCGCGAAGACACCGACGTCATAGCGCGGGGGAGGAGGCTGCCAGCCGGCGAGGCGTTCTGCCAGCTCGCGGTCGTCGAGCTCCACGACCAGCGTGCCCTCGTCGACGTCGATCGCGATCACGTCACCGTCCTGCACGACGGCAAGCGGTCCGCCGCGCGCGGCCTCGGGCGCGACGTGCCCGACCATCAGCCCGCGGGTCGCGCCGGAAAAGCGGCCGTCGGTGACGAGTGCGACGGACTCGCCGATGCCCGCTCCGATCACGGATGCCGTGACGCTAAGCATCTCGCGCATACCCGGCCCGCCCGCGGGACCCTCGTAGCGCACGACGAGCACGTCGCCCGTCGCAACGAGCCCTGCGCGCACGCCGTCGCTGCAGGCCTCCTCGCTGTCGAACACCCGCGCCGGTCCGCGATGAGAGCGGCGCGTCGTCCCTGATGCCTTGACGAGGCTGCCTTCGGGCGCGAGGTTGCCGCGCAGCGCATGCAATGCGCCGCTCGGCTTGAACGGCTCCTCGAGCGTGTAGACGACCTCGCCGTCCGGCGGCGGTGCGTCCGCTGTCGCGTCTCCGAGCGTCCTCCCGTCGACGGTCGGCGCCTCACCGTCCATGTGCCCGCCGCGCACGAGCTCGCGGATCACGGTGCGCGAGCCGCCCGCGCGGTGGAAGTCCTCCGCCATCCACCGACCCGAGGGCGCGAGGCTCGCGATCACGGGCGTGCGGCTCGAAACGCCTGTCAACTCGTCGAGCGTCAACGGCACTCCCGCTTCGTGGGCAATCGCGAGCAGGTGAAGCACGCCGTTCGTCGAGCCGCCCGTCGCGGCGATTCCAGCCATGGCGTTGAGGACCGCGCGCCGGTCGACGAAACGGCGTGCCGTCACGCCTTGTTCGACGAGGCGTACGGCGAGCGCGCCGGCGCGGGCAGCGGCCTCGCCCTTCAGCTCACGCTCGTCCGCCGGCACGAGCGCATCCCCGACGCACGCGATCCCGAGGCAGTCGATCGCGACGGCCATCGTGTTCGCGGTGAAGTGTCCCGCGCATGTGCCCGCGCCCGGGCAGGCGAAGCGTTCGAGCTCGTCGAGGTCGTGGCGCGACATGAGCCCGCGTTCCTCGGCTCCCACCGCCTCCCACACGTCCTGGATCGTCACTTCGCGTTCGCGCCAGCGGCCGGCGCGCATCGGACCGTTGTAGACGAGCACTGCGGGCTTGTCCACACGTGCGAGCGCCATCAGCGCGGCAGGCACCGTCTTGTCGCAACCGACGACACAAACGAGCCCGTCGAAATCGTGCGCATGAACCATCAGCTCGATCGAGTCGGCGATCACCTCGCGCGAGATCAGCGACGCCCGCATGCCTGGAGTTCCCTGCGACTGGTTGTCGGACACGGCGATCGTGTTGAAGCCGAGCGCCAGGCCGCCCGCCGCAGACACGCCGTCGCTGACGCGGTCGGCGAGCTCGCGCTGGTTGAGATTGCAGGGCATCGTTCCCGTCCACGTCGACGCGACGCCGATGATCGGTCCGCCGAGTCGCGCCGGGTCCAGGCCCATTGCCCGGAAGTGAGCGCGCGCTGGCGCACGTTCGGCGCTCTCGAGCAACCCGGTGCGGGCCCGTCGGCGGAGGGCGTCGACCGGCGTCTCAGCCACTTCGTCGACTGTACTGCACGTGGCTAACGAACGATCCCGGGGTCCGTGAAGACGTCGAGGGCGTCGCGGCTCGTCGTCGAGAACTCGGAGACGATCGCGCCCTCGTCGCCCGCCTCGAATGAGTGCAGCGTGTTCGGCGGGATCGTGTATTGCTCGCCCGGCCCTAGCACGATGTCGCCTGCACCCTCGACGTGCAGGTACACGGCGCCGCGGCGGACGCGGAACGTCTCCTCCTTGCCCGGCTGGTCGTCGACCGGCGGGTGCCGGTGCTCGGGGCAACGCTGGTGCGGGAACAGCACCAGCTCTTTCGCGCACACGCGCTCGGTGTTCACGTAGACGACGATCTGCAGTCCGACTTCGTCGAGCCGGTTCAGACCGAAGTCCGCGATCTCGATCTGCTCGCGCTCGTGCGGCGTCAGCACGATGCCGGCTTCGGCGAGCATGGCCGCCGCCCGCTCGCGCGCCTCGGCCCTGGTCAAGGCGTGCCGGGACTTCCGGTCGTCGCCGACTGATCCTCGTTCACGACTCGTCTGCTGCGCACGCCCGTGATACTAGGCTGCGCACCAAACAGTGGAGCCTCAAATGTCTCAGGAGGGCGCGACATGAAGACCTCGCTCGGAATCTGGGCGTTCGGTTCGATGGTTACGAGGTTCGTCCCGGCCGGCTACAAGCCCGAGCTCGCGAACGAGACGACCGTCGAGCGCGTCCGACGCGCCGTCGAGGGTCTCGGCGACCTGATCGACGGCTACGAGTTCCACTACCCGCAGGAGCTGTCTCCCGACAACCTCGACGAGGTGCGTTCGGCCCTCGACGGTCATGACATCTACGCGGTCGCGACGGGCCTCCACCTCGACCCGCGCTTCGGCCGCGGCGGGCTCGTCTCGCCTGACCACGCGACGCGGGCGGAGGCTCTGAAGCGAACGCTCGACGCGACCGACTTCGCCGGGGAGCTCGGTGCGCCCTTCATCATCTGGCCCGGGATCGAGGGTTACAACTACCCATTTCAGAGCCCATACGGCGAGTCGTGGCAGTGGCTGATCGAGGGTGTCGGAGCGGCGGCCGAGCGAGCGGCGAAACACGGCATCAAGGTCTTCCTCGAACACAAGAACTCGGAACCGGCGATGAAGATCCTCATGCGCAACGTCGGCATGACGCTGCATGTGATCCACAAGCTGCGTGCGCAGGGAATCGACAACGTGCAGGTCAACATGGACTGGCAGCACCTGATCATGAACGGCGAGAGCCTCGCGGAGAACGCGGCGCTGCTCGCCGACGAAGGACTGCTCGGACACCAGCACGCGAACGACGGTTGGGGCACGTTCGACGACGACAACATGGTCGGCACGATTCGGTTCATGGAAACGCTCGAGCTCGCCGTCGAGCTGCGCCGCGCAGGCTACGGCGAGAACGGCGAACGGCTCGGCTTCGACCTGTACCCCTATACGGAGGATGCCGTGGCGGCCGCACGGCGCAGCGTGCTCCAGTGGCGCTTCATCGACTCCGCCGCGTCGCGGATCGACGACGCGGCGCTGCGGGCGGCGCAGAGCCAAAAGGACGCCGTCGCCGCGTACGAGCTCGTCTACGCGGCACTCGGCGGGTGACCCAGCTCGTCGGTCTCGACGTCGGCACGACCGGTGTCAAGGCGCTCGCCCTTTCGCCAGAAGGTGAGGTGCTCGCCCGGGCCGAGGAGAGCTACGACCTCTCGACACCGCACCCCGGGTGGGCCGAACAGGATCCGGAAGACTGGTGGCGGGCTGCCGAGCGAGCGCTGGGCTCGCTCGGGGGCCAACCGACGGCGATCGGCCTCTCTGGTCAGATGCACGGTCTCGTCGTTCTGGACGACCGAGATCGGGTCCTTCGGCCGGCGATCCTGTGGAACGACCAGCGGACCGAAGCGGAGTGCCTCGAGATCGAAGAGCGGGTCGGGCTCACCCGTCTGATCCAGCTGACCGGGAACCGTGCCCTCACGGGCTTCACGGCGCCGAAGCTGCTCTGGCTGCGCCGGCACGAGCCGACCACGTACGCACGGGTCGCGCACGTGCTGCTGCCGAAGGACTACGTCCGCCTGCGTCTCACGGGCGAGCACGCGATCGACGTCGCAGACGCGTCGGGCACCCTCCTGTTCGACGTCGCGGGGCGGCGCTGGAGCCAGGAGATGCTCGAGGCGCTCGAGCTCGACCCGGCCTGGCTGCCGCGCGCGCTGGAGTCGCCGGAGGTCTCAGGCGAGACCGCCGCCGGCATTCCGGTCGCCGCCGGTGCCGGCGATCAGGCGGCAGCGGCCCTAGGCGTTGGCGTCGACCGGCCTGGACCGGTCTCGGTGGTGCTCGGTACGTCGGGCACTGTGTTTGCGGCACTGCCCGCCTTCGCCGCGGATCCGCAGGCGCGTGTGCACGCGTTCTGCCACGCCGTTCCCGGTGGCTGGCACGCGATGGGAGTCATGCTGTCCGCGGCCGGCTCGCTGCGCTGGTTGCGCGATGCTCTCGGGACCGGGAGCGGGTATGACGAGCTGACTGCTGCGGCCCGGGAATGGCCGCCCGGCACGGAAGGGCTGACCTTCCTGCCCTACCTCACCGGCGAGCGAACGCCTCACGCGGACCCGCACGCCCGAGCCGCTTTCGCTGGCCTCACGCTTGGCCACGACCGCGGGGCGCTCGTCCGCGCCGTTCTGGAGGGTGTCGCCTACGGGCTGCGCGACTCGCTCGAGCTGCTGCGCGAGCTCGGAGTCGAACCGCATGCCGGCCACGTCTCCGGCGGCGGAGCTCGCAGCGAGCTCTGGCTTCGCATCCTCGCCTCGGTCCTCGGCCTGCCCATCCAGCGTACGGCGACCGACGAGGGCTCCGCCTTTGGAGCGGCGCTACTCGGCGGCGTGGCCGCCGGAGTCTTCCGCGATGTCCACGAGGCCGTCGCGACTTGTGTCCGTCTGCTCGACGCGGTCGAGCCGGACCCTCAGTGGGGTGACGCGTACGAGCGCGGTTACCGCCGCTTCCGACTGCTCTATCCGGCCCTTCGACCCTTGGAGGACGCATGACGACGCTCGACGCAGCGGTCAAGTGGGGGATTCTCTCGACCGCCGACATCAACCGGAAGGTCATTCCCGGCGCACACGCTTCGGAGAAGGTCGAGCTCCTATCGGTGGCGAGCCGCGATCTGCGGCGGGCGAAGGCGTACGCGCGAAAGTGGGAGATCGACCGCGCGTACGGCTCGTACGAGGCGCTGCTCGAAGACGCCGACGTCGAGGCCGTGTACGTCTCGCTGCCGAACACGCTGCACTGCGAATGGTCGATCCGCGCACTCGAAGCGGGGAAGCACGTGCTCTGCGAGAAGCCGATGAGCAGGCATGTCGGCGACGTCGAGGCGGCGTTCGATGCGGCAGACAAGGCGCAGCGAATCCTGATGGAGGCGTTCATGTACCGCCACAACCCTCAGACCGAACGGCTCCGTCAGCTCGTGGAGGAGGGCGCGATCGGGGACTTGCGGCTCGTCCGCTCCTGCTTCAGCTATTCGCTCTACGACGCGGAGAACATCCGACTGCGGACGGAGGTGGAGGGCGGCAGTCTGATGGATGTCGGCTGCTACTGCGTCAGCGGATCGCGTCTGCTCGCCGGTGAGCCTGAGCAGGTGTACGGCCAGCAATTCGTCGGACCCAGCGGGACCGATTGGGTCTTCACGGGCACGATGCGCTTCCCGGACGACGTGCTCGCCCAGTTCGACTGCGGGACTGCCCTTCCGGAACGTGACGAGCTCGAGGCGATCGGGAGCGCTGGGTCGCTCTTCCTCGACGACCCCTGGCACTGCCGCGAGCCGGTGATCGAGCTCCGCCGCGACGGCGCGACGGAGCGGATCGAGGTCGAGCGCGCCGACTCGTATCGGCTCGAGCTCGAGAACCTCAGCGACGCCATTCGGGGTGCGGCCGACCCTCTCCTGGGGCGCGACGACGCCGTTGGTCAGGTGCGCGCGATCGACGCGCTCTACCGCTCGGCGGTCAGCGGCACGACGGCTTCCCTGTAGCGCATCAGCGCGGCGAGCGTCAGCAGGCAGAGGACGGTAAGACCGAGGTATGAGACCGCGTCGGTGGTGGCCGATGCGACCGCGCCGCCGATCGCCGAACCGCCAGCCTGACCCGGCGCCCACGCGAGGTTGACCAGCGCGAACGCGTAGCCGTACTCGAGCCCACTCTGCTCAGCGGCGTCCGTGACCAACGACATCGCCGGCGTCCAGAAGCTTCCGAAGGCGAAGCCGGCGCAGACCACGAGGAATGCCAGCAAGAACGCGTTGCGGGGCCAGGGCAGCAGCAGGGCAACCAGGGCCGAGGCGGCCAGCGCACCGAGAAGCGGCGGTATGCGACCGCGGCGGTCGGAGATCCGTCCCAGCACCGGCGACCAGGCGGCCTCGAACGCGGCCGAGACGAGGTAGGTCGCGCCGACTGCCGCCGCGCCCCAGCCGAGGTCTGAGAGGCGCAAGGGGGCGAGGACGGACAGCGTCCCGAAACCGAGTGCGGGAAGCAGGCAGAGCCAGACGCCGGTCTGGATCGTCCGGTTGCGCCGGATCGCGTCAAACAGCATCCGGAGCGGCTGCGGGCGTTCAGGAGCCGGGGCGGGCGTGGCAGCGGCGGCGCCGGCCAGGACGAGCGCGAGCCCGGCAACCGCGCCGAACGCCGGGCCGGTCCCGGTGAAGGAGGCGACCGCTCCGAGCACAGGCCCGAAGAGAGCTCCCGCGATCGCGGCGCCGAATGCGGACCCGATCAGCTGGCCGCGCCGGCCGGCCGGCGCGGCAGCGACGAGCCAGCTGAGTGCGCCGGTCCAGGAGAACGCGCTCGAGATTCCCTGCAGGAAGCGCGCCAGGTCCAGCGTCCAGACGGAATCCGCCAGCCCGAAGGCAACCGTCGTCACCGCGAGCAGCGAGAGCCCGATCAGCACGGTGGGCTTCACCCCGAGCCGCGCCGCGGCGATCCCGCCGGGAATGCCCGCCACCAGAGCACCTGCCGGATACATCGCCTGCAACACACCGGCGCCGGCCTTGCCGAGGTGGAACTCGTCGACGTAGTGCGGGAGCAGCGGCGTGAGCGCTGCGAAGAACATCGTGTCGACGAGGACGATCGCCCCGGTCAGTAGCAGCAGCCTGCGCACAGGCCGAGGCTAACTTCCGCCTGTGTCCTCGGGCGCTAGAGCCAGTTCGGCTCGCGCCGGTCGAGGAAGGCGCGCAACCCCTCCTGTCCTTCCTGGCCCGCCCGGAGGCGCGCCGCGATCTCGGCCGTCTCCTCGCCCTCCGGCCGCTCGCGAACCAGGCGTTTCGCCTCGCGCACTGCCTCAGGGCCGGCGGTCGAGAGCTCCGCGACGACCCGGTCGACAGCGGCGTCGAGATCGGTCGCGACCTCCTCGATGAGCCCGATCCGGAGAGCCGTCTCGGCATCGAACCGCTCGCCGGTGAGGAAGTAGCGTCGCGCATGGGTGCCGATCTTCGGCAGCACGAACGGCGAGATGACGGCCGGAATGATTCCGAGCTTGACCTCCGAGAAGCCGAACACCGCATCGGGTGCCGCGATCGCGACGTCTGCGCACGCGACGAGGCCCGAGCCGCCGCCGAGCGCATACCCGTGCACGCGGACGACCACAGGTGCGGGACAGAGGTCGATCGTCTCGCACATTCGGTAGAGCCGGAGCGCGTCTGCCTCGTTCTCTGCGAACGAGAGGTCCACCGCCGCCCGCTGCCACTCCACGTCGGCGCCGGCGGAGAAGCTCTTGCCCTCGCCCGCGAGAACCACGACGCGGGCATCACCGATGTCGGAGAAGGCCTCCGTGAGCTCGGCGATCAGCGCGGCATCGAAAGCGTTGCGCCGCTCGGGCCGCGCAAGCGTGACCCGCAGGACGTTCCCCGCCCGTTCGATCCTCAGCCCCGCCACGGGTTCAGCTTAGAGTTGGTCCATGCTGCGAGGAGCACTGGCGGCGGCGCTGACACCGCTCAGGGATGGCGGCGAGGCCCTCGACGAGGGCGCGATCGAGCCGTACGTCGATTTCTTGGCGGCGGGTGGGGTGGACGGCTTGCTCGCCCTCGGCACGACCGGAGAGGGTTTTCTCCTCCCGCTCGAGCAGCGCCTCCGTGCAGCGCAGCTGTTCGCGGAGGGCGCGCACGGGCGGCTGCTCGTCGCGGTTCACTGCGGCGCGCAGTCGACGTGGGACACCGTTCAGCTCGCGGCTCACGCGGTAGACATCGGGGCCGACGGCGTCGCGGTGATGGCGCCGCCGTATTTCATGCTCGACGAGGCGGAGCTCCTCTCGCACTTCGAGGCGGCAGCGCGCGCCTGCGCGCCGAAGCCTTTCTACGTCTACGAGTTCGCCGCCAGGAGTGGCTATCCCGTCCCCGTGCCGGTCATCGAGCGACTGCGCGAAGCGGCGCCGAACTTTCGCGGGCTCAAGGTGTCGGACACACCGTGGGAGCGCTTTGCGCCCTATCTCATCGAAGGCTTGGATGTCTTCGTCGGTCCCGAGGCGCTGCTCCCGCAAGGACTTGCGGCCGGCGCAATCGGGGCGGTGTCGGCGCTCGCCTCGGCGTTTCCGGAGCTCGTCGCGTCGGCTGTGCGAGATCCGGGCAGCTTCGACCTCGCCCCCGTGCGCGCCGCGCTCGAGCGATTCCCGTTCCAGGCGGCCGCGAAGGTGGTTCTCGCGAGACGCGGCGTTCCGATCGGTTCCGACGTGCGGCGGCCCCTGCGGCCGCTGACCGCCGACGAGCGGAGGGAGCTAGAGCAATGGCTCGAATCGTCGTCGCCGGTGCCGGTTCCGTAGGCGCCTGCATCGCCTACCACCTCGCGCTCCTCGGCGCGCGCGACGTGGTGCTCGCGGACCGCGCGGAAATTGCGTCCGGCTCGACGGGCAAGGCGATGGGGGGCGTGCGGCAACAGTTCTCGTCCGCGGCCGAGGTTCGCCTCGCCCGGCAATCGATCTCCTTCTTCGAGGAGCTCGGCGTCCGGTGGTTTCAGCAGGTCGGTTATCTCTTTCTCGCCACGACGGCAGCGGGGCTCGCCGAGCTGGAAGAGCGACGCGAGGTCCAGACCGGGCTCGGTGTGCCGGTCGAGCGGGTCGATCCCCGCCGCGTGCCTGGACTGGCGGCGGACGACGTGGTCGGGGCCGTCTTCTGCGCGACCGACGGCGTAGCCGATCCGCCGGCGCTCACGCGTGAGGTCGTTCGCCGCGCGGACGCGCTCGGGGTCGACGTGCACGAGCGGACCGATGCACGGGAACTCGAACGAGACGTGCTGGTCATCGCGGCAGGCGCCTACTCCGGCGAGTTCGGCGTCGACCTTCCGATCCGTCCGCTGGTACGCCAGCTACTCGAGACCGAGCCGATCGAAGAGCTGCCGGACGATCTGCCGATGGTGATCGAAGCCGAGTCGGGCTTTCACTTCCGGCGACGCGACGACTGCCTGCGGATCGCGATGGCCGACGCCGAGCCGCGTTGGGGCTTCGAGCAGACCGTGGACGAAACGGTGCTGGCCGACAGGATCGAGCGGCTCGCACATCGCTACCCGCCGGCCGAAGGCACGAGCATTGCGCGCGCCTGGGCCGGTCTGTACGACATGAGCCCCGATGCACATCCGATCATCGGTCCAGTCGGGGATGGGCTCTACGCCGCGTGCGGATTCTCGGGGCACGGCTTCATGCAGTCTCCGGCGGTTGGACGCGCCGTTGCCGAGGAGCTGTTGCACGGCGAGTCGTCCCTCGACCTTTCGCCGTACCGCCTCGAACGCTTCAGTAGCGAGAGAGCGTTTCCGGAGACGGTTGTCCTGTAGGCGCGTCGGCCTGCTACTCGAACGCCAAACCGAGCCGTGAGAGCTGCTCGTTGACGTACCGGCCCTCGATCGTGGCTTCGACGTCGAACGTCTCGCCGAGGTCGGGATCCTTGCCGATCAGGTCACGCGCACCGCTCGGCAGCTCCTGCTCCGCGGCCTCGGCCGACTCCCACAGGTACACCGCCCCCCAGCGCTCCGTGACCTCATCCGAGACCCAGGCCTTGAAGCGCAGGCCCGGCACCTCGACAAACGCAGCCGCGGATTCGTCGCGGAGATAGCGCCTCAGCTCCTGGATCGTCGTCTTCGAGTCGGCGAGATTCCAGAGGACGAAACGCAGGATCACGCCGGCGGTGGCAGCTTCGCGATCAGGGCTTTGAGCTTGCGGAGGACATCGGCCTCTTCGTGGCCGAAGTCGTCGAGATACGCGTGCAACGCGGAATGCAAGAGCGTGAGCTCCTGGTCGTCCAGTTCGATCGTGTGCATTGCGCCTCCTAGCCCCACGACGGGGGTTCGTACAGACGGTCGAGAGGAGCGCCGATCGCGACGAACTCGAGACCGTCGGCGCCGGAGATGGGAAGCCGTGTGGCTGCCGGGTCGACGCGAACGAAGCGGCCGGGCCGAAGCTCGATCTCCTGGCCGTCGATGCGCATGGTGCCGCTTCCCTTCACGACGAAGTAGACCTCTTCGAGGTTCGAATCGCCGTGGTCGTGCTCGCGTCCCTCCTGGTTCGGCGGGAAGATGAAGTAGTTGAATCCGAACGCCCTCGCGTCGAGCGCGCGTCGAGCCTTCCTGACCATGCCGCCCGGGCCGTCGGCCTCGAGCTCGCCGACATCGGCGACGTCATACGTAGCCACTATCGCTCCTTGTCTCGCTTGTCCAGGCGCTGCGCGAATGCTTGTCGGAGGCGTTCGCCGTCGGCGAGCACCTGCTGGTAGCGGGGCCGGCGCGGCGGCAGCTTCACGAGCTTCACGTCGCGAGGCGGTTCCCCATACGAGTGGTGGTACGCCTCCGACTCTCCGAGCTCGCGGAGGCGGCGCTTCGAGTTCCTCTTGAACAGCCGCATCACATCCGGAAGACGCCGAAGGTCGTTTCGGGGATGGGTGCGTTCAGTGCGGAGGAGAGGCCGAGGGCGAGGACGCGCCGCGTGTCGAGCGGGTCGATGATGCCGTCATCCCACAATCTGGCCGTCGAGTAGTACGGGCTGCCTTCGCGCTCGTACTTCGCTCGGATCTCGTCAGGATCTGTGTCTCCGACCATCGATAGGACCGTCGCGGCCTGCTCACCGCCCATGACGGAGATGCGGGCGTTCGGCCACATCCACAGTTGTCGCGGCTCGTAGGCCCGGCCGCACATCGCATAGTTCCCCGCACCGAACGAGCCGCCGACGATGACGGTGAACTTCGGCACCTTGGCGTTCGCGACCGCCATGACGAGCTTGGCGCCGTCGCGGGCGATGCCGCCGGCTTCGTACTCCCGACCGACCATGAAGCCGGTGATGTTCTGCAGGAAGACGAGTGGGATCCGCCGCTTCGTCGCGAGCTCGATGAAGTGCGCGCCCTTCTGCGACGATTCGGCGAAGAGAACGCCGTTGTTGGCCAGGATCGCCACCGGGTAGCCCTCGATGTGCGCGAAGCCCGTCACCAGCGTCTCGCCGTAGAGCGCCTTGAACTCGTCGAAGCGCGAGCCGTCCACGATCCTGGCGATCAGCTCGCGCGCGTCGGTCTGATGCCGGAAGTCCTCCGGGATCAGTCCGTAGAGCTCGGCCGGGTCGGCCGCAGGCGGCTCGGGCTCTGCCGGCAACCAGGGCAGGTCGGGCTTGCGGCCCTGCAGGTTGCGGACGATCTGGCGGGCGAGTGCGAGCGCATGCTCGTCGGACAGCGCGTAGTAGTCGGCCACACCGGACTGTCGCGTGTGGACGTCGGCCCCGCCAAGCTCCTCGGCGGTCACGTCTTGCCCCGTTGCGGCCTTCACGAGTGGTGGGCCGCCGATGAAGATCGTGCCGGTGCCGCGCACGATGATCGTCTCATCCGACATCGCAGGCACGTAGGCCCCGCCGGCGGTGCACGATCCCATCACGACGGCGATCTGCGGTATGCCCTGCGCGGACATCTGCGCCTGGTTGAAGAAGACGCGTCCGAAGTGGTCGCGGTCGGGAAAGACCTCGTCCTGCAGAGGTAGGAAAGCGCCCCCGGAGTCGACGAGGTAGAGGCACGGCAGGTTGTTCTGCTGCGCCACTTCCTGGGCCCGCAGGTGCTTCTTGACGGTGAGGGGGAAGTACGACCCGCCCTTGACGGTCGCGTCGTTGGCGACGATCACACACTCTCGGCCCTCGACGACGCCGATGCCCGTGACGATGCCGGCAGCGGGCGCCTCGCCGCCGTAGAGGTCCCAGGCGGCGAGCGCGTTCAGCTCCAGGAACGCGGCGCCGGGATCCACGAGCCGGTCGATTCGCTCGCGGGCCGTGAGCTTCCCTCGCGAGCGGTGGCGTTCGGTCGCCTTCTCTCCGCCCCCGCCGGCGATCTGGGCGGTGCGCTCGCGCAACTCGGCGACGAGGCTCTCCATGCGCTTGCGGCGGCGACTGAACTCTTCGGACTCGCGTTCGACCTGCGAGGTGAGGACGGCCATCGCTTTGAGCCTATCGCGGGGGCGGGCGGCGAGTGCCGAAAGGTCCAGGGTCTAGGCTCCAGGCGATGATCGTCGGGCATCTCGATCTGGACGCGTTCTTCGCCGCGGTCGAGGAGCTCGAGGATCCCAGCCTCCAGACGAAGCCGCTCGTGGTCGGCGGCGACCCGCACGGCCGCGGTGTCGTCGCGACGGCGAACTACGTGGCGCGGAAGTTCGGCATTCATTCGGCGATGAGCTGCGCGGAGGCTCTGAGGCGCTGCCCGCAGGCAGTCTTCGTGAGCCCGCGCCACTCTCTCTATCGGGAGTATTCGCAGCACGTGTGGGAGACGGTGCGCGGAGTCGTTCCCACCGTCGAGAAGACGGGCCTGGACGAGGGCTACCTCGACGTCGGCGAGGTCGCGGCGACATTTCTCCACGCTCGGAAGATTGGCGAAGCCGTCCAGACGGCCGTGCGCGCCGCGACGAGCCTGACGTGCGCGCTCGGCGTCTCCTCATCGAAGGTGGTCGCCAAGATCGCAAGCGACCATCGCAAGCCCGGCGGCTTGACCGTTGTCCCGGCCGGCCAGGAGGCGAGCTTCCTCGCGCCGTTCGACGTACGCCGCCTGCCTGGCGTCGGACCGAAGGCGGAGGAGCGTCTGGTCGCCGCCGGGGTCACGACCATCGGTGCGCTGGCCGCCCTCGGAGACGTGGAGCTTCGCACCCTGCTGCCGGGCAGCGTCGGCCGGGTTCTGCGCGATCGCGCCTGCGGAATCGATCCGCGTGGGCTCGAGGAGCAGACGCAGCGCATCTCGATCAGCGTGGAGAACACCTTCGAGCGAGATGTAGCCGATCGCGAGCAGCTGCATGCGGATTTGCGGCGCATGGCCGACCGGCTCGCCGAGAATCTGCGTACGACCGGACGAACGGCACGCACCGTCTCGACGAAGCTGCGCTACCCGGACTTCTCCATTCGCACGCGCTCCACGTCGTTGCGCGTCGGCATCGACGAGGCGGCGAAGATCGGCGAGCTTGCGTGCGCACTCCTGGACCGCGCGCTTGCCGAGCGCCCCGGAGCGCTC
>Ga0207646_10001951_pt1 | contig 24751 bp, 21 predicted proteins | sample KBSK5502metaG_FD_184343 | JGI IMG/M metagenome (GOLD analysis project Ga0207646, IMG submission 184343) | Corn, switchgrass and miscanthus rhizosphere microbial communities from Kellogg Biological Station, Michigan, USA - KBS K5-50-2 metaG... | ecosystem: Host-associated > Plants > Roots >...
TGTCGACCTCGCTACTGGGCGAGCGCTTCGACATCCACACGGGCGGCGCCGACAACGTGTTCCCGCACCACGAGGCGGAGATCGCGCAGTCGGAGGGCGCGCTCGGGCATCGGGTCGTCGGCTGCTGGGTGCATGCGGAGCACCTGTTGCTGAAGGGGACACGCATGGCGAAGTCGGCCGGCAACTTCTTCCGGATCACCGAGATCCAGGAGATGGGCTACGACCCGCTGGCGTTCAGGTACCTCGCCCTCCAGGCCCGCTACCGCGCCAAGCTCAACTTCAGCGTCGACGGCCTGGCCGGCGCCCACCGGGCGCTGCGCCTGCTGCGGGAGCGGGTCGCGGCCTGGTCGCGGGAAGACGGGGACCGCGGGCCGGCGGGCGCTGAATATGCCGAGCGCTTCCGGCGCGCGGTGGCCGACGACCTCGACCTGCCGGAGGCGATGGCGCTGGTGGCGGAGGTAGGGCACGCTGGGCTGCCCGGTCACGCCAAGGCGCGGCTGCTGCTCGACTTCGACCGCGTCCTTGGCCTCGACCTCGACCGGGACCTGGCCGAGCGCGGGCTGCCGGCGGGCGCCGAGGATCTGCTGCGACGGCGGGAGCGGGCCCGGGCCGCCCGCGACTATGCGACTTCCGACCGTCTCCGCGACGAGCTGGCCGCGCTGGGTGTGCGGGTCACCGACGCCCCCCAGGGCCAGCTCTGGAAAACCAAGGCCGGGTCCTGAATTGCGGTCGGATCTTTACGGTCGCAAACAGCAAAGACAGGCTTAACGCAGTCTCAAGCCCGGTTTGATACCGGTCCAGCTTGATGACGGTCCTCCCCACCCGCGCCGCCGATCTCGAGGCCGAGCTGTACGGCACCCAGCAGCGCTTGAAGGCCGTGTTGGGGGTCCTGCCCCTGTTGATGGTCGAGATCGACCGCGAGGGCGTGGTTACGGGCGCCGACGGCCACGGCTTCGACCTGGTGGGGATGGAGCCGGCCGCCGTGCTCGGGCTGAACGTCCTCAGTGCCTGGGGCGCCGACCACGACGCCGCCCAGCGGATCCGGCGCGCCCTCGCCGGCGAGCGGCAGGAAGGCACCTTCGTTTCCCGGAGCGGCAACGAGTGGGAGTACGAGCTGCTGCCCCGGCGCGATCTCGACGACGAGGTCGTCGGCGTCGATGCCGTCGCTTTCGACACCCGCGAGCGCAAGCGCTCGGAGGCCGCGCTGCGGGAGAGCGCCGCCAAGTCCCGCTTCCTGGCCGCCATGAGCCACGAGCTGCGCACCCCGCTCAACTCCATCCTCGGCTTCAGCCAGCTGCTGGACCTGGACGCCGGCACGACGCTGACCGACAAGCAGAAGCGCTACCTGCGGAACATCGAGGTGAGCGGGCGGCACCTCCTCTCGCTGATCAACGAGGTGCTCGACCTGTCCAAGGTGGCCGCGGGCGAGATGGAGATAAGCCTCCAGGCGGTCGCGGTCGCCGAGCTGGCGCACGCCACCGCCGACGCGGTCCGCCCGCTGGCCGAGGCGGGCCGGCAGGTCCTGGAGGTCGAGGTCCCGGCCGTGTGCCCGGTGCACGCCGATCCGCGACGCCTCGGCCAGGCGCTGACCAACCTGCTCGCGAACGCGATCAAGTTCACGCCCGAGGGCGGCCGCATCGTGGTACGGGCACAGCAGGCCGCCGGCTGGGTGGAGCTGTCCGTGGCCGACGACGGCGTCGGCATCGCCGAAGCCGACTGCGCCCGCATCTTCGAGGAGTTCACGCAGTTGGAGGCCGGCCGCCTGGCCGGCGGCACCGGGCTCGGACTGGCGCTGACCCGGCAACTTGTCGAAGCCATGGGGGGCAGCGTGGGCGTCAGCAGCCGGCTGGGCGCCGGCAGCACATTCACGATCCGGCTCCCGCTCGCCTGAGATAAGAGAAGACCGCCGGCATGCGTCGGCGGCCTCCTCGGGGAGAGAGAGTGGGTGTTTCTAAGTAGTGCCCTCAGCCACCCCCGCCGCGATGCAGGTCGCGGGCGTTTTCGGTGTCCGGGCTGGGCGTGATCCGCACCGGCCGCGGCGGCGTCACCTTCTTGCCATCCGGCGTCGTGACCTTGATGGTCGCGGGCGGGGTGGTGCCGGGCCCCTGGGCGTCGTCGATGCGCGACGGCGACGCCGCCTGGGCCGCGGGGGCTTCTACCACGGGCTCGGGCCCGGGGCTCTGCACCTGGCCGGCGATCGAGCTGACGCAGTCGCCCCAGCCGCGCTGACCACGGTCCAGGTCGGACTTGCAGTCCGAGACCGCCGTGTGCACGTGGGCGCTCCAGATCGCCGGGTTGGCGCTGCCGGTGATGGCGGCCCCGGTGGCGGCCACCGCGAAGGCGGTCACGAACAGGCCGGTCGCGGCCTTGAGGCCGACGGCAGCCGGTGGGCCCGCGAAGAGCGGCAGGCGTCGCCAACGCCGGCGCGGCTGAAATCGATACCGGGGCGCCCGCACCGGCCGCAGCGTGTGGGGTGTGAGCTCACGGTTCAGCTCGGCAGAGAGCCAATCGTCGAAATTCCCCTCCTCGCGTGCCACTAGCCTGCTCAACCCAATTCAACGCCGGGCGTCCCGGCAGTACTCATCGCTCGCCGAGGAGCGTCCGAAGCCGTGATTTGGCCGCCGCCAGCCGGGAGGCGACCGTGCGCTCCGGGATGCCGAGCGCATATGCGATCTCGCGGTTGCTGTAGCCGTGGTAGTGGCGGAGCACGATGGCCGCCGACTGCTTGGCGGGCAGGCGGCGGAGGGCCGCCGCCAGCTCGCTGCGCTCGGCCGCCTGGGCGGGGTCGGGGGGCGGCGCCGGCCGGCCCAGGCGTCGCACCAGCTCGCCGGCCTCGCGCAGCTTCTGGCGCCGCTGCATGGAGACCGCGACGTTGAGCGCGATCCGGTGCAGCCAGGCCTCGGCGGGCGCGTCGGGCCGCCACTGCGGCCACGCCTGGTAGGCCTTGACGAAGGTCTCCTGGGCGCAGTCCTCGGCCGCGGCCCGCTCGCCGAGGACGCCCACCAGGGTGCCGAGCACGCGCGAGTAGCTGGCCCGGTACAGGCGCTCGAAATCCTGCGCCGAGCCCGCCCGATAGGTCTGCGGGATCGCCGCACCCGGTCCCAGCGCGCTCTCCGGCCGCAACTGTTTAACCGGGTCCATTGACGGCGAACATGCGTTCGGTTACCTTCAGGTCCCGCTCAACGATGTCTTCTCTTCCCCCTCTGGACACCGAGTCTCTCCCTGGCGACGTAACCCTCGACCACTACATTCCGGCGACTTCCGCGGAGTTCTGTCAACTTCCGGTCGACCTCGCCGAGGGTCTGCGCACCGCGCTTCGCAGCCGCGGGATCGAACGACTCTACACACATCAGGCCCGCGCTTATACCTCGGTAAGGGAAGGTCGCCACCTGGTCGTGGTCACCCCGACCGCCAGCGGCAAGACCCTCTGCTACAACCTGCCGGTCCTGCAGCGGATCCTGGAGAAACCCAGCAGCCGGGCCCTCTACCTGTTTCCCACCAAGGCGCTGGCCCAGGACCAGCTGGCGGAGCTGGGAGCCCTCGCGTCCCACCTCCCGATCGAGATCCGCGCCGACACCTATGACGGCGACACCGCGCCCGGCCGGCGCACCCAGATCCGGGAGGCCGGGCACATCGTGCTCACCAATCCCGACATGCTCCACACGGGGATCCTGCCCCACCACACCCGCTGGCGCCGGCTCTTCTCGGCGCTCGAGTACGTGGTCATCGACGAGCTGCACACCTACCGCGGCGTCTTCGGATCCCAGGTCGCCAACGTGGTCCGCCGCCTCAAGCGGATCTGCGAGTTCTACGGCTCATCCCCGCGCTTCCTGTGCGCGTCGGCCACCATCGGGAATCCGCTCGAGCTGGCTCAGCGGCTGCTCGAGGTTCCCGACATCGAGCTGGTCGACCGCAGCGGCGCTCCGCGGGGCGAGAAGCGGCTGGTCTTCTACAACCCCCCGCTGCTCGACCGCAACCTGGGGGTGCGCCGCAGCTCGCTGCTGGAGGCCCGGCGGATCGCCGCGCCCTGGCTGCGCAGCCACATCCAGACCATCGTCTTCTGCCGCAGCCGGCTCCAGGTCGAGGTCATGCTCAGCTACCTCCAGCAGGACCTGGCGCCCCGCCTCGACTCCCAGCATCGCGTGCGCGGCTACCGGTCCGGGTACTTGCCGCTGCAGCGCCGCTCGATCGAGGCCGGGCTGCGCTCGGGCGAGGTCGACGGCGTGGTCAGCACCAACGCGCTGGAGCTGGGAATCGACATCGGCTCGCTGCAGGCGGCGGTGCTGGTCGGCTACCCGGGCACCATCGCCTCGACCTGGCAGCAGCTGGGGCGGGCCGGCCGCCGCTCGGGCGCGGTGGCTGTCTTCGTGGCCTCCAGCTCGCCGCTGGACCAGTTCATCGTCCGCCACCCCGAGTACTTCCTGGGCAGCAGCCCCGAGGAGGGGCTGGTCGACCCCGACAACCTGCTGGTGCTGGCCGGGCACCTGCAGGCAGGCCTCTTCGAGCTGCCCTTCCTGGAGCGCGAGCCGCTGGGCGGCGCCGATGTGGCGCCGCTGCTGGCGATTTTCGCCGAGGACGGCAGCGCCACCCGCTCCGGCGACCGCTGGTTCTGGTCGCGCGAGGCCTTCCCGGCCGAGAGCGTGTCGCTGCGCCGGATGGCGGCGGACAACGTGGTGATCGTCGACAGCTCGGGGCCCCGGCCGGAGGTGATCGGCGAGATGGACCAGTTCTCGGCGCCGGTCTTCCTGCACGACCAGGCCATCTACCTGCACGAGGGCGCGCAGTACCACGTCGACCACCTGGACTGGGAGGCCAAGAAGGCCTACGTGCGGCCGGTCGAGCTCGACCACTACACCACGGCCCTGATGTCGACGCGCGTCGAGGTGCTGGACACCTTCGGCGGTCCCGACGGCGGCCCGCTGGCCAGGTCGCACGGCGAAGTCAAGCTCACCTCGCTGGCGACCATGTTCAAGAAGATTCGCTTCCACACCCACGAGAACATCGGCAGCGGCCCCATCCACCTGCCCGAACAAACCCTGCACACAACCGCCTGGTGGATCTCCGTGGAGGGAGGAGACTCCTCCCCCTCCGGGGGAGGTGCCGCCGCAGGCGGCAGAGGGGGTGAGGCGGAGGCAGGAGACTCCTCCCCCTCCGGGGGAGGTGCCGCCGCAGGCGGCAGAGGGGGTGAGGCGGAGGGAATCGCCCGTCATGCCTCCTGGGAGGCTGCCCTGCAAGGCATGGCCCACGCCCTCCGCCACGTGGCCGCCCTACGCCTCATGTGCGACCCCCACGACCTGGGCGCGGTCCCCCCGGTCCGCTCCACCCACACCCGCCTCCCCACCGTCACCGTCTACGAGGCCTACCCGGGGGGCGTCGGCTACGCCCGCCGCCTCTTCGAGCTCCACGACCAGCTGCTGGCGAGCGCGGCCGACCTGGTCGCCGAGTGCCCGTGCGCCGCCGGCTGCCCCTCCTGCATCGGACCACTCCACCTAGTCACGGGAGCCAAGGACGCGTGCCTGCGCCTGCTCCGCGCACAGGCATTGACCTACTCCGCGAGCGCCTAGCGTCTCTCGCCGGCCCGCAGGCGACTACCCCCCGTCCTGCGGGGCCGGTCGAGAGGCAGGCGCCCATGGGCTTCGAGCCCTACCCCACGCCCTTCGGAACCGCCTGGCGCTGGGCGGAGGTCCGGCCGGTCGGCCGCGTCGAAGGCCGGCCGCCGCCAATCGCCCACGCCTACCTCGACACCGAGACCACCGGCCTCAGCGGCGGCACCGGCACCTATGCGTTCGCCGCGGCAGTCGCCCGGCCGGTGGCCGCCGGGCTCGAGGTGGTGCAGCTCTTCCTGCCCGAACCTTCGGCCGAGCCGGCGTTTCTGCACGCGCTGCAGGAGGAGCTCCTGCGCACGCAGGCGCTGGGCACCTACAACGGGGCCACCTTCGATCTGCCCCTGCTGCGCACGCGGTGGGTGATGGCGCGCCTGCCCGGTGAGCTCGCCCATCCCCAGCACATCGATCTCCTGAAGCTGGCGCGCGCGCTGCTCCAGCAGCGGCTCGAGAACTGCACGCTGCGCAACGTCGAGCTGGCGCTGCTCGGCTTCGAGCGCGACGAGGACGTCGAGGGCGCGCTGGTGCCCCAGGCGTACTTCACCTATCTGCGCCGGGGCGCCAGCCCGCTGCTCGAGGCCACGCTCGAGCACAACCGGCAGGACGTGGTCTCGCTGCTCTACCTGCACGCCCGGCTGCTCCTGCGCCTGGACGGCGACGACCCCTGGATGGAGGCGCCCGACTGGCTGGCTCTGGGCCGGCACCTAATGCGCGAGCGCCGGCGAGCCGACGGGCTGCGCGCCCTGCGCAACGCGCTGGCGATGCGCCAGGGCGGGGCTTCGGCCACGGCCGCACTGCTGCTGGCGCGGCTGCTGGTCCGCCGCCACCGTCACGGCGCGGCGGAAGCGGTGCTGGCCGAGGCCCAGGTGACGATGCCGGGCGAACCTCTGCTGGCGATCGCCCGGGCGCGAGTCCTGGAGTGGCGTCTCGGCCGGCTGGGGTCAGCCCTGGAAGTGGTCGAGGAGGCCGGTCGCCGAGGACCCCACCCGATGCCGCTGGCGCTCGACCTGGAACGCCGGGAGGAGCGCCTGCGGCGGCGCCTCCGGCGCCCCGTCGCGCGAACCGGGGAGCTACGCGGGCGCCGGGACGGGCACGGCCGGCAGCTTCTGCTCGTCGGCCATGGCCCGTAGGGCGGCCACCAGCGCCGGCTCGTAGACGCCGTGCTGGGCGGCGATCTTGACCGCTGCCTCTGAGGCGGTCAGAGAAGCGGCGTCCCGGCCGGAGACCAACCGCTCGTACTCGGAGGCGAGGCCGATCAGGCGGGATTCGACCGGGATCGCGGTCTCCTTCAAGCCGTCGGGCTGGCCGCCGCCGTCCCAACGCTCGTGATGGTGGCGCACGGCCCGCGGCACCGGCGCCGGGAAGCCCGCCAGGGACAGCAGCCGCTCGCCCTCGACCGCGTGAGCGCCGTCGGCATGGGTGGCCGCCCCGAGGGCGCCCACGTCGTGCAAGAAGGCGGCGGCGCGCAGGCTCTCGTAGTCGGCCGCCACCCCGGCTCGCTTGCCCACGGCCTCGGCCACGGCGGCCACCAGGCTGGAGCGCCGCGGGCTGCCCAGCCGGCGGTCGACGGCCTGACCGGCAGCCACCACCAGCTGAGGGCCCAACTCGCCGAGCATCTTGAGCAGCGTCTGCTCGGCCTCGGCCAGGCGGTCGACCACGGCGGCGTTGGTCAGGTAGCGGTCACGGCCCTCGCGCTTGGCCAGGTACAGCGCCTGGTCCGCCGCCATCACCAGCTCGTCGGCCGAAAGCGCGTCCTCGGGCAGGCAGGCCAGGCCGATGCTCAAGGTCAGCGTGTGGGCCGGCGTGGTGCGGATGCCGGCCGCGTGCACGGCCGCTCCCAGCCGCTCGGCCAGCGCGGTGGCGCCGGGCAGCCCGGAGTCGGTCAGGATCACGGCCAGCTCGTCCCCGCCGTAGCGGGCGACAAGGTCGTGGGCGCGGGCGGTGGCGCGCACCAACCGGCCGGCGGCCCGGATCACCTCGTCACCGTGCTGGTGGCCCATCGAGTCGTTGACCTCTTTGAAGTGGTCGAGGTCGATGATCATCACGGCCATCGGTCGCGTGACGGTCCTGCGCAGTGCCACCTCCTGCGCCAGCCGGCGCCGGAACTCGCGGTGGTTGAGGAGGCCGGTGAGCCCGTCGGTGATGGCCTCCTGGGCGCTGCGCTGGTAGCCCAGGGCATTGGCCAGCGGCACCGCCGCGCTGCCCGCGAGCGCGTTGACCGCGAACAGGTCCTCGTTGCCGAAGCTCCGGTTGCGCGCACTCAGCCAGAGCACCGCGGCCACCCCCTCGCCCGAGGCCAGCGGCACCAGCAGCTGCGACTTGCGCTGCCGGAAGTCGGGCTCCCCACTGCGCGCGATCTCTCGCGCCAGCTCGGGGTCGAGCTCCTCCCCGGCAGCGACCTCGATGCTCTCGTCGGAGACCAGGACCAGGCCGCCCCGCTCGGCGCCGGTCATGCGCAGCGCGCGCTCCAGGACCACGCCGAAGACGTCCTGGATGTAGAGGCTGGAGTCCATGGTGACGCTCATCTCGCGCAGGGCGTCGGCCTGGGCTGCGCGCGTGATGGCTATCCGGCGCTCGCGCTCCAGCTCGCGCGTCATGATGGCCACCGCCAGGGCGACCGTCACGAACAGGAAGACCTGGCCCACGCCGGGCAGCAGCGAGGAGACGCCGAGCGCGACTCCGTACTCCAGGGAGGCGCCGAGGGCCACCGCCAGCGACGCCGCGGGACCGGACCGGATGGCGCCGGCTATCACGACCAGGTACCAGGCCAGGATGGCCGGGTTGTGGGGGCCTTGGGCCAGGAAGAGCAGCGCCGAGCCAAGCAGGAAGTCGATCAGGATGGTCGCCCAGGTGACCCACCGCGGAGGTCGCCAGCGGCGCATCAAGGCCAAGGACAGAACGAGGTTGGCGAGCGCTTCGACCACCAGCAGCGGCCCCACCACGACCAGCAAGGTGGCGGTCGGGTCGGCCGCCACCAGCAGCGTGAAGACCACCAGGAAGAGCCACCGGAACCAGCCGGCGACGCGCTCGCCGACGTAGCGTCGGTCGCTGCCCAGCTGCTGGTCGATGGCTCGGGCGCGCACGTCCTGCCAGAGCAGCAGGTCCTGAGTACGGGCGGGCTCGGGTCTCACCGGCGCCCGCTACTTGCACATTTCAGGCGGCCGTAAGACTGACCTCTCATCCTTCCCACGCCTATGGTGGACCAGAGGCGGGGGAACCGGGGTCCAATCACGGCTGACCTCGCGTACATTTCCCGCGTCGTGAGCATTCGCTGGAAGGTGGCGCTCGTGGAGGACGACCAGCGGCTCAGCCGGGCCGTGGTGGCGGGCCTGCGCCATGACGGCTACCAGGTGCGCTCGGCGAGCAGCGCGGCCGAAGGCCTGGAGCTGGCGGTGGAGTGGAACCCCGACCTGGTCCTGCTCGACCTCATGCTCCCCGACAGCGACGGTCCCGAGATCTTCGGGCGCTTCCGGGAGGCCACCGAGGCCGCCCTGGTCGCGATGACCGCCAAATCGATGCTCACCGACGTCGTGGCCGGCCTGCGGGCGGGCGCCGACGACTACGTGACCAAGCCCTTCGCCATGGAGGAGCTGGCCGCGCGCCTGCATGCGGTCCTGCGCCGCAGTCGGGGCACCGGGGGCGAGGTGATGGAGGTGGGCGACCTACTGATCGAGGTCGCGGCGGGGACCGCCCACCGGGCCGGGCGCCGCCTGGACCTGACCGCGATCGAGTTCCGGTTGCTCTGCACGCTGGCCCGCCAGACGGGCAAGGTTCTCAACCAGGGCCAGCTCCTGGACATCGTGTGGCCGGTCGGCCAGGGCCCAGACAGCAACTCCATCGAGGTGCACGTGGCGCGCCTCCGGCGCAAGCTGGAGGCCGGGGGTGAGACGAGAATCCTGCACACCGTCCGGGGCATGGGGTATGTGCTGAAAGTGGAGGAATCGAGGTGACCCGGATGCGCAGATGGGCTCTGGCCCTGAGCATGGCGGGGGCGGCGCTCGGCCTGTCCGCGGCACCGGCCGGAGCCTGGAGCTCCTTCTGCGAAGACGACCCGCCCGTGCAGGTGGTCACCCCGGCGGGCCACAACGTGACCATCAACAATTTCGTGCTCTACCACGTGCAGGACCGCCACCTGATGCGTCACGTGCAGTTCTACGCCACGGCCTACCCGGCCGGACCCGGGCACACGTTCGTGGTCATCCACATGGTGACGCCGGAAGGGGGCATGGGCGCTGTTCGCGTGACGTCGCGCACCCAGCGGTTTCAGCAAGAAACCGTCGCGAGCGGGGGTTGGGGAGAAGAGACCCGGCTGTACATGATCCTCGACACCGACTGACGGACCCATGACGCCGCAGCAGCGGCTGCTCATGCTCGCGGCGCCGCCGCTTGCGGCCGCGGCGGTGGTTGTCGCCTGGGCGCTTGGGCGCCCCCGGCTCGACCTGCCCGCGCTGGGCTTGGCCGCCGGTCTCGGCCTCTTGATGCTGCTGGCCGACGTGCGGCCGGTCCGGATCGGGCCGGCACAGAAGATGAGCCTGGCCGCCGTGCCAGCGCTGGTCGCGGCTCTGACGCTGGCCGCACCGCTGGCCGCCACCGCGGCCGCGCTGGCGGCGCTGGCCTCCAACCGCTGGCTGAAGCGCCGGCTGCGCAACGCGCTCTACAACGCCTCCGTGATCGGGGTGGCCGTGCTGGCGGCGGGGTTCCTGGGGCGGCTGAGCGGCGAGACCTCCGCCCTCGTGATGGTGCGGGCCGTGGCCGGCGCCGCGGTTTTCGCGCTGCTGACGATCGGGCTTGCCGCGCTGGCCGCCGCCGCGCAGCGCCAGGCCGCCCCGGCGCCCCTATTGGCCCGCGCCTACGCCGACTCCTGGACGCAGGCGGCGGCCATGGGCGCCGTCGCCATCGCTTCGGCGTTCCTCCTGCTGCACGCGCCGCCGGCGGCGGTGCTGCCGCTGGCCATCCTGCCCCTGGTCTACCGCAGCAACCGCCTGATCGAGGCCGAGCTGGAGTCGAAGGAGCGGATGGCCCGGCTGCTGGCCGCCCAGAGGCGGTTCCTGACCGACGTCTCCCACAACGTCGGCAACCCGCTCTCGACGATCCGGGCCAATCTCTCGCTGATCGGCCACGCGCCCCTGCGGAGCGCGGAGCGGGAGGCGCTGGCCGACGCCGGCGCCGAGTCGCTGCGCTTGAGCGAGCTCTTCCGGCGGCTGCGGGTGCTGGCCGAGACCGATGAGGACGTTCCCATGCACCTCTCCGACCTCGACCTCTCGCAGCTGGCCGGCGACCTGATCCGGGCCTACACGACCCAAGCCAGCGCGCGCGGCGTTGAACTACGTATGGAGACCGAGGCACGGCCCGCGGTGCAGGCCGACGAAGACCTCCTCCGGCAGGCCGCCGCCAACCTGGTCGAGAACGCGATCCGCTACTCCCCCGACGGGGGCGCGGTCGTGATCCGGGTGACGGCCGAGCCGCGGCAGGCCCGCCTGGAGGTGATCGACCAGGGCCCGGGCATCGATCCCCGGCGCCTGCCGGCGATCTTCAACCGCTTCGAGACAGGGCCCGGCGGGGGCAGCGGCCTCGGCCTCGCGATCGCCCGCAACGTGGTCGAGCGGCATGGCGGCCGGATCGAGGTGGACAGCCAGCTGGGGGGCGGCAGCCGGTTCGCGATCCTGCTGCCGGCGCCTTAGGGGCGTGAGGGCACCCATGCTTTTGTGGGGGTTGACACTTCCCTTAAAAGGGTCCGGGTGCCGGAGGGGGCCCATATAATCCGCTTCCCCATGTTCAGCCCGGCGTCAGCGCGTTCACAGCGAGGTCAGTCGACGGTCGAGTTCGCCATCTCGTCGATCGTGCTGCTGTTGCTGATGACGGGCCTGCTCGACCTGTCGCGCGCGTTCTACTACTCAGTGGACATTCACGCCGCCGCTCGTGAAGGTGCTCGCCACGGCGCATGGTTCAACAGTTCCTACCGTCAGAACCAGTACCTGGATGACACTGACATCAAGGCCGCCGTCGACCAGACGCTGGCCGGAGCTGGGTTGCCAGCTTCCACCTTGGGCACGGGCTGTCCGGGGAACTCGCCGTACAACGCGCCTTATCCGAGCAGCGCCTACGGCGCCGTCGGCACGGTGACGCTGTACATCTGCTATGACGCACTCGGCAACGCTCAGGGGTCAGGCACCTGCTGTGCCACCCCGCCAACGTCCGACAACCTCTCCTGGGTCGGCAGGGATCTGAACGTTATCGTGCTCTACAACTACCCGCTCGTGACGGGCGTCATGGCGAGCTTCCTGGGTCCGGGCGTTGAGCTCGCGGCCAACGAGCACATCTACATCCAGGGACACCCATGAGGTCGGCACGCCGCCTTCCCGATGGCCAGCGCTCGCAGGCGATGGTGGAATTCGCCCTCATCGGCCCCCTCGTGCTTCTCCTCTTGCTCTTCATCATCGACTTCGGGCGTGGGATCTATTACTTCGTGACCATCGACAACGCGGCCAACGAGGGCGCGCGCACGGCCGTACGCTCGTCGGCCCAGCCGCTAACCACGACCACGCTGCCACGCGATTCCGATGTGGTGCACTCAATCCAGGAGCACACTGCCGCGGTCTTCCTATCGCAGGACTGCCCCAACGGGCCGATCGACACCAGCAAGGCAGGCGCTCCGCCGCCCAACGTGGGCTGGATCTACATCACCGAGGTCCCGGCACCGACGACCCAGGTGAACCCCACGAACCAGGCACCCAACGCCCCCGGCGGCCAGCCGGCCGTGGCGGCCACCGCTAAATGCGACGCCATCGTGCCCGTCGGCACGCCCCTGCCGGGGAGCCAGATCGATACCACCAACGTCTCGCTCCAGGTGACCATCCGCTATAACTTCGTGCCCGTAACCCCGGTGATCCAGGGTCTGGCCAACACCATCAACGTTCCACTGGTCCTGCAGGCATATGCGATTTACCGCACCGAGTACTAGGCGCCAGCGCCAGTCCGGCCAGGCGATCGTGCTGATCGCGCTGACGCTGATCGTGCTGTTCGGCATGTTGGGCCTCGCCATCGACGGCGGGCGCGCATACATCGACCGCCGGGAGCTGCAGAATGCGGTCGATGCCGCGGTGCTGGCGGCCGGCGACAACTTCGAGTCGTCGGTCAGCCTTCCCGCCGCCGGCAACGAGGCGGCACTGTACTACGGCCTGAACGAACACATCTCCAGCTACGGTTCTTACAGCTCGGCGCTGGCCACCTGCCCGAGCACCTTCCCCGCGGGCAGCACCTGCACCAACTACACGTGGTCGGGATACCCCGGCACCTTCACCTATGGCTACGTCGCCAACTCGTTCGGAGGCTACATCTTCAGCGGGTCAGCGGTCCATCAGGTGGCCGTTACCTTCATGCAGGTCCTGGGAGTTCCCTCCATCAACAACTACACGGCGATCGCGGAATCACTGGTCGGCGCCCACTGGCAGACGCCCGCCCTCCTGACACTGGGCCAGAACGGCTGCAACGGTAACCAGGGCAGCTCGCTCGTCATCCAGGGCAGCGTCACGGTGACCGTGAAGGGCGACGTGTACTCGGACGGCAACCTGACCGACAAGAACGGAGCCCCGGTCACCGTGAACGGCAGCGTCTACAGCCAGTGCGGCAGCATGCCGTCCGGCTGGACCGCCACCGGCACCATTGCGGCCGGCTTGGCGCCTGTGCTGGCTGACCCCGGATATACCTCACCCTACGCCTCCACGCTCTACAACTACGCCTCGCCGACCAGCCCGGTCGGTAATGCCGTCGAGCTCAAGCCGGGCGTCTACGCCAACGATCCGCAGTTCACGGGCGCCGTCTGCCACTTCCTCGACCCGGGCGTCTACAGCTTCCCCGCGGGCTATACGAACAACGGCGGAATGATCAGCAACGAGCTGCGGCCACCCATCGAACCGTTCTGGGACTCGGGCCAGAGCAAGATCGACTACACGAAGCCGGCGGGGCTGCAGTTCTGGTATCTGAACAACGTCAGCTGCGCCGGCGACTTCTACGCGACGGCAGTGACCTCGACCGGTAACGGCGGCAAACCCCTGAAGCCGTCGGGCGCCTGGGGCATCGAGATCACCGCGGTGCGCGAGGACCCCTGGCCCGCGGCCGCGGTGGTCGGTGGCGGCACCTACCTCCGAGAGACCGCGCCCTCGATGTGCCACGCGCTCCAGAGTCCGATGGACGGCTCGACCAAGGGTTTCCAGGTCGTGATCGGCAACGTGCCGGGAGCCACCGGATACTACGTCTACGCCAACCCCAACGGCTGCAACAGCGCCGGCGGGCAGTCCGACTTCGGGTTCGCCGGCTACGTGCCCAACGCCGCCTACAACAACATGGTGGGGAACAACGGGAGCGGCAAGTGCGGCTCCCAGAGCGCGTTGCCCGGCTATCCAAACTCTCCGCCTGCCCCCGGGGCCAACAATGCGGCCACCAGCGGCAACACGTACAACAGCGGAGGCTGCCTGATGGGGTATGTCTCCTCGCAGATCTTCGACAACAACAACAACAACCCGACCGGATACCTCGCCTTCAACGCCAACAACAACTCGAGCTGGGGCGCGGCCGCCGGACAGTGCTCCACGGCTCCCTTCAACAACCCGGGGCCGAGCGCGAGCCTGCCGCCTCAGGGTTGCAACCCGCCCGACGGCGAGCGGGCACCGGTGGCGGCGGGCCTGCCGAACGAATCGCCTGCGCGTGGGCTACCGGCCACCGGCGACCGGGCGGACGAGGACCAGTGCCGGGCTCAGTCCGGCGCCGACCCGAACTTTCCGTGCGCGGGAGCCCAGGTCACTCCCGGCGCGATCCAGTTCTACTTCCCGCCCAACGCATGTTTCAACCAGCAGGGCAATGGCGGCGCGGTCGTCTACTCCGGCTACCAGTACAACTGGATCGTCGTCTTCGCCCCGGGCAACACGAGCCCACCGACCCCGCCCACCCCGAACTCCTGCGCGGGCAACAACCTGAGCGGTAGCTCGGCAACTGAGTTCAAGGGCACGATCTACCTGCCGACGGGCTCGATCACCATCAACGGCAGCGCGGCCAAGGCGCCTGTAGCCGGCCAGGTGATCTGCTACAACGCGCTCATCGACGGCAGCTCGGGCGTCGCCATCGGCTTCGACCCCAACCTGGCTCCCGCGCCGCCCTCCGCCCGCCTGATCCTCTGAGCCTGGTCATCCGTTAGCGTCCAGCAGCGATGAGGCTGCTGGTGACGGGTGGCGCTGGGTACATCGGCAGCGTCTGCGCCGCCATCGCGCTGGAGGCCGGGCACGAGGTCACCGCCTTCGACAACCTGGTGCACGGGCATGCTGCTGCCGTGCCGGACGGTGCTGAGCTGGTGGAGGGCGACCTGCTCGACCCGGACGCTGTGGGCGCGATCCTGGAGTACGAGTTCGACGCAGTTCTGCATTTCGCCGCGCTGATCGTGGTGCCTGAGTCGGTGACTCGGCCCGAGCTGTACTACCGCAACAACGTCGTGGGCACGCTGAACCTCCTCGACGCCATGCGCGAAAGGGGCGTGCGCCGGCTGGTCTTCTCGTCCACCGCCGCCGTCTACGGCGACCCGGAAACGGTGCCGATCCCGGAGTCGGCGCCCACCCGGCCGGCCAGTCCTTACGGCAACACCAAGCTGGCGGTGGATCGGATGCTGGCCGACGAGTGCGCCGCGCACGGGCTGGGCGCGGTCTCGCTGCGCTACTTCAACGTGGGCGGGGCTTTCGGCGGGCTCGGAGAGGACCACCGGCCGGAGACGCACCTGATCCCCAACGTGCTAGCCGCGGCCGCCGGCCGGGCCCCGGCCGTGCAGCTGTTCGGCACCGACTACGACACACCGGACGGCACCTGCGTCCGCGACTACGTGCATGTCGAAGACCTGGCGGCGGCGCACTTCCTGGCCCTTGACTCACTGGTGGCCGGCCGCCACGACGTCTACAACCTGGGCAGCGGCAGCGGCTACTCGGTGCGCGAGGTGATCGAGGCCGTGGGCCGGGTCACGGGCCGGCCGTTCGAGGTCGAGGAGAAGCCGCGGCGGCCGGGGGACGCCCCGCGACTGGTCGCCTCCAGCGAGCGCATCCGGGCCGGCCTGGGCTGGCGCCCGCGGCACGGGCTGGAGGACATCGTCGGCGACGCCTGGGCCTGGATGCAGGAGCACCCGGACGGCTACAGCGACTGAGGCCCCCACCCGGCCCCGTGGGCTCACTCCACGAACGATTGCTGATTTGACGTCGAATCCCGACCCACGTGGCCATTCCGCTCGCCATTTGACGTCAAATCAGGGACTGGGTACGCCGCCCCGACCCTTCTCAGAGGAGGGGAGTCAGCTCAATCAGTCCTTCAGCCAGGCCGGCACGAAGCCCGCGCGGCCGAGCGCAGGGATCCCCGCGTCGGAGAAGAAGAGCTGCGCGTTGACCAGCACGGCCAGGTAGTACAGCCACCGGAAGCCGGTGTCGGGACCCACCAGGAAGGCCACCGTGAGCGCCAGGTTGGCGGCCAGCAGCAGCCCCAGCAGCGAAGCTTTCCGCGTGGCCAGGCCGACAACCAGCAGCACGCCGACCACCGTCTCGGCCGCGGACTGCGCGAGCGCGAACCACAACCAGTTGGGGGCGACGACCTGGACCAGGAACTCGTGCAAGCCCGGGATGGGGTTGACCGCCGCCGATTTCCGGATCAGCGGCTGCATCCAGCCCACGCCCTGCCACTTCTGGCTGGCGAAGTAGAGCCAGTAGAGGCCGACCGCGATCCGGAGCACGCCGTGGAAGAGATCACTCACCGGCATTGACGACCACGATCAATAACCCGAGCCTGGGATCAGTGGCAAGCGCCACGGGCGCCGACCCGTGCGCCCAATGCCGGGGCGGGGCTCCCCCCACGGCGTCCACGACCAGCACCTCGTGGTCGGCGTGGGCCGCGGCGAAGACGCGGCCCGACAGGTAGGCGACCTGGTCCGGGTCGTGGGGCTGCGCCAGCACCCGCACGGCGCCGTCTCTGATCTCGAGCACGCCTCCAGGATCGCGGTCCTCGTCGTCGCCTTCGGCCGCGGCGTACGCGGTGGCGCCCGGCCCCGGGGTCAGCCAGAAGGGATGGAGGTGGGCGGGCGAGGCCAGCGTGGACCGATCGGCCACGCTGCGGAGGGTTCCGCTGTCGTAGTCCGCGCTCCAGCCGCCGCCCAGGGCGAACCCGGCGCCGCCTACGCGCAGGCGGCCGTCCAGGTCGCGGACCCCATCTCCGCTGTGCACCAGCAGGGCACCCCCGGCGTCCAGCGCCAGCTGCCCGGGCTCGCGGCCGACGTCGTGCCTGGCGATCACCTCGCCGGTGGCGGGCGACAGCTCGGCCACCTGGCCGGCGTCGTACAGGCTGACGTAGAGCGCGTCCAGGGTGGCCAGCAGCGGGCCCGGGCGGCCGCCGACCTGCGCCGACCACACGGTCCGCAGCGAGGGCAGCGCAACCGCGTACACGCGACCGGCACGGTTGTCGGAAACGAAGGCGGTGCCGCCATCGCCCGCCACCTCCACCGCCAGCGGGTCCTCGCCGAGCGCGCGCTGGCCGCGCACGGAGCCGTCGTCGAGTCCGAGGAGCAGCACGCCCGCGGCGGGCGGCGTCGAAGGCGAGGTGGCGGGTGTGCAGGCGGCCAGCAGCAGACAGGCGGCAAGCAGCAGCCCCCCTCCAACCTCCCCCCGCCCCGCGGGGGGAGGCGAGGTGAGGGGTCGGGCTACCGCATCACCTTGAGCACGGGGTCGGTCGCGATCTCGAAGGCCCGCGCCACCGGCGCCAGCCGCATGCGCCGGAGCCGGTGCTGGATGGCGCCCTTGTAGATCGCCGCGCGCAGCTTGGTCTCCGAGAAGTCGGTGTTGAAGAGGAGCCGGTTGTGGCGCACCTTGTGCCACTCGCCGTGCTGCCGGCGCTCCTGCACGCGGGCGTGGAAGGGCGTCCCGGGCAGCGGGTAGGCGATGGTGTAGCTCACGTAGTCGAGGGGCAGGCTGGACGAGAAGGCGATGGTGCGCAGCAGGCTCTCGGGGGTCTCGCCCAGGTAGCCGACCATGAAGAAGCCGGCCGCCTTGATGCCGGCGTCCACGCAGGCCTGCACCGCCGTCCGCGACTGCTCGGGCGTGATGCCCTTGCGCATCTGCTTGAGCACGCCCTCGTCGCCGGATTCGATGCCGAAGAAGACGCGCTTGCAGCCCGCGGCCTTCATCTGCCGGAAGAGCTCGACGTCCACGTGGGTGACGCGGCTCAGGCATTCCCAGGTCAGCGGGATGCGGGCCTTCTCGATCTCGGCGCAGAGCTCCATGGTGCGCGTGTAGTTGAGGGTGAAGAGGTCGTCCGACATCCAGACGTGGTCGTAGCCCAGTTCGGCGACCTCGCCCAGCTCGGCGATCACGGAGTCGGCCGGGCGCGAGCGGAAGAGGTCGCCGAAGACCGGCTTGTGGCAGAACTCGCAGCGGAACGGGCAGCCGCGCGTGGTCATCACGGGCGTGGTGGCGTCCTTCCAGTGCCTGCGCCAGTAGTCGATGTACTGGCGGTTGGGCAGGTCCGCGCGATACGGCAGCGGCAGCTGCGACATGTCCTTGCTGCGCTGCCGTGCCGGCGTGCGCAGCACCTCCCCCTCGCGCCTGAAGACCAGGCCCTTGACGTCCTCGAACGCGCGGTCCTCGAGATGGCGCATGACCTCGACGATCGTCTCCTCGCCTTCGCCCACGGCGACCAGGTCGAAGTCGTCGAGGAAGGTGTCCGGTTCCCCCGACGGGTAGGGTCCGCCGGTGATCAGCATGGGCACCCGGTCGCGCAGCTCCCGCGCCAGCGCCAGCGCCTCGTCCTGCATGGTGATCATGCAGTAGATGCCGACCACGGCCGGGCGCTCGCGCAGCGTCTCTTCGACCACCTGCGCGCGGTCCAGGAAGGTGTGGTCGATGTGACGCACGGCGTAGCCCGCCTCGCGCAGCGCCGCGCTCAGGTACATCAGTCCCAGCGAGGGCATGATCCAGTGGCGGCCGCGCCGGGGGGCCATCTGCGGATAGATCAGGACTACATCGCTCATCGCGCCTTCATCACCTGCACCGTATAGGTCGCGCTGCTGAAGCCGGCGCCGAACTCGTACTCGAGGCCGCTCCAATCGAGATCTGGCAGCGAAAGCTCCCGACCGGCATGCAGCTGGGCACCGGGCAGTGCCTCCAGCGTCCATTCGAGTCCAGCGGTCCCGGAGCGCAGGCGAGCCCATGAGCCCGACGTTGGCAGCCAGATCGGAAACGCTGAGCCAATCAGTGTCTGCGATCGGTCTGCGTAGTCATCGAACGCAGAGCTGAGCTCATTGAGGATCACTACCTGCTGCCAGCCAGGGCGCAGCTCGAGCGGCTGGACGTCGACGCGCAAGCCTCCCGCAAACACGTGGTAGGTGACCTTGATCCGTCCCACCGAGGGTGCCGGCCGGATGGGGTATGCGTTGGCCTTGTCGCCCCCAACCATGTCGAGTTCGAAGACCTTTTCCCATGCCACGCCATCGTTGCCTGTGACGTCCGCGACAGTGGCGGTCCGCGAGTAGTGCCAGCCATCGTCATAGTGCACCGCGGGCGCCCCGAAGCCCATCCCTTCTCCGGCGAGGCTGGTGTCGGCTCGCTCCAGGACAAGCCCCTTCTGTAGCTGCGCCGTCTTGCCGACCGCGGGTTGTACGTTGGGGCGCAGGCAAGCTGCCACGTCACCCAACAGGTAGGCCCGGAACTCCGGCGGGCGCAGGTCGTAGGCGTAGACGGCCTTGCCGCCGGGCGCTCGGTACTCGGCCTGGTCGCCAAGTGTCTGGAACGGGGCCGAGGCGCTGCCGGCGGCGAGGCCGGGGAAGACCTGAGTGGCGCGGTAGTAGCCGATGTTCTCGACCACCAGCGACGTGTAGCCGTGGTCCTCCAGCCAGGCCAGCGCGGAGTCGGGCTGGGCAGGCAGGACGCGCGAGCCCGAGATCTGGCTGGGCGGCTTGTGGCTGGCGAAGGCGGCCGCGGGTGAGTCGGTGAGCAGGCGCCCGGGCACCCGCTGGCTGGCGACGCCGGCCCTCAGCAGCCCCTGGTTGCCGCCCGCGAAGCTGGTGAAGACGGGCAGGTAAGCGACCGCGAGCAGGCCGGCGGCCGCGGCCGCTCCGACCGTGAGCAGGGCGGGCCGCCGGTCCAAGGCCGCGGCCGCCAGCACCGCCAGCGAGGGCAGGGCGGGGTACAGGTAGCGGTGGCTGCCGGTGTAGGCGCCGGCCGCCACCAGCAGCACCACGATGGCGAGATAGCCGAGCGCGGGCGCATGCAGGGCCTGCAGGCGCAGCCGCCCGGCGCCCTCGCGAGCTTCGGCCAGCAGGCCGAGCGGCGCCAGCGCCAGCAGCGGCAGGCAGGCCAGCGCCAGGTAGCCGGTGAAGTCGCCCAGCCGGGCCGGCGGGGTGGCCGCCACGCTGCCGCGGGCGGCGGCGGAGGTCACCTCGGCCGCGGCGCGAGCCACGGAGTGGGTGGCGGGCGCGAACCCCAGCTGGAGGACCACCAGCACCGCGGCCGCGGGCGCCAGCCACACTACCGGCCGCGTGCGCCCGCGGGCGCCGGTCAGCCTGGGCGGCACGAAGGCCAGGGCCGCGACGCCCAGCCAGAGCCAGGCCTTGGTTCCCGTCAGGCAGGCGCCGGCCGCCAGCAGCGCGGCCAGCGAGAAGCGCCTGGAGACGGCGGCCAGCGTCGCGGCCGTCAGCTCCAACGTCAACAGCGGCTCGGCCACCACGGACCCGGCCGTGAGCAGGAAGACCGGGTTGGTCGCCAGCAGGAACGCGGCCACCCGGCCGCGCCGCGGCGAGCCCGCGAGCCGCATGACGAGGGCCAGCGTGAGGATGGCCAGCCCCACGTTGGCGGCCTTGAGCGCGGCCAGGTTCCAGGTCCCGAACACCGCGAGGATGGCGGCGCCCAGAAGGTGATAGCCGGGCAGCCAGCTGTCCTCCATGCCGAAGAGCGGGTCGCGCAGGTGGCCCGTGGTGGCGAGCGTGGCCGAGATCAGCCAGTGGTGGTAGGAGTCCTCGAAAGGGTCCCCGATGGCGGCCACGCCCCCGACCGCCGCCGCGGCCAAGACCAGCAGCGCGAGCGCCGGCCCCGCCAGGCGCAGCCGGCCCGCTGCCTTGCGGCCCAGGCGGCGCAGGGTGGCAACCTCGACCGCCTCGATCATCGAGATCAGGCCGACGCTGACCAGGCCCACGGCGAAGAGCAGCGAGTAGAAGGCGATCAGCCAGGAGTGGAGAGCGGCCGCCACCAAGACCAGGAGCAAGGCAGGCAGGCCCAGGGCCAGCTCGCCCAGCGGCGGGCGCACGACGGTGGCGTAGGCCGAGTCCCGCCACTCCTGGTCGCGCTTTTCGATCCGGTATTTGGGCGTGCGCTGGAACTCCCCGCCCGGGCGCAGAGCGCGGGCGAGGCCGCCTGCCACGGTAAGCGCCATGCCGGCGCCCAGGACCTGGCAGGCGAACCCGGCGAGGCCCCGCCACCAGCTCCGGCCCCGCCTGTGCTGGGCCACCATGAAGCCGACCCAGGGCGCCACGCACAGGACGTTCAGCCACAGGGCCCCTGCAGTGACCCCGGGCAGGGGGTCGTGGCGGGCCGAAGCTACCAGGACGACGGGGTAGCAGGCCAGCTGCAGGAGCATCAGCGGCCCGACGCCGTATGTGAGCAGGTGAATGGCCGCCTGCAGCTTGACCAGCACCGGCAGGGGCGCCGCGATCAGGCGCGGCAGCAGCCGGAAGGCGCACTGGAACGACCCGGTGGCCCACCGCCGCTGCTGGCGGCGGTAGGCGCCGATCGAAACGGGGAGCTCCTCGGGCACCACCAGGTCCTCCCGAAACACCGGCCGCCAGCCCCGCAGCTGCGCGCGGTAGCTGAGGTCCAGGTCCTCGGTCAGGGTCGCCGCGCTCCAGCCTCCGGCGTCCTCGATCGCCGCCCGCCGCCAGACGCCGGCCGTGCCCGTGAAGTTGGTGAAGAACCCGCCCTGCGAGCGCACCGCCTGCTCGACCAGGAAGTGGTAGTCGATGGCCAAGGCCTGGATCCCGGTGAGCAGCGAGTAGTCCTCGTTGAGGTGGCCCCAGCGCGCCTGCGCGAAGCCGGCGCGCTCGTCCTCGAAGGCGCCCATCAGCTCGCGCAAAAAACCGGGAGGGACTACGAAATCCGCATCCAGCACCGCGAAGAAGGGCGCGGCGCTCTCCCGCATGCCGAACGCCAGCGCACCCGCCTTGTAGCCGGCGCGCGTCCCCCGCCGGAGGTGCTGGATCCGGACGCCGCGGGCGCGCCAGCGGCGGCAGGCACGGGCGGCGATCGCGACCGTCTCGTCGTCGGAGTCGTCCAGGACCTGGATCTCGAGGCGGTCGCCCGGCCAGTCCAGCGCCGCGGCCGCGTCGACCACGCGGTCGACCACGTAGCGCTCGTTGTACACGGGGATCTGGACGCAGACCAGCGGCAGCTCGGCCGGAAGCCGCGGCAGCGCCCGGACCGGCTGGCGCAGCGAGCGCCAGCTCAGGTAGAGCAGGTTGAGGCCGAACCCGAACAGCAGCACGCTGCTGGCCGCGAGAAGACCGCCGGCCAGCGCGCTCACGCTTTCTCGAAGAGCGTGTAGGGCCGCATCGTCTCGCGCACGAAGGCAACCCGGGCCAGGGCCTCCGGCGAGCGGCGGCGCGTCCACTGCATATAGCGCCAGGCGCTGGCGCCGACCGCGCGCGAGGGCCGGTCCAGCCATCTCGGGAAGAGGGCCGGGGGCAGCCGGCGCCTGGGCAGGATCTCCACCGGCGCGCGCAGCTCCGCCAGCTGCGGAAAGGCCTCGCTCAGCCCGGGGTTGGCGGCGATCACCCCATGCAGGAAGGCCGTCCCGAATACCGGTACCGACTGCAGCAGCTCGAAGGCCATGTCCGCGTCCTGGCGGACGAGGGGAAAGCACTGCGCGCGCTCGAGGACCAGGTTCAGGGTCATCAGGCGCGGGGCCAGCGGCCGCCGCGTGGAGTCGTCGACCGGCTTGCCCCGGAAGCGCAGCGCGTGCAGGTAGGCGAGCAGGTTCACCGCCACGTAGGCCAGGTGGCGGCGCCCGTCCTCGACCACCAGGTTGAGGTCGACGTCGTCGCTTTCGCGAAAGCCGCCCGAGGCCAGCGAACCCGCGATCGAGACGCTCAGTACGTACGGGCAGCAGGCGACCAGCCGGCGCGCGAAGCCCAGCGTCTCGGGCAGGTAGGCGGCGGCCGCGGCGGCGTGCTCGTCGGCGCGGCGGCGGATGCGCGGCGCGCGCGCGGCCAGTCCGGCGCCCACCACGAGGCCCGCCGACTCCTGGAGCTTGCCCCCGGAGGCCGCCACGGCGAAGCGGACCTCAAGGGTCGAGATCGGGCCGCCCAGGCAGAACTCGCCCAGGCGCCGTGCGGGAAGCGCGTAGCCGCGGCGCTCGAGCAGGGCCACCGTCCGCAGGACCCGGCTCAACTGACCGGTCGGGCTCGGCGCGGCGGCGAGGCCCACGTCAGGAGTTATCGGACCGGGTTACCTCGTGACCGAGCGGCCGGAGCGCCTCGTCGATCCACTGCAGGGCCATCTCGCGGGTGTTGGGCCAAACTTCCGGATCGGCGTTTTCGGCCGCCAGGTCGATCACCACGCGGCCCACGACGCGCAGCAGCCGGCGTGCCAAGGGCTCGGCCTCGGGCACCGCGAAGGGGAGCCCGTCCAACGCCCGCGTCAGCTTGAAGCACTCCATGTTGAAGGCCTCGGCGTCGAGGCTCACCTCATCAGCCAACGTCTTCACTGCGGAGGGTGGTGGCCCCCGCCTCGCGCATCTCGGCCAGGGCCCGCTCGCCGTCGCCGGGCTTGACGTCGACCGCGCCGATGCCGTCCACCAGCACCATCACCTCGAAGCCTTCCCGGCGGGCGTCCAGGACCGAGGCCCGCACGCAGTAGTCGGTGGCCAGCCCACCCACCAGCAACCGCTGCACGCGCTGCGCGCGCAGCCAGTCGCCGAGGGCGGTGCCGTCGAAGGCCGAGTAGGCCTCGCGGTCGCGGTCCATGCCCTTGCTGACCACCTTCTGGATGCGCGCGGCGTCGAGGGCGGGGTAGAACTCGGCGCCGTGCGTACCGGCCTGGCAGTGCGGCGGCCAGGGCCCGCCGCGAGCCTGGAAGGAGATGTGGTCGCTGGGGTGCCAGTCGCGACTGGCGACCACCAGCGGGGCCAGGCGGGCGACCTTGTTCACGGCCGGGAAGATGCTGTCGCCATGGGGCACGGGGAGGGCCCCACCGGGGCAGAAATCGACCTGCGGATCGACTATCAGGAGCGCGTCGCCCGGCCCGAGGGTCACGGACATCCGGCTTATTATTGGCTTGCAAGTGGACCTCAGCGAGCCCGTGCTGGTGACCGCGGAGGGCCTTCAGAAGCTCAAGACCGACCTGGACGACGCTCGTGCGCGCCGCAAGGAAGCGGCCGAGCGCATGAAGGAGGCGGCGCAGCCTGGGGACATCGAGGACAACCCCGAGTTCGAGCAGGCCAAGGAAGAGGTCGCCAGCCTAGACAACCGGATTTACGAGCTCGAGGAGATGATCGGGCGCGCCCAGATCATCGAAGAGCACCACGGCGGCGTGGCCGAGCCCGGCTCCACGATCGAGGTGGAGGACCAGGAGGGCACGATCGAGACCTGGCACCTGGTGGGCGCCGTGGAGGCCGATCCCGGGGCCGGGCGGATCTCGGTCGACTCGCCCGTGGGTCGCGCCGTGCTGGGCCGCCGCTCGGGCGACCGGGTGACCGTGAACGCCCCCTCCGGCGTCATCGAGCTGACGGTCAAGGCTGTCCACTAGAAGCAGCGCGGATTCGGTCCTCGAGGTCGAGGACCTCCACGCCTGGCGCCGCCGCCGCGAGGTGCTGCGCGGGCTCACCTTCGGCCTGACGGCCGGCCGCTGCCTGGGCGTGACCGGACCCAACGGCTCGGGCAAGTCGACGCTCCTGGCCGCGATCGCGGGCTGGCTGCCCTCCACACGCGGGCAGGTCCGCGTGCTGGGCCAGCCGGTGCGCGCGGGGGTGGTCCCGCTGCACGTGGGCCTGGCCATGCAGGAGGCCACGCTCTACCCGCGGCTGACCGGGCGCGAAAACCTCTCGCTGTTCGGGTTCATGTACGGGCTCAGCGGCCCGGAGCTGAAGTCGCGCGT
>Ga0207646_10001953_pt1 | contig 24739 bp, 24 predicted proteins | sample KBSK5502metaG_FD_184343 | JGI IMG/M metagenome (GOLD analysis project Ga0207646, IMG submission 184343) | Corn, switchgrass and miscanthus rhizosphere microbial communities from Kellogg Biological Station, Michigan, USA - KBS K5-50-2 metaG... | ecosystem: Host-associated > Plants > Roots >...
CTACGGGAAAGAGAGAGAGGCCATCACCTTTGATGACTTCGTGAATAAGGTCTATCTCCCACACGCCAAAAACAGCATCAAGTCTTTCTACTACTATGAGCGCTTCGCAGGAATTTTTTGCCGGTATTTCAAAGCAAAGTCTTTGAATGAAATCACTGCGGCGGATATTGAGGCTTTCAGGCAGTACCGGCGCGACAATCCCACAAGGACAGGCGCAGGGCGCAAGCTGGCGACAATCAACCGCGAAGTCATGCAGCTTTCGAGCATCTTCAAGCTGGCTGTGGATTTGGGCTACTGCGAATCGAACCCTGCCCGCAAGATCAAGCCCTATAAAACTCACAACCGCCGCACCAGAGTCTTATTGCCTGAAGAAGAGAGGCGACTACTAGAGGCAATGACAGGCACTCTTGCGAAATACCGGCCAATCATCTTGCTATTACTTCACACAGGGATGAGGCTAGGTGAGGTAGTTGGCTTGAGGTGGGATTATGTAGACTTGAGCAAAGGTGTGATCATTCTACCAGCAGGCACGACCAAGAATGATAAATCACGCACGCTGCCATTGAACGATGAGGCGATGAAGACTTTGAGTGAGCTGCTTACGCAGAGTCAGGGCAAAGGCCGAGTGTTCGCAGGAAGAGGCTTCACCGGTCAGCACGCCTCGAAATTGATCGCATCGGTGTGTGATCGGATCGGCTTGCCGGACGTAACGGCGCACACGCTCAGACACACCTTTGCGACCCGTTTGATGGAAAGAAATATAAACCCACTGCACGTCAAAGAACTGCTGGGGCACGCCACACTGCGGATGACAGACCACTACACACATATTGGCCTTGAAGCCCTGCGCCAGTCGGTCAATATTCTCAACCATCGTGCCGATGACAGGGGATAGGACTAAGGCAGGCCACCGATAATCTCATGAGGTAGGACGACGGCTTGCCTTCAAAGAAAGGCGTATAGGTGATCTACGGAGACTTTGAATGGGACCACGAGAAAGCACAGCAGAACATTGCGGCGCATAGAGTCACATTTGAGGAAGCGGCCACCGTTTTTGATGACCCTCTCTATATCATCTACGCGGATCCTGACCATTCAATCGAAGAGCAAAGATATATTATCATTGGAGAGTCAGAGCGACATCGTTACTTGTTTGTATCTTACACCGAGCGCGATTTAAGGACTCGCATCATCAGTGCGCGAGAATTGACAGCAAAGGAGCGGAAGTCATATGAAGGAAAAAAGGAACGGCTTTGAGGACACTTTGAGACCGGAGTACGACCTTGACAAGCTGGAAGTGGTCGCTTATGGGCCGGGATGGAATAGGCCACGATTGTTAAGAAAAAAGGGCCGGAAGCGGGCGCTTAATCCGAGGAGATTAGTCCCAATTGGTAATCCGGCGCTGACTCGGACGGCAAGAAAAGGGCGGTCATGAAAACCTATCTGCTCATTTATGATGAGAGTATCAGAGAGAAAACTCTGTTGAGTTTTTTGGACTCGCGTAAGGAAATCCTCGATTGGATGACTTTCCTCCCGTCTTCTGTGTTTTTGATGTCGCGCCATTCGCTCCAACACCTGACCACAATATTTCGCCGGAAGTATCCACAGGCACAGTTTTTAATCACTGAAATTGAAACGGAGCGGACAGATGGAATGTTGCCAGAAGAATGCTGGGAGTTTATCAACGAATAAGGCAAGTCACCTGAGAAAAATATAAATCCATTTCATATGAGTGAACTGCTCAGATATTCAACTTTGCCGATGGCCATCGTTACGCTCAAATTAGCGCAAGAGCGCTGCGAAAATCGGCAGAACGCTCGAAAACTCGCCCCATTAGTTCCGGCAAGAAAAAAGCAGCGTCGTGCAACGTTCTTCCCCTCGCCGCCCGCTTTTGCCGCTTACCTTTAATGAGCACCTGAACTGCGGCTGCGGGCATTGGGTTCAATGCTTACAAGCTGCTGCCTCACGTTCTAGCGTCGCGACCCGCTCGCGGGTCTGAGGATGATCGCCCAATAAGCCGCCCTGATTGCCATAGTGTTGAAGCATCCCGCGCATAAACAGGCTTGCGCCTCGCGGGGCAAATCCTGCCGCACACGCGAGCCGCACGCCGAGCGCATCGGCTTCCGCTTCTTCGGTGCGATCAAGCCGAAGTCTGCCATTGAACTCATCCCATAAACTTCCACTCTGCCCACCGTGACGATGACGATCTACTAGATGCGCCAACTCATGCCCCAGGACACCAGCGAGTAAATCTTGCTCCTGCTCCCCGTGGCTTTCGGCCAGTTCAATTGCTCCTTGATTGAGCGTGATGGTATTGGCGTTGACGGCGGCGAAAGCATTGACCTCTGAATTACCGCTGATGATCAAACGCGGACGAACCGGGACTTGTGATGTGCCCCATGCTGCTTCAGCCCGGCGCAAGGCAAGCCACAGTTTAGTAAGCACCTGATTGGCTAGTTGCACCCGCTCATGGTTACGTTGCGTTTCTTCAGCCCTTCGTGCCTGCTCCTGCTCGGCACTCTCCACACCATCATAGACCAGCGCGACGTTGCCCCATACCCACTTGGTTGACAAAAGAGACATAGTGTTGCTGAGCACCAAGGCATAATCTCCCGTCTCTGTGATTGGAACACTCAGCACGATGCTGCGCCTCGGGCCTGAGTTATAGATGACCTGCTGGCCGCGGTAGATAAGCACTTGTACGTCATTGCCCGTTCCGCCTTGCGCGTAAATGCTGCCTGCAAGTCGCCCGTGTTCCAGACGCGAAGGTACCTGAAAGCCGTAGCTCAGATATTTACCCGGCCCAATCTCAACGCCGCGTGAGACAAACACGGGCATGCGGCTAGGCCGCCCGGTCTGTGCTCTGAACGGGGGGCAAAGCAACGCCAGCAGCAGCAGGGCAATGATGAGCTTGCGCAGGGTGTTGTTTTGATAAAGTGTCATGTGGTGCCCTCCTGCGATTGGAATCTATGGTTTGGTTTTTAGTTCTGACTCAGCAATGCCCGCGCTTGCTTGAGTTGCCTTGGAAAGTGGCGACTTGGTTAAGCCGCTCGCCATTGATGCCGGTCTCTTTCAACTGGGGCTTTGAGAAAAGGTGATATTGTATCACCCTTTTTCCGGTGTCAAAACACTCGAAAATTCGCCCGTTGGTTCCGACTCTGTACCTAGTGTGCCCGTGCCGTCTGGTGCTTAGTTCTGTAAGCTATTGATTGTGACAGAGTAGAGAAGAGTGAGAAAAGGCTTGACAAAAATACTACTCATTTTGCGTTTTCAAGCAAGGATTTTTATGGCGCCGTCAAGGGAGGTTATTTATTCAGCACCTCGGCGACGCCGCCCGGCCATCGAGCAGGATCGCAAGGCCCAGCCCCGGCCTCTCAAAAAATGGACTGGTATTTCAGCAAAAAAGTGGTCCTTGTACCAGACCTCTTTCGATGGTAGGGTGAGCCTGGCTTGAAGCGACTGCCAGATAGTAGCAGAGAGTAAAGGAGCGTGTTTCGATGGAGAAATTCACCCCGACGCCCCGGACCGCCGTCCGGCGGCTCCCGCAACGCGGCGAGTATGACCGTGCCGCCGTTTACCGGATTTTGGACGAAGGGTTCATCTGCCACGTGGGCTTTGCCGCTGACGGCCAGCCGTACGTCATCCCGACCGGGTACGCGCGGGTCGGTGACCAACTCTATATTCATGGCTCGGCGGCCAGCCGGATGCTGCGGTCGCTCAGTCAAGGCGTCGAAGTCTGCGTGACCGTGACCTTGATCGACGGCCTCGTGCTGGCCCGCTCTGCCTTCCACCACTCGATCAACTACCGGTCGGTGGTGGTGCTCGGCAAAGCCTCGGTGGTGGAAGAGGACGCCGAAAAGATGGCCGCACTCCGCGCCTTCACCGAGCACGTGATAGCCGGCCGGTGGGAGGAGGTCCGCCCGCCCAACCAGACGGAACTCAAAGGCACGCTCGTGCTCCGTCTGCCGCTCGCCGAAGTCTCGGCCAAGGTGCGCACCGGCCCGCCGGTCGATGACGAAGCGGACTACCAACTTCCAGTGTGGGCCGGCGTCATCCCGCTGCACTTGGCCGCCGCCGCGCCCGTCGGCGACCCGCGGCTGCGGCCGGGGATAGAGCCGCCGCCCTATGCCTGCCATTACATTCGGGCCAAATAAGCGCAGAGGAGAGTTTCGGACCTATGGCCTTGGAAATGAAGCCGCGCTGTGAGAAATGCGGGAAGGCCGTCGCGCCACAGGCTGAGGCGTTGATTTGCAGTTATGAGTGCACGTTCTGCCCCGCCTGCGCGCGGGAGATGAAATTGATCTGCCCGAATTGCGGAGGTGAATTGGTTTCCCGCCCGCGGCGGAAGAATCCGCTGGCGAATTAGATCGGTTTGCAATTGAGCAGATGGGAAAGACCGTCGGATCAGTACCGCGAGCGGTAGCGAGCGTCGCTTCCAGTAGCGCATCGCCGCCGAAGTCACGCTCGCTACCGCTCGCGGTACTGATCCGGACATGCAAACACGCTCTAGGTCATCTGATCTGCGGCGATCACATCTCGGCGAAGTTCTTCAAGAGCCGCAGCCCGGCCGCCTGACTCTTCTCCGGGTGGAATTGAACGCCGACCACGCTGCCACGGCCGCAGATCGCGGCGAAGCGAGATTCGTATTCTGTCTCGCCGAGCACGCAAGCTTGATCCATCGGCTCGACATAGTAGGAATGCACAAAGTAGAAGAACGATTGATCCGGCAGGTCGCGAAAGACTGGATGGTCGCGCTTGATCTCGACCTGATTCCAGCCGACGTGCGGGACGCGCACGCCTTCGGGGAATCGCACGACCCGGCCGGGCAGCAAGCCCAACCCGCGGTGCACGCCGAACTCGTGCCCTTCATCAAAGAGCATCTGCAAGCCGACGCACAGGCCGATGATCGGCTTGCCTGCGTTGGCAGCTTCGACCACCAGCTCGTCAAAGCCGCGCTCGCGCAAACCTCGCATGCAGGCGGCGAACGCGCCCACGCCGGGCAACACCAATTTATCCGCCGCCCGTAAGGTCTGCTCGTCACTGCTGACCACCGCCGAGATGCCCTGCGAGTTGAAAGCCTTCTCGACGCTGCGCAGGTTTCCGACCCCGTAATCAATGATCGCAATCGACATCACAAAGCGCCTTTCGTGGACATCACGCCCTTGATCCGCTCGTCCATCCGCGTCGCTTGAGCAAGCGCCCGCGCAGTAGCCTTGAAAACCGCCTCGATGATGTGGTGCTGATTGCGGCCGTAGAAAACTTCGACGTGCAGATTGCACTTGCAGTGCTCGGCGAACGAATGCCAGAAGTGCTCGGCCAGTTCCGTAGCGAAGGTCCCGATTTTGCTCCGCGTGTTCTTGACGTGGTAGACCAGGTAGGCCCGGCCCGAGAGGTCGACCACCGAGCGCGCGAGCGCCTCATCCATCGGCACGTAAGCCGCGCCGAAGCGCGCGATCCCCTGCTTATCACCGACGGCCTCGGCGAAAGCGCGCCCGAGGCAGATCGCGATGTCTTCGACCGAGTGATGATCGTCAATGTGCAGGTCGCCCCGGCAGGTCACTTCAAGGTCGAACAGGCCGTGCCTGGTGAATAGATCCAGCATGTGGTCGAGGAACGGAACGCCAGTATTGATCCGGCCCTCGCCCGCGCCGTCTAAGCGGAGCACGATGCGAACGTCGGTCTCTTTGGTCTTGCGCGTGATTTCGGCTTGACGAGTCATAAGCGAATGAAGAGTGATCTCCTGCCCACCGGCCGCCGATCACTTCGACGCGAGAATGAGCGGCGATGGCGACGGCACATCAAGCGTTCTGACCTTCTTGAATCCCGCCTCGTTGAGCCAGGCGCGATACTCGCGCAGGGTGAACACGTCACCTTGCTCCGTGTGCAGCAGCATATTGAGGCCGAACAGCAGCGGCAGCGCGGGGCCGCTCCGCGTGTCGTTGGGGATCATCTCGGCGATCAGCAGCAGGCCGTCGTCAGCGAGCGCCCGCGCCGATTTCTTGACGAGCTTCTTGCCCCACTTCTCGCCCTCGGAGTGAATGATGTGGCCGAGGATCACCAAGTCGTAACGGCCGCGCCCGAAATCCAGCTCGCGCAGATTGCCTTCGAGGTAATCATACCGATCCGCCACCCCGAGCCGTGCGGCGAACTGTCGCGCTATTGGAGTCACTTCGGGGTAATCCACGACCGTCACGCGGGCGCCGGGGATCGCTTGCGCGAAAGCGAGCGACCAGGCGCCTGAACCGCCTGCGACGTCCAGAACCTTTTTGATCTGCCGGCGACTCTTTTCAGGGATGGCAGCCACCGCCGCGCGTGCCGCCCCGTAGCTCATTGGGAAGATCGCTTCGACGAGCTGCGGGAAGAATTCGCGCCCGCCCTGGTCTGTATCCACCGCTTTGACCGGCCGGCCGCTCCTCACCACTTCGGTGAGATTGCCCCAGCCCGGCCAGGTGAGCTTCGTTTCGTAAACGAATCCGCCCATGTAGCCTTCTCTGCCGCGCACGAGGAACCGTTCAGCGATCGGCTCGAGGCCGTACCGTTCACCTTTTTTATTCAGATATCCGAGTCCGGTCAGCGCGTCGAGCAGATGCTCGACGCCGCGCTCACTCGCCTTAGCTGCGCGGGCGACCTCCCGCGCGGTGCGCTTGCCCTGCGCAATCTGAGTGAATACGTCGAGTTCCACGCCCGCCACGAGCGCCTGCGCGGCTCGCGCGGCCCACAGGTGCTCGATAATCTGCTGCGGTGTCACCTCTGCGGCTTTTGCTGCCTGTGCCATGCTTGATTCTCTCCCTCAATTCAGTTGGATCAGATTTCAAATGGGTGCACGATACGGTACCGGGAGCGTAAGCGACTGGCTCCGCCTCCCGTCGCTCACGCTCCGGGTACTGTACCCTCCAGGCAAAAGATTTCGCGGAGCGCAACGAGCAGCCGTTCATTCTCCTCCGGCGCTCCGACGCTGATGCGAAGATATTCAGCCAGCATCGGGTAGTTGCTCACATCACGCACCAGAATACCACGCGCGTGAAGCGCCTCAAACAACTGCCTGGGCGGCACCGCCGTGCGCACCAGCATGAAGTTGGCCGCCGACGGCACCGGGCTCAGGCCCCGGATCTGTTGGAGCGCGGAGAAGAGCCGGTCGCGCTCACTGATGATCTGCCCGATGAGCGGGCGCAACAGGTCAAACTGCTCCACGGCCACTTCGGCCGCCATCATCGAAAAGAAGTTGAGGTTGTAGGGCAGCTTCGCCTTGTTGATCTCCACCACTAAGGCCGGCGAAGCGAGCAGGTAGCCGGTCCTCAGCCCGGCCATCGCCATGGCCTTCGAGAAGGTGCGCAGCACGATCAGATTGTGATGCTCCTTCAGCAGCGGGATGAAGTCCTCACCGCCGAACTCCACATAGGCTTGGTCCACGACGACGAGGCCGTCGCTATTGCGCAACAGTGAAACCAAGTCACGCCGCCCGATCACGCATCCCGTCGGGTTGTTGGGCGAACAGACGATGGTCAGGTCGGCCTTCGCCGAAACGACCTTGCTCGCGAGCTTCGGGATGTTGAAGGTTAAGTTCTCATTGAGCGGGACCGCCACCACCTCCCCGCCGAGCACCGTCGCCAGTTGCCGGTAGAGCGTGAAGGTCGGCTCGGTGATCACGACGCGCGAGCCTTCGCCCACCGTGACCGTGAGCAGCGCCTGGATCAATTCGTTCGAGCCGTTGCCGGCAATCACCCCGTCCGGGCGCCACCCCGCGAAGGCGGCCAGCTTTTCGTGCAGCTCGACCGGCACGAAGGTCGGGTAGCGCGACCACGGGCGATCCTGCAACCGCCGCAAGACCTCGGCCTTGATCTCGGCCGGCATATCGAACGGGTTCTCGTTCTGGTTGATCTTGACCTCGGCGCGCAGCGGCGCGAGCGTGTAGGCCTTGATCGCCCGGACCTCAGGTTTGATCTTCTCAATCGGCGATGGCATGTCAGTAGTAAGTAGCAAGTAGTAAGCAGTAAGTGGTAAGTAGATCACAACCCCCTACTTACTACTTACTGCTTACTACTTGCTACTGCTCCTCCCCTTCAACCCTAATCGTCGCCGCCCGCGCGTGGGCGTCGAAGCCTTCGGCGCGGGCCAGCCGGTCGATCGCCTCGGCGGTGCGCAAGAGTTCGGCGCGCGTGTAGCGGATGATGCTGGTGCGCTTCAAGAAGTCATAGACGCCAAGCGCGGATGAAAAGCGGGCCGTCCCGCCGGTGGGCAGCACGTGGTTGGTGCCCGCAAAATAATCTCCGACCGGCTCCGGCGAGTAGGCCCCGATAAAGATCGCCCCCGCATGGCGCAGCCGAGCGGCCGTCGCCTCGCTGTCCGCGGTCATGACCTCGATGTGTTCTGGCGCAATCTGGTCGGCGAGCGCGCACGCCTCCTCAAGCGAGCCGACGACGACGAGCGCCCCGAAGTCCGCCAGCGAGCGGGCGATGATCTCGCGGCGGGAGAGGAGCGCCGTCTGCTTCTCAATCTCTTCACCTACAGCCGCGGCGAAGCGCTCGCTGGTTGTGATCAGCATCGCCGCCGCATCCTCCGAGTGTTCGGCCTGAGAGAGCAAGTCCGCCGCGACAAAATCCGCGCGGGCTGTCTCATCGGCGATGACGACGATCTCGCTCGGGCCCGCGAGCGAGTCGATATCGACGACGCCGTAGACCAGCTTCTTGGCCGCTGCCACGTATTGATTGCCCGGCCCGACGATCTTATCGACGCGCGGGAGGGTTTCGGTCCCATAAGCGAGGGCGGCCACGGCCTGGGCGCCGCCCACGGTGTAGACCTCGCATAGGCCCAGTTCCTTGAGCACCGCGGCGATCACCGGGCTCTTGGCGAACTGAGCCGGCGGGGTGACGACGACGATGCGGCCGACGCCCGCCACCTGCGCGGGGATCGCGTTCATCATCACCGTCGAGGGGTAGGCGGCGCTCCCGCCGGGCACATAGAGGCCGACGCTTTCAAGCGGCGTCACCCGCTGGCCGAGCCGCACCCCGTTCGCGGCCTCCATCTCCCAATCGCGAGTCATCTGCCGCTCGTGGAAGCGGCGGATGTTGGCGATGGCCTCACGCATCGCCGCGATGAGGCGGCCGTCTACCTGGGCCGCCAGCTCTTCGATCAACTGCGGCCTGGCCCGCAAGTCGTCGGGCGTGAGTGTCACCCCATCAAAGCGCGCGGTGTACTCGATGAGCGCCGCATCCCCCCGCCCCTCAACGTCGCGGACCACGGCCTCGGTCCGCGCGAGGATTTCGTCATCAAGGCCGCTGGTGCGACTCAAGATGCGTCGTAGCTTCCGATGTTTTTCAGGGTCAGACCCCTTGAGCTTGATGATTTCAATCATAGAATAGGGGTTAGGGACTAGGGGCTAGGGGCTAGGGGCTGGAGAAGAGCTGATGACTCGATCTCTTCTCTAGTCCCTAATCCCTAACCCCTAGCCCCTAGCTTCAGCGCTCCCGCCAGATCCGTAATCAGTGCACTCACCTCCGCGCGCTTGAGGTGAAAGCTCGCACGGTTGACGATCAGCCGCGCCGTCGATTCGGTAATCACGTCGATGACCTCAAGTCCGTTCTCGCGCAACGTGCGGCCGGTTTCGACCAAGTCCACAATCCGATCCGAGAGACCCAGCAGCGGCGCGAGTTCGACTGAGCCTGAAAGCGTCACGACCTCGATCGGGATGCCGCGCTCCTGAAAATAGGCCGCCGTGATGCGCGGGTATTTGGTCGCCACCCGCACGGTCGCCAGCAGGTTGTAGTCCTCGCCCACCACCTCATGCCGCCCGGCGACGGCGATCTGGCAGCGGCCCAGCCTGAGGTCTAGCGGCTCGTGGACGTCGGCCTGCGATTCGAGCAGCACGTCACGCCCGCACACCCCCGCGTCAGCGACGCCGTACTCGACATAGGTCGGCACATCCGCCGGCTTGACGAAGATGAAATTGCAGCGCCCGCCCGCGGCCTCGACAAGCAAGCGCCGCGAACTCAGTGCCTCCTCTTCAGCCGCCATCCCCGCGCCTGCGAAGAGCGCCAGCGTCTCATCCTGCAGCCGCCCTTTTGAAATCGCAATCGTGAGCATGTTTCTACAAGTGATGAGTGATGCGTAATGAGTGATGAGTAAAAAGCTTCTTCACTCATCACTCATTACGCATCACTCATCACTGGATTTTCACCTTGCTCTTCCGCGCCCGCAATTCCTGCGCCCGGCGGAAGGCTTGAACGAAATCTCCATCGAGAGCGACGGCTTGGGAAAGATCCGTCGCCCGCCACTGACCGGCGCCGTCACGCCGGGAGAGGGCGCCGACCAGCCCGTCTAAGGCGAACGAGAAGCCGACGGCCGGCTCAGCGGCCCCGAAGTTGGCAATCAAATGGTCGTAACGCCCGCCACCGCCGATCTCCGTGCCCCAGTCCGGCACATAGACCTTGAAGGTCAGGCCCGTGTAGTACTCCAATCCGCCGGCATCGCCCAGGTCGATGTCGAAGTGCTCGGCCAGACCGAGCGCCGTCAGGGTGGCGTAGATCTCTTCCAGTTTGTCGATGGCCGCGAGAGACCTCTCGTTGATCAGGACCTCACGCGCCTGAGCGATGGCCTCGGCCTTGCCCGCAATCTGGGTCAAACGGCAGAAGGCAATGCGCCGCGCCTCCTCCACCTTCGGCGCCCGCTCGCGGAGGAATTCATCGAGCGTGTAACTACTCCGCCGATCGATCAACTCGCGCAGCCGGGCACGGTCCGTCGCGCTCAAATCCAGCGCCGCCGCCACGCCGTTGAAGAAGTCCACGTGCGAGAGTGTAACGCGATAGTCCGCGATGCCGAGCGTCGTGAGCGCTTCAGCCGCGACGAGCAGAATCTCGATGTCGGCCGTAGCGCCTGCCTGGCCGATGTGCTCCAGGCCGAGTTGATGGAATTCGCGGGCCGCCCGCTCGGTCGGCTCGTCGTAGCGGAAGACCTCGCCCGAATAACAGAGCCTGACCGGGCGGGCGCGGTGAATGAAGCGCGTCGCCACCGTGCGCGCCACGAGTGAAGTCAACTCAGGCCTCAAGGCGAGCAACGCCCCGTCGCGGTCAACGAAGCGGTAAGTCTTCTCCGCCCGCTCCGCCCCCATCCCACGGGCGAACAGGTCATGGTAGTCGAACATCGGCAGGATGATCTCGTCGTAGGACCAGCCGGCGAAGACCTCCATCACCTGGCGTTCGACGTAACGACGCAGCCGCGCTTCGTCATCGAAGAAGTATTGAACGCCGGCCGGGATTTTGGTGAGTGATGACATAACCGAAATGAAACCGGCACTCAGGGTCTCAGCGGCTCACGCAACCCACGACGCACGGCTTCATGTAACGCCTGCGACTTCCGCAACAAGCCGCGTTCGTAGATACCCATCAACTGGTCGAGTTGTTCCAGTCCTTCGCCATCAATCGTGCCCTCACAATTCTGCTCTAGCAGGCGACTGAATTCTTCCTGTTGCTCAGGCGTGAAGCTGAGTTCGGTCAAAGCGAGGACTTCATCATCTGATAGCTGCTTGACCGGCAACTCGGTGATGACCGAATCGAGCCAATCCGACAACACTTCTTCGATGCGCTGATGCGTTTGCGCGGCAACGTGTGCTGCGTGTTGCACGACTTGGTCCGAGACCTGAATTGTGATTTGCTCGCTCATCGCCTTACCTCATCGTCGAGAAATTATCATGCGCTTACCGGGATTTCGGCGAGTGAAGACATGATTAGTCGCCACTGGCTTAGAGCAATTGCAAGAATTCTTCCACGGTTAAACCGGCGTGGCGAATCAGCGCCCGCAGTGTTCCGACAGATAACTCCTTGTGTTGAGGGATCGACAGGTTCACCCGAACACCAGGCTTGACCATGATCAAGTGGCTTCCCACCTGCCCGATTGGCTGCCAGCCAGCCTTTTCGAAGGCTTTGACAGCCTCCTTACCTGAGATATTGCCCAGTCTGCTCATGTTGGTTACACCGCGACGACAATCGGTTGTTGCCCTGGTTGTTGCGGCAGTGCCGAAACCGCCTTTTGGTCTTCGGCCCACAGCCAAGCAGTAATGGCTTCTTTGATGTTGTCCAGCGCTTCCTTCTCGTCTTTGCCTTGGGAGACGCAGCCTGGCAGTGCCGGGCATTCAGCCACGATCCAACCGTCTTCAGCTTGCTCAAGGGTGACATGAAAAATCACTTTCTTCCTCCAGATCAACTCCGCGGATGGTGTCCTAACGGTTGCGCTCGGCCGCGTGCGGAGCGCGCCGCCTGTAACGCGGTTAGGTGCCTGAGCCTGGTTTCGCTATCAATCTCGCTGGTTCGCCCGGCCCGAAAATTTGAGCCTTGCAAATAGGGCAATTGTAAACCCAACCTCGAGGTTCTTTGCCACCTCGCTGAAGGATAGATTTCTGCTTATTTTCATAGCAATGAGTACAAAGCCAATGGTACGGCTGGGTGCTAAGTTGGTCTTGATTGATCGCGTATACGAAAGTACCGGGAATAATTTCTGTAAGGCTGTACTTTTGTGCTTCAGCTTCCCAATTCTTTGCGGCAATCAGTTGTTGTTTAAGTTGACTATTCTCTGCCAGCAAATCTTGATTTTGCGCTTGGATGCTCATTACCGTAGACTGGAGCGTAATGAGAGCAGCTTGTAAATCTATCGCTTTTTGCGTGACAGCAGAGTCAACTTTAGATTTGAGAACGAGCGTTGCTAGGTCGCTCACTATTTTGATAGAGGAAAGTGCTGTTGTGATTTCTGTATACATAGTTACCTCAATTTCAGACACCTAACGCCCGGCATCAGCCGCGCGCCAAGAAATATATCTATTCAAGGGAATCGCGGTGGCGTGCCGGCTGCATACCGATTGTTAGGCCGCTTCCCGATCGTAACAGGAAGTTCTCCATTATTCACTCTCCCAGGTGTTCCAGAACCTCCTGTGAGAAGGCTGCCTTGCCTGTGAATTCGACTCGGACGCTTCCGTTTTTCCGCCTTGTATACCGGTAGAAATAATCGCCATGTGGGCAATCCGCGCATGGCGGCGAGCAGTAGATGCGCTCCACCTGGATCCAACGTGAACTCTTCGGATCACCATTTATCCGGAGAACCTGCACTCGACTCAGGTCTTCGGGATGCTCTATCGCAATGTCGATTTCGCGTCGTGGACCTTGGTCGAGTTTTGTAACGAGCTGATCAATGTAGTCACGTAATCGCCGCAAGTCACGGAGCGACATCGCGGCGAGCTTACGCCGTTGAATTCTCATGTCTGTCGAGGCTACCTAACTCATCATTCGACCGCTATTGTCTACTGCCACCTCTAAAGCCCGCGCTCGCACGCCGCACCCAGCCAACCGCGCCCTTATCAGAGCAGCGATCTTTGCGCAATTCTCAGTCGCAAACGCAATCATCGTTGAGCCCGCGCCGCTAACCGCCACCCCGAGCAAGCCAGGATGCCGATGCGCCTCATCATTGAGTTGCAGCACTTCACTCAACCCCGGCGTGAGCGGCACACGGTAAGGCTGGTGCAAGCGGTCGCGCAAGGCTTCGTTGAGCAGATCAAACCGCCGCTCCGAAATCGCCGCTTGCAGCAACGCCGCCCGCTGAACGTTGAAGACCGCATCCTCTCGCGACACGCTCTGCGGCAAGACGGCCCGCATCTTGGCCGTCTCCAGCTCCAATTCCGGGATCACCACTACCATCTTGACCTGCTCCGGCCATTCACGCTTGACGGTGATCAGCGAGCGCTCGTGATCTTTTCGCTCCACCACGCACGCCACCACCAAACCGCCGAGCCGGCTGGGCGCCAGGTTATCACCGTGATCCTCGAAACGCAGCGCGTAGCTGAAGAACTCTTCCTCGCTCAACCGCTCGCCCGTGAGGGCCTCGTAGACCGAGATGCCGGCGATGATCGCCGAGCTGCTGCTGCCCAGGCCGCGGGCGAGCGGGATTTGATTATCGACGAGCAGTCGCGCGCCGCCAACTCGCTGCCCGCGCTGTTCGGCGACAAAGCGTGCGACCCGCACGATCAGGTTCGACTCGTCACGCGGCACCGTCTGCGCGCCTTCGCCTGTGGGAACAACCTCAAAGCCGCCCTCCCGCCCCTCGACCGTAACGCGGAGGTAGAGCGCGAGCGCGAGGCCGCAGGCGTCGAAGCTCGCCCCTAGATTCGACGTCGAGGCGGGAACGGTGATCTCAGTCCTTGGCATCATTGCGGATTGCAGATTGCGGATTGCGGATCGCGGATCGCCGAAAGAGAAATCACTCGCAATCCGCAATCTGCAATCCGCAATCGTCAGGCCCCGATGTATCTGGCATAAAGCGACCGCGCGACGGCCGGATCATCAGTGCCCTTGATAATGCTGCGCGCGTCGGGGAAGACGGTCAGCTCATACTCCCCGACGGTAAACTTCAAAAGGAAGCGGTTGTGGCTCACCTCCCCGACGCCGCGCAGTTGCCCGGCCAGCTCACTGAGGTCCATCTGCATCCTGGCCGCGGGCGAAATCTGCACCGCGTTACGCCCGCAAAGCGTGGTGACGAGTTGCCCGCTGCGCGCATTGAGAAAGTCATAGTGGCCTTGTCGGCAAGTGCGGCACTCGCCCTGCTCGCGCAACCCATCGAGCTTGAGGCGCGTGAAGCTGTTCTCCCACAGGTCGAACTGCATCAGCGCGCCGTGCAGTTGATTGAGCCTGCCGGTCAAGAGCTTCAGCGCCTCCGCCACCTGAAACGAAGCGACGGTGGCGATGACGGGGAGGATCACGCCGGCCGTATCGCAAGTCGGCGAGGTGCCGGGCGCCGGCATCTCCGGGAAGAGGCAACGCAGGCAGGGCGTCTCGCGCGGGCGGATCGTCATCTGCACGCCGTAGGAGCCGACAGCCGCGCCATAGACCCAAGGTTTGCCGAGTTTCACGGCCGCGTCGTTGAGCAGGAACCGCACCTCGAAGTTATCCGTGCCATCTAAGATGACATCCGCGTCGCCGATCAGATCCTCGACGTTCGTGTAATTGACGTCCTGCACCCGAGGCTCGACTTCGACCTCGGAGTTGATGCGGTTGATGCGGGCGGCGGCGGCGATGGCCTTAGGCAGGTGCTCGGCCACATCGCGCTCGTCGAACATGATCTGGCGTTGGAGGTTGGACTCTTCGATGAAGTCGCGGTCCACTAACCGCAGATGGCCGACGCCCGCCCGCGCGAGCATCTCCGCGTGCATCGCCCCGAGTGCGCCGCAACCGATGACGACGGCCCGGCTCTGCGCCAGCCGCTCCTGTCCTTCCCTGCCAATGCCGGCGAAAAGAATCTGCCGGGAATAGCGCTCGAAATTCATCATCAAACAGCGACGAGTGACGAGTGACAAGCGAGGACAAGTGATGGTGGGGAGAGTCTGATCACTAATCACTTGTCACTCGTCGCTCGCCACTGATCACTGTCATTATCGGATCGTCTGGATCAACATCTCGGTGCCGCGTTCAAGCTTGACCTTGTTGCTGCCCTGGATGATGACCGAGCCGGCGCCGACGCCAGCGCCAATCCCGGCGCCAATCGCCGCGCCCTTACCGCCGCCGGCAATGCCGCCGATGATGGCTCCCGCGACAGCGCCGCCGCCTGTGCGCTTGGCGGTCGTCGAGCCGCGTTTGCCGCTCTCGACATTACCCTCTTCATCAACCTTCTTGACCGAGTTCTCGCCATAGACACGGACGACTTGCGCCCTCAGCGGGGCGCTGCCGCCTTTGCGATAGCGAATGCGGTCGAAGGCGAAGTTGATCGAGGTCCGCCCTTTGAACTTGCCCGACTGCTGCACGCGCGCGATGTGACCTTCCAAGGTCGAGTCGGCATAGCTGTTCGGCGAGAGCACGGTCGCCGTGAAGCGGTCGCCGTTGCGCGCCTCTTTCGAATCGATGGTGTTCTCGAGGCGAATCTTCATCTCCGTGCCACGGGGCACCGCGGACGCAGTGCTCCTGACGGTACTGCGCCTGGTCTGAGCGAGGCAGCGGCCAGAGTCGAGCCCGACACCGCTAGCAGCGAGTAAAAGCGCGGCACCGAGCGTAAGTTTGGTTAAGCCCGAGCTACTTCTGAAAAGCGTCTTCATTGGTCCTCCTCTATGATACTGTTCTCGATCATCCCACCTAGCAGACAGGGGCGACTGCGCTAAATTGATAGTTGCGGGGTGTCTTCTCTGAAGCGGAAGCTTAGCAAATCCGCGAGGGAAAAGCCATTGAGGATAAATCAGCCCCGACGCGCGGGCTCGGGATGAGGCTTGCTCACCGTCAATGATTTACTAAATCGCGGGCCGTACCTATAATCGGCGAAGCTTTCACCGTAAGCTAAAAGAAAAACGATAGAGTTCAAGCGAGTGGCGTTCGGAGTACCGCCTTGAGGCCAATGACGTTGAATTAGCGATGTCCGACAAGCTGCCAGCTTGTCGCAGACTTCGTGAAGTGCCACTTGCGAGAACCCGCGACAAGCTGCCAGCTTGTCGGACAAACGCGTGCCAAACTCTTAATTCACCCATATGCTGAAAGACCTCTTTGCGCCGCGCAACTTTCTCAACTGGCTGCTGATCTTCGTGCCCGTGGCGGTCGTCCTCGAACTGACCCACCGGAGTGCGATCGCCATCTTTATTACTTCCGCGCTGGCCATCATTCCCCTGGCCGGCTGGATGGGGCGGGCCACGGAGCACCTCGCGGAAAAGTTGGGCGAAGGGATTGGCGGCCTGCTCAACGCCACTTTCGGCAACGCGGCCGAGCTGATCATCGCGCTTATGGCGCTGCGCGCGGGCCTCTTTGATGTCGTCAAAGCCTCGATCACCGGCTCGATCATCGGCAATGTCCTGCTCGTGCTCGGCTTCAGCATCTTCATCGGCGGCATCAAGTACCCGCGTCAGCGCTTCAACGCCACGGCGGCCATGCTTGGCTCAACGATGCTCGCGCTTTCGGCTATCGCCTTGGTCGTCCCGGCGATCTTTCACTTCCTGGTGCGCGACCACCCGAACGTCCGCGAACAGGACTTGAGCCTGGAGATCGCCATCGTCTTATTCATCACCTACGTGCTCAGCCTGATCTTCACCTTGCGCACCCACGCGCACCTCTATGTCGGGCAGACGGGCGATGACGAGGAGGAAGACGAGCGAGCGTGGAGCCGAAAACGCTCGGTCATCACGCTGCTGGTAGCAACTGTCCTGGTGGCGGTGATGAGCGAGTTCCTGGTGGGCGCGGTCGAAGCGGCCTCGCGCTCCTTCGGCCTGACCGAGGTCTTCGTCGGGGTGATCCTGGTCGCGATCATCGGCAACGCGGCCGAGCATTCGACGGCGGTGCTGATGGCGACGAAGAACAAGATGGACCTCGCGCTCAACATCGCCATCGGGTCGAGTATGCAGATTGCGCTCTTCGTCGCCCCGGTGCTGGTATTTACGAGCTACCTGGTCGCCTCCCGCCCGATGGATCTGCTCTTTACGACGCTGGAGGTCGTCGCAGTGGTGGTGTCGGTCGTGGTGGTGGCGCTGATTACGCAGGACGGGGAGTCGAACTGGATGGAAGGCGTGCTCCTGCTGGCCGTCTATACCATCCTCGGCCTGACCTTCTACTATCTCCCGACCGATTAAATGATCCTCGCGAGCGGCGCCTTGGCGGATCGTCAAGACTTACTTGTGGGTGGCGACTTCGCTCTTCTCCACGCCCGCCGGACTCCTCCCGCGGAGTGCTTGCCCCATGACCAGCTCTCTCCAAACCACGATCTCCATCGTCTCGGCCTGCGCCTCAAGCTCTTTGAGCAATGTGTCTCGCCGGATCAGGCGCTGACGCATCTCTTGTCCGATCGGCTCGATCCCGTGCCGCGCCTGGCCGGAGAGGAGGATTTCGTTGGTTTGTTCGACAAACTCCTCGACCATTCGCGCCCGCGCCTGGTTGGTCAGGATGTAGACGGCGTGGGCCAACTCGTGACCGAGCACCTCCGCATAGCGCTCTTCCCTGGTCAACGCCTCGAACGGGATAAACCCATCGGCCCGCGCGGTGCTCGGTCCGATATAAGCCTGGTCAATATTCGAGAGGTGCAGCCGAACGACGGCGACGTGCTTTTTCCCTTGCGGGTCAAACCGCTCCAGGCTGAAGCTCCCAGCCGTACACGTGGAGATGCGCCCCTGGTTGGGGATCTCGATGTAGATAATGTGGCCGCTGGTCTCGGCCCATTCCCAGAGGGCTTTGAGCGTCGGGTGTAGAAGCTGGCCATTGGCGTCCTCGGCAAAGATGAGTTGCTCAATCGCTTTCCAACGCTGAAGCCCCTTGGCCGAGAGGCGATCAGTCACGATGCCGGAAAGAGTGGCGCGGCGCGGGCGGCCCGAACTTTCGGTGTGGCGCTGGCTGATGTCCTGCGCTTCGGTACTTAACGAAATGGATGCGAACAGCACGAAGATGGCTGTTGCCAACAGTAGCTCACGGTGCGGCATGCGGCCTCCACGGGGGCATCCAATCAGGGGCTCCTTCGAACTTAAGAGCTGCGCCCTCGTGGGGGCTCCCGCGCAACCGACGTTGGGGCTATGAGGAGGCGCCGATTATAGCCGAGAGTTCCGGGGAAATGGTAGTGGGAAATCAAAATTCGTGGAGATTTTTTGCGGCACCCGGCCACTAACACGAAGAGCCCAGCGGTAACTCACCAACCGCTGGGCCCTGATTGCGAAGCTCACCTGCAGAACTCACTCCTGACCGGCATCTGATTCTGTCTGAGCATCCTCACTATGCTCACGACTATGCTCACGTCTGCCGACCAGCTCACCTGTGCGGTTATACGCGGCAGATGAAAGAAAGTTCCCGGATCTTCGCACATCCCGCGTGAGAGCGGCGGCCCCGCTCACACCTTCGGCGCCGCGCTGCTGCCGAGCCTGACTTGAAGCAGGCGCCGCCGTCCGCAACCAAAACATTCGACCTCCAGCTCGCCATCCTTTGCGCGGCGCGGTAGCCCCCAGTGGTGGCGATGAAAAAGGCGGAAGAGGAAAAAGCGCATCATGGAGCCATTACGCCGGCTAGCCCGAGAAGGTAGAGCCGCGGCAGTTACAGGGTGAGGACATTGGCCGCGGCCCCAAACGTGCAAATAGCAACCGCAGCAAGTGACGGGGCATCGTTGAGGCCCTGCCGCAGTCTTACCCAATACCTTTACCTAGAGCACAAACTGAATGGCACTATTCTCCCGACCTCATCTCAACTTTAATTTTTGATCCGATACGCCCTCTTCGCGCTTTGCCGCTGGCTCCAGACAACCGGTTGACATGGGCCAGACCATTAGTGATACTCAGAATCGCCATGAACTTAGATGAACGAAGAGGAACGGCTACGCGTGAGCGCCCAGGCAGCGGGCCGGCGGAAGGAGGTGGTGATTACCCCGCCTCCATCGAAGGGATGAGTGAGAAGTGGAGGTCTCTGCAACAAGGCGCGCCGCAGCCTGCGGGGCAGAGTTTCGTCAAGCAGCACTTCCTCCTCGTGGGCCTGGGCCTGGGCCTGCTGCTCATCTCGCTGATCACGGTGATCGGCGGATTCATCTTCCTCGTTTGGAACGCTCACTAGGCGCGAAGCCGATGAACAAGATCACGCTCGGACTCGAAGTCCTGCTCGCCGAGAAGACCGAGTTGCTCCGCGGGGCGCGCGTCGGCTTGATCTGCAACCCGACGACGGTTGACCATCATCTCCGCCACGCCGCCGACCTGTTCCGCGCCCACCCCGACATTAACCTGACCGCGCTCTTCGGGCCGCAGCACGGCATTCGCGGCGAGACACAGGATAATATGATCGAGTGGGAAGGCTTCACGGACCCGCGCACGGGCGTGCGGGCCTACTCGCTCTACGGCGAGGTGCGGAAGCCGACCGAAGCCATGCTGCGCGACGTTGATGTGCTCGTCTTCGACATCCAGGACGTGGGCACGCGCGTTTACACCTTCGTCTACACGATGGCCCTGGCGATGGGAGCGGCCCGCGAGCACGGCCAGCGCGTGGTGGTGCTGGATCGCCCCAACCCCATCGGCGGGCTGGCGGTCGAAGGCAACATCCTGGAGCGCGGCCACGAGTCTTTCGTCGGGATGTACCCGATGCCGATGCGGCACGGGATGACGGCGGCCGAGTTGGCCTTGATGTTCAATCAAGAGTTCGGCATCGGTTGCGAGCTGGAGGTCGTGACGATGCGCGGTTACTGGCGCGGGCTCTGGTTCGACGAGACGGATGCGCCGTGGGTCATCCCCTCGCCGAATATGCCGACACTCGACACGGCCACAGTCTACCCCGGCACCGTCTTGGTTGAGGGCACGATGATCAGCGAGGGCCGAGGCACGACCCGCCCCTTCGAGCTTAATGGGGCGCCCTATGTCGACGCCTACGAGTTAGCCGAGGAACTCAATCACCTCCAACTCCCCGGCGTTCACTTCCGGCCGCACAGCTTTCAACCGACATTTCAGAAGCATGCGGGCAGGCTCTGCCACGGCGTGCAGATTCACGTGCGTTCCCGGGAATCATTCAAGCCGGTCATCACTGGGGTCGCCTTGATCAAATCGATTCACGACCTCTACCCACATGACTTTTTGTGGAAAGACCCGCCCTATGAGTACGTCTATGACCGGCTGCCCTTTGACGTCATCGCCGGGACGACACGGCTCCGGGCGCAGATCGAGGGAGGCAGCTCGCTGGAAGAGATCGCCACCGAGTGGCGGGCAGGAGAAAACAGTTTTATTGAGCGGCGTAGCAAGTATTTGCTCTATTGAGGTGCTCGATTCTGACAGCGTTTTTCGGATGAGTGAAGAGCGGCCACATAGTCACGAATTCATTCGTTCGGTTGAGAGCCACGATTTCCAGGCGCAACGAATAAATTCGTGACTACGTGGGCGACAGGGGAGCCGAGAGATGAAGAGCCTTGAAGAATATCTGATCGAAGCCGAACATAACCACGGCCACATGTGTCCGGGGCAGGTGCTCGGCGTGCGGATGGCGATGGCGGGCTGCCGCGCGGTCGGCATTGAAGAGCCGAAGGTCGGCAAACGGCTGGTGGTCTTCGTCGAGATCGACCGTTGCGCGGCCGACGCCATCAACACTGTCACCGGCTGCCGCCTCGGCAAGCGCACGCTCAAATACCGCGACTTCGGCAAGCTCGCCGCCACCTTCCTCAATACTGAAACGAAAGAAGCCGTGCGAGTCATCGCGCTTGATTCCTCACGCGATTTGGCTCAGCAGCGCTTTCCTCAACTCCCCAAGAAGGAGCAACAACTCGCCGCCTACAAGACCCTACCCGATGACCACCTCTTCCGCTTCGAGCGGGTGCGCGTGCACCTGCCCGATGAGGACCGCCCGGGCCACCCCTTGAGCCGCGTCACCTGCGACGAGTGCGGCGAGGGCATCAACGACCGGCGCGAGGTCATCCGCGATGGACGCACCCTCTGCCGTGGCTGCCTCGGCGAGCGTTATTACGAAGTGATCTAATTTGTCCGTGGTCAGTTGTCCGTTGTTAATTGTTTATAGCCAGGAGTCAGCCGCAACTGACCACGGACTAATGACTAATTTCATTTTTCTTGACAGTTCTTGTCACCTGACTTAGGATAGCCCCGCTCGTTAGACGGCGTTCAAGCCCAGTCCAGCGACTCAAACCCGATCAAAGCACGCTTAAGCCCCTAGCGCTGTCGGAGAAGTAGTTGATGTCAGGCAAGCTAGGCGAGATCCTCATTCGGGAGAACATTCTTAGTCCGCAGCAACTCAAAGAAGCGCTCGAATACCAGCGCCTCAATGGCGGGCGACTCGGCTACAACCTGATCAAACTCGGCTTCGTCGCTGAGGAAGCACTGACGGCAGCGCTCAGTCGGCAATACGGTGTGCCGGCGGTCAATCTCGCATCCATCGACATTGACGAGAGTGTCGTGCGGCTCATCCCGCGTGAGGTGGCGCAGAGATATTGCGTGCTGCCGATCGCGCGCGTGGGCATGACGCTCACCTTGGCCATGTCCGACCCGACCAACGTCTACGCGATGGATGACATCAAGTTCGTCACCGGCTTCAACATCGAGCCGGTCGTGTCCTCCGAAGCCGCCGTCATGGCGGCCATCGAGCGCAGTTACGGGTCGGTGCGCGGGCTTGAATTGGCAACCCCGACTGAGTCGGCGGCGAGCGGGCAGAACGGCAAGATCGGGGCCAACGGGTTCGGCGGGGCAGAATTTGAGACGGAGTTTGCCGGAGAAAATCCGGACCTGGAGGTGATGGAGGAGCAGGAGGAGATCGATCTCGAATCGATCGAGCGCTCCTCAGAAGAGGCGCCGGTGGTGCGGCTGGTGAACGTGATCCTGGTGGAGTCACTCCGGCGCGGCGCCTCCGACATTCACATCGAGCCCTACGAGAAGGAGTTTCGCGTCCGCTTCCGCATCGACGGCGTGCTCTACAATATCATGAGCCCGCCGCTCAAGCTCAAGGACGCGCTCACCTCCCGCCTCAAGATCATGGCCAAGCTCGACATCTCCGAGAAGCGACTGCCCCAGGACGGCCGCATCAAGATCAAGGTCAAACTCGACGGCCGCTCGCGCGAACTGGACTTCCGCGTCTCCTCGCTGCCCACGCTCTTCGGCGAAAAGGTGGTGCTCCGGCTCCTGGACAAAGAGAAGCTGATGCTGGATATGACCAAGCTCGGTTTTGAGCCGGAGAGCCTGGAGAAATTCCAGCGCAACATCGCCCGGCCTTACGGCATGGTCCTGGTCACCGGCCCGACGGGATCGGGCAAGACCAACACGCTCTACTCGGCGCTGCAATCGCTGAACACGCCCGAGACGAACATCATGACGGCCGAGGACCCGGTCGAATTCAACCTGATGGGGATCAACCAGGTCCAGATCAAGGACCAGATCGGCTTGAATTTTGCGGCGGCCCTACGGTCCTTCCTGCGCCAGGACCCGAACATCATCCTTGTCGGCGAAATCCGCGACTTCGAGACGGCCGAGATTGCCATCAAGGCGGCGCTCACCGGCCACCTGGTGCTGTCGACCTTGCACACTAATGACGCGCCCTCGACGGTCTCGCGCTTGATGAACATGGGCATTGAGCCCTTCCTGGTTGCGACTTCCGTCAACCTGATCCAGGCCCAGCGGCTGATCCGCCGCGTCTGCAAGGAATGCAAGGAAGAGGTGGCGACGCCCGCCCAAGCCTTGATCGACCTTGGCGTCTCGCCCGAGGAGGCGAAGACGCTTAAGGCTTACCGTGGCCGCGGCTGCAACACGTGCAACGGGACGGGCTACAAGGGGCGCGTCGGCTTGTATGAAGTCATGGAGGTCACGGACGAGTTGCGCGAGTTGATTTTAGTCGGCGCCTCGGCCATCGAGCTGCGCAAGAAGTCCATCGAAGACGGGATGATCACCCTCCGCGGCAGCGGCTTGGCGAAGCTGCGCCAGGGGATCACGACGATTGAAGAGGTCTTGCGAGAGACCGTCAAGTAAGCACTTTGCCCCACGGAGATTTGAGATTCCAGATCTCAAATTCGAGATTTTCACCATATGTCCAATAGCAATCTGACTCTCTCAGAATTACTCAAGAAGATGACCGAGATGCGCGGCTCGGACTTGCACATCACGACGAGTTCGCCGCCGCAGATCCGTATCGACGGCCACCTCCGCCCGCTCGACTACGAGCCGCTGACGGCGGCTGACACCAAACAACTGGCCTACTCAGTTCTGACCGACGCGCAGAAGCACCGGTTTGAAGAAGACCTGGAGCTGGATTTCTCGTTCGGGATCAAGGGGCTCTCGCGCTTCCGCGCCAACCTCTTCAACCAGCGCGGTGCCGTCGGGGCAGTCTTCCGGGCCATCCCTTACGAGATCAAATCGTTTGATGCGCTCGGCCTGCCGCCGATCGTCTCCAAGCTCTGCGATAAGCCGCGCGGCCTGATCCTGGTCACCGGCCCGACGGGCTCGGGCAAGTCCACGACGCTCGCGGCCATGCTCGACAAGATCAACAACGAGCGGCACGAGCACATGCTGACGGTCGAGGACCCGATCGAGTTCCTGCACCAGCATAAGAAGTGTCTGGTCAATCAGCGCGAGGTCCACGCCGACACCCATTCCTTCGCCAACTCCCTGCGCGCCGCCCTGCGCCAGGACCCCGACATCGTGCTGATCGGCGAGTTGCGCGACCTGGAGACGATCGAGTCGGCCTTGCGCATCGCCGAGACCGGGCACCTGACTTTCGGCACGCTCCACACCAACTCCGCCTATTCCACGATCAACCGCATCATCGACGTCTTCCCCGCGCACCAGCAGTCGCAGATCCGCGCGCAACTGAGCCTCGTGCTCGAAGGCATCCTCTGCCAGTCGCTGCTGCCGAAGGCGGGCGGGCAGGGACGCGCGATGGCGATGGAGATTCTGGTGCCGAACGCGGCGATCCGGAATTTGATCCGTGAAGATAAGGTCCACCAAATCTACTCCATGATGCAGACCGGGCAGGAGAAGTACGGGATGCAGACCTTCAATCAGTCCTTAGCAACGCTCCACTTCCAGAAGCACATCACGCTCGAAGCCGCGCTCCAGCGGTCATCGAACCCCGACGAGCTGCAGGAACTCATTAACCGCGGCGCGGGCGTGGTCTCAAGCGGCCTGCCGCGACCCAACCCGGCAGCGCGCCCCTCACAGCCACCCGGGCGATTCGGGCGCTGAGCGTTCGCTCGTTTGCAGGAGCAACGTGGTAGTTCATTGATTTTCAGCCGGCGCACCTGGCAGCCCCAAAGAAGTGATGAGTGATGAGTGATGAGTGATGAGTAATAATACTTTTCC
>Ga0207646_10001954_pt1 | contig 24707 bp, 24 predicted proteins | sample KBSK5502metaG_FD_184343 | JGI IMG/M metagenome (GOLD analysis project Ga0207646, IMG submission 184343) | Corn, switchgrass and miscanthus rhizosphere microbial communities from Kellogg Biological Station, Michigan, USA - KBS K5-50-2 metaG... | ecosystem: Host-associated > Plants > Roots >...
GGAACACCAACGTTCAAGTAACGAGCAGACTGAGAAACCTCCCGCTGGGCGAGCGGGAAGGTCGAGAAGCCTGTGGAGAGAAGGTCGAGACCAAACCTGAATGGAAACCAGGGAAGGCGCGACTCGACGAAGCAGGAAACCCACCGGCGTTGGGGGTGGAATCCCCGGTCGCGGAGACCTGGGGAGGACGTCAACACCATGCCGATGTATTGTTTCAGTAGACGTGGGCCGTACCTCTTGCCTATCGCCAATAGGCCTGGCGGAGTCGTCTGGACACGCCTGGTGCTTCCCACTGGTTTCTAGGAGGGTAATCATGCCAACTCGTGCAGAGATTTTGGACACACTTGCGGCATCGCAGACGCAGGTCATGGCGTTTTTTCAAGGGCTGAGCCCGGAAGACCTGGAGCGCCCGGCAACGGCGAGTGAAGCTCCCGGAGAAGCTCCGTGGCGCGCCAAGGATCATTTTGCTCACCTGGTGCAAAACGAGCGCAACATCCAGCAAATGCTGCGCCGTACACTCGCCGGCGAGACTCGAGACGTTCAATTACGTCTTCAATACCCGGAGGGAATGCCGATGCCGGGCATTCTGGGCGATCTGAGCGCGCTGACCCCGGAGGAGGAGGAGCGGCTGGGGATGGCCATCGCCAGCGTCAATCAAGCCTGCGTGAACGCGCACTATGACGACAGTATGGAGATGAGGGCCTCGGATTTCCTGGCGGCGCGGCAGGAAACATTGGACCTCCTGCAACAGTTCACCGATGATCAGTTGGCCGCTCCGATGCCCACCGTCGTCGGTGACCAGGCCGCTGGCGACTTGTTTGCCGGGAGAGCGGGGCACGCGGCTGAGCACATTACCTCGATTGAGGAAGGATTTCGTCAGGGCGTGTGACACTCCCCACGGCTAAAGACGGGGCTTCTCGGCTCACGCCGGGCTATGTGCGGGGTGTCCGCCGAAGTATCTGCGCCCTTGGCGCAGATACTTCACCTGCAGGGGCGGGCAACAGCCTGGGAGCATGTCACCATGTTGACCGAGACTCAGGATATTCAGCGCCTACTGCGTCACGCGGGCCTGTGGCCCTACAGTGTGGGCAACAGTATATCCTGCGGGGCCCGGCTCCGCTCCCCGCATACGCGACACGTCTGCGAGGAATAGCTCTCAATGATGGTGATCGCGCCAGCGGTCTTGTAATCAAGTTGCTGAATGATCTTGCGGGTGCAGACGGTGCTCACCTGCTGAGCGAGAAATGCGACATTTTTCAGGCATTTCTTGGCGCATCTCTCAGATATCTTGGCGAATGAGTTGTGGGGTCTGACGAAAAAGGGAAGAGGAGTAGGAAAAAGAGGTTCTTGCGATGCCGCGCCATTTTATGCGAGAGAGCTGATGCGCTGAAAGTGCTTGGGAGCGTGGCAAGTTATCTGGAAAACGGTATTTTTTAACCGATAAATGACACTCAAGGCACATTATTCTGCTACCTTATAATTGATTGATACAACAGTTTGCGATGCATCACAGAGATCAAGGTATCAGTCAGGGTGAGGATCATCTCAAGCTGCTCGGCCTGCTTCTCAGGAGGCAGGTCTTCTTCTTGCCAGCGAGAACGCACGTACTGCTCTAAAGCGGCAAATTCGCTGCGTGCAAGCTGGCGCAGTTGGAAGCGAATCAGCCCTGAAAGTGCGATGGGAAGCCCCAGGTACTCAAGACGTTCATAAATTTGTAGCAACAAGATATCATCGCCGCTATATTTGATGCCATCTTCTGATTGCACGGGAAAGAGAAGCTCCTGGCGCGTCAATTCGTCAATCCACTCTCTGGATGCACCCGTTTGCTGCATCAAGGCTTCTTTAGACAGGCGTACTTCTTGAGCATTCGAGGTAAGAGGACGCAGAAAGCGCTGTTTAAGAGCCAGGTTCATTTGCACCTCACCATATTTGGCGCGGATTTCCAGCATTTGCTTGATGGTCTCCAGGGGAAGTTGCTGCTGCTCTCTCAGTTCTTTGATGATGTTCAGTACCAGCAGGTGCTCTTCCCCGTAATAAGCTATGCGCCCGCGCATGATGGGAGGGGGGAGCATGCCCTGCGTGTTGTAGAAACGAATCGTTCTACTTGGTACCCCGGAGCTATGTGCCAGTTCATCAATCGTATGCATCGAAATACCACCATTTCAGTGAGACTGTATCATATTTACTGTAACATTGATAAGGCCTTATCATGTTTACTATTGCGATATCTTGTGCCCATCAAACTGTACCATATGTATTGTAACATATTTGCTGTCATGTTGTAAGGATGAGTATATGCAAGGCGCTCTATGCTTGCGGGGGCAATCCTCGCCCCTACGGATGTTGATGAGCTTTGTGTTGGGTTGATGCGTATTGGTGGGCCTTTATGGTCGCTCGCCGTCCTTCCTAGATCCCGCCTCCGGGGGCAAGCAGCGATTGGATAGTTTCCAGCAATAAATCCTGGGGACAGGGTTTGGTGAGGTAGGAGTGAGCGCCCAATGCACGGGCACGTTGCTTATGCTTCTCTGAGGAACGAGAAGTGAGCATGACGATTTTGAGTTCGGGGAAGCGCTGCTGAACGCGAATGAAATTGAGCACACCATACCCATTCAGGTTAGGCATTTCTATGTCTAATAAAAGCAGGTCGGGGGATTCCTTTGAAAGCAGCTCCAGCGTTTGTATGCCATCGACTGCTTCCAGCACATCATAACCCTCCCGGCTGAGCGTCAGGCTGATAGAGCGCCGGATGTAGACGGAATCGTCCGCGATCAGTATTTTCTGGCGCAGGTTCGTGGTAAGCTGAGGAGGTGATGGCGCGCGATCGTTTAACGTACCAGTTTCTATGACCGCATTTCCATCGTGCTGTTGTGCTTGGTGCAGTTGGATGATTTGAGGTAAATTCACCACTAATAACACATTGCCGCCGCCATCGATTGCAGTGGCTGCAATTCCTGGACGACATAAATGGGCTGCAAGCGTTTTCATCACCAACTCTACCTCCCCTACTACTTCATCTACTTCTATCACGATTTGGGAGTCATCCAACTCGGGTATCAATATAGTCCGAAATGTTTTATCAGCAAGGTAATTCGCGGTAGAGAAGCCCAGCAACGTATTGAGGTGATACGCTGCGGGTGTACCAGTAAGGGGGGCATCTTGCGGGTATGCTTCGCCAGGTTCCTGTTTATGATAGTAGATGCGTTTTACTTGCGAGAATGGCACAACAATACCCTGACCCCCCGCCCGTACAAGCAAACCCTGGATGATACGCTGGGAACGCGGGAAACGCAGGCGCAAGGCCATACCATCCCTGGATCGCTCGTGTAAAGAAATTGAGCCATACAGGTGATGGACTGTTTCTCGTAACGCGGTTATTGCTCCAGGCGAGATGGGCAGCGAGAAGCCTATCTCTATAGTTACTTCGTTGCCTATAGCATGTGCATTAAGCCAGGCGCGCAATTTCCGCTCCTCGCCTTGCTCCTGGCTCTTAGAGAAAAACAAGCCTTCAGCAACAGTACTTTGCACGAGTTCCAACAAAGGATCCGCCAACGTCTCTAGAATATCCTGGTCAATCTCAATGGTTTCACCAGATAGCTCAGGCTGGACGCGCCCAATTTGATCTCCTGCTATTAGCTCGACGGACTGTTGAAGCTGTGTTACCAGGACGCTGAATGGAACTGAACGTAGTAAATGTGCATTGCTGCGCACGATGTTCGCCTGGTCCACCTGCTGTGTTACGATGGAATTGAGATGCTCAAAAGCCAGGCGCAGTTGAGAGGTGGCAGTGGCCACATCGGCGATAGCCTCAGTGAACGAATGCGCAAGTACATTCGCTTCTGTAAAACGATCTATTTCCATTTCGTTCCACAGCGCAGTCTCCTGCGCTGGCAATGGTTGAGCAGGTAATGTACTCTTAGATTGATGAGGATGCCCGGTGCGTTGAGCCGCCTCCTGCAAGATACGTGCAACCAGCGACGAGGGAGGACGCCCGGCATCAATGTTCATCGCACCAGATGCGGCATTCAAGGAAACGGACAGGGTAGATAGCAGCAGCTCTAAGCGGCGCAGGCGGGCCTGAGCGGCATGCAATTCATCGAGCGCCGTTTCGACTTCTTTCTGGGCATGCGCCAGTGGTGTATGCAGTTCTATCAATTTCTCGGCGTGTTGTTCGAGTCGATTGAGATGCTGTAGATTAACAGGGGCAGTATGCTGGGATACAGTGTGAAAGAGCGTGCTGGCAGTATCTCCAGGTAAGAGTTGCTCAGACGTACTTCCGGTGTGTATCTCAATATTGAGTACCCCGTACTCTTCTTCGAGTTCCAGAAGAGAATTAATGCTTTCGTACCCATGGCTAACTATACTCTGAAGAGTCGATTCCAGGGCTCCTACTGCATGCCCCAGGGCGATCAAACCTGTCAGATAAACGATTGCCCCGCCTTCCAGCAACCTGATGACAGTCTCCATGTGGCGAGCGATCTTAGACATCGAATCACAGCCAATAGCTGCCGCGGTTCCTGCCACTTTATGTGCGGTTCGTTTCAGAGCTAAAAAGGCAGGGGAATCTAAGCGTTCATCCTGCTCTAATTGCTGAAGAGCAAGGCGCATAGTCGCAATATCTTCACCGACTTCAGTAGTGAAGAGGACAAGCATCTCTTCATCAGAAGAAATATCTAAGCCAGCCGTGGCTTCTTGCGGGTGATTCGGGGGAATGCCTGGCCACAATGCTTCTTGGAGCATATCGGCTGCTGGCTCTTCTATTGCATGAAATGTTCGCAGTACTTCCAGGTCTTCAGGGGAGAGTTCATCCTGGTGAAAGGGCGAATTTGTATCATCCATTGTGGGCAGCCCTTTCTATCTGCTGTACTACCTCTCCGACCGGCTGAGCGAAGCTAGGACGCAGTCCGTTGCCGGTCGGAATAAGATCGAGTACTACACCGCTGAGCAATGCAGGAGCATCCAATACAGTTCTTCCAGCATATATCCCTCTCACCAAGTCTTCTTGAGTACTACCTTTCGAGCCTGCTGACGCGAAGCGTAGCACGGAGTGCGTTGCAGGCTCGCATTCCAAAGTAGTAGCTGGCATCATTTGTTCAAGCTGAACGGTGGTAGTTTGCCCAACACCAGGAACGAGTAAGCCAATCGTTAACTCTGCATGGCTTGCCACGAGCAGCATTGGATCGGGAGAGGAATTCCCTGTGCCGGAAAGATACAGGTCGAGATCAATCACTGCTATCGTCTCACCATGCCACGCTGCAATTCCGCACATCCAACCGGGGGTGCTGGGCAGCCGGGCGAAGCGATGAGGGGGAGGCACCACCTCGATAATAGCCCTCAGAGGAAGCAAGCAGTAACCCGAGCTTAGTTTGCATTCCAGGTATTGATCCTGGTCGTCTTGTTCGGGAAAAGAAATCCTGGAAGCCACGCTCGCGCGCTGGCGTGCGTAGTTCCAGAACTCTTCGTCACTCATTTGCTCAAGGCTATATGTCGATAAGCCGTCAAGAGGCAACATTACTGACCAATCGCGCGAGTACTCAGATGCTCGTGTACTACAGACATCACATCTTGCGTTCTAAATGGTTTGGTAATATAGTCCTTCGCGCCAGCAAGACGACCTTTGAGGCGATCAATTACCCCATCGCGTTTAGAAAGCATGACAATGGTAGTATTACCAAACTGTTGCTTTGTTTTCAAATGGCGGGCTACTTCATAGCCATCCATTTTGGGGAGGCCGATATCAAGTATTACCAGGTCAGGTACGGGGTGTCCGCGCTGGCTCAATGCACGTAATGCTTCAATACCATCGGGGTAACTCTCAGATAGGAAACCTTCGCGCTTGAGGGTGGTTTCCAGAATCTTCCGAACCGTGAGAGAGTCATCAATGATCATCACCAGTTTGCTCATAACTGTTGTCCTCTCCTCTTTATTACCCTACCTTACTACCTGCATCCTCACCTCTTCCGGGTACATCTGATCACATCATGCTCTACACGGTTAGAACAACTCTAAAGGCAGCTATGCTGTTATAAATAAACCTGATAAACCTGTAAACAGCCAGAAATAGAGCCAGGTCCCGGACCTGATTCGTGCAAAGCGGCTTCCGAAGAGCATGCAACATAGATGTAAGTCCAAAAATACTTATCCCCAGGCAATAGTAACATATGTTTGGGCTAAGTTCAACATTTCGGCATAAAAATGTAATTAAAAATTCGGTACCGGTCGAACAACGTAAAGAAAGATCGGCTTATGACCGGCTGCGAACCGTGACTGGCAGGGTAAAGGTAAAGGTGCTGCCCTGCTCAAGCACGCTTTCGGCTTTAATACGGCCCCCATGAGCTTCTACTACATGACGGGCAATCGCCAGGCCTAAACCGCTGCCTCCGCCCCCTGGACCGATAAAATCAGCCCTGGAGCGAGCCTGACTTACTTTGTAGAAACGCTCAAAGATGCGCGGCAAATCCTCTGGACGGATGCCGACGCCTGTATCACGCACAAAGAAGCTTTGGGTGTTTCCCTCCGGCTGTAATCGTGTTCCGATTACCACTACTCCCCCGGAAGATGTAAATTTGATAGCGTTGTGAACGAGATTGACCAGCACCCGCGCGATGTGTTTACTATCAGCGGCAACCTCGGTCTTGCCTTGCTCGATCTCGGTGCGCAGCACGACACGATGTCGTTGGGCTAGCGGCAGCATACGGGCCATAACTTCGCGCACCAATTGCTCCGCCTGTACCGGCTGGATAGTCATGGGAACCTGCCCCGATTCGATACGTGACAACTCAAGAATCTCCGCTACGAGCGCGGAGAGGTGCTGTACCTCGGTATCAATTTTCTCGACGAACGTTTGCGCTTGATCAGGGTCGGTATCAATAGTTTCTTCCAGGGTCTCTACCAATAAACGAATGGAGGTCAGTGGGGTACGCAGTTCATGCGAAATATTGGCAATAAAGTCGCGCCTTACACGCTCAAGGCGGCGTAATTCGGTCAGGTCTTCAATTACAAGAGCAAAATAACGTCCGGGGGCTGTACGCTGCTTTCCCTTGTTTGCATGGAGGGGTTCATGCTCTAGCGGCGTGACTGAGATTTTCCAAACGGTGCCCGAGTTGTCCCTGGGAGACTCGCCTTTAGCGGGAATTTCTTCCTGTATACTCTTCTTCACCAGCTCCAGAATTGTGATGTCCGGTATGAGTTGATCCAGCTTGAGATGATGCAACGCTTCTTTTGCTTCCAGCAGTTGGACGGCAGCTTGATTATAGTAGTGAACAGACAACGAATGATCGAGGACGATTATAGGCCAGGGCACGGCCTCAAGCAGCGACTGGAAGAACTGCTTATAGCCGGTGGAGACATGGTCAATCAACTCAATCACCTCGCTGAGCAGGTTTTGGGGAGTCGGCCAGGGTCGGTCCTGTTCCCTGCCGGCTTGCCCTTTGGAGCTGTCCCACCCCTACAGGGGCCTGTGTAAGCGTACCGGCGTAGGTTTGTGTGTTTTGAGGATGCAGACGGCCCATAAGATAGCTGTCGATATAGGAACCGCCGCGAAAAGCAGCGCAGCGTTTACGCCCCTCGATTTCAAAGTCGAAGCGTTTGAAGAGGTTGATGGCGCGTTCATTATCTATATAGACGATCAGTTCGAGCCGCAGTAGGTTTAGCCAGTTGTCTGCGAGGTCGATGACTGTGATCATCAACATTTTACCAATGCTCTGGCCCTGGTACAATTCGTGCACGGCAAGGATCAGCTCACCGATATGGCTCTCACCAGCCTTGCCGGCTTTAAGATTGATGGTACCGACCACTTTCCCGTCGATCTCGGCTACAAAGGCATGCACATGTTCGTCGGACACCCAGTTTTCAACAGTTTTACGCCAGGAGTCAATCGTCGTCGAGGGAAGCAGGGAGGTACTCCAGAGGACATTGGGCATATGCATGATTTCATACACATCGTCGGTGTCACTCAGGCGTAGCGGTCGAATAGTGATGCGCGTCTGGCTCATATGCTGATTTTCCCACTTAACACACCGAAAGGCCACCGACCGAAACTGGTGGCCCTAGCAATTATATCACAACAAGGCGATTCAGAAACGATGAATCATCCTACATTGTTAATACCTTGTGACGTCTCATACTTCTATCGTTAGTATGAAGCTGGGGGTAGAGACCGGGTAATGGTTTATCCACGAATATCCTTTCCCCTCCACTCCTCAACAAAGGCCCTGCCTATTTCCAAGCCATGCTCATAGCCTGCAACAAGCCCCTCGTCGGTCACATCGGTGAAATCAGCGCCCAGCTTTGCGGGGTCTATGGTGGGCCGGATGATATGGATCGGCACATCTTGCCACACAGGGGGAACTGGCTCACTCTGAAAAATATCCCGGTATAACACGCCAGGCTCGGTCGCAATAGCGATGACTTCGCGGTATCCATGCCGGGCCATTTCCACGGCTGGGCAGGCGCAGGTATAGCAACCATCAATAAAGGGACGACCTGCTATCCATGCCGGGATAGTCCAGGCGTGCAACATGCGCGTGGATGCATAGATAATCTCTTCAATATTTCCGGGAGTGAGCAGGTGCTCCTCATCGGAGGCTGCTGTATCGAACAGATCGGCTCGCAAGTGCCGATCTGGCCAGCTATGATCGCCGCGCGCAGCCTGTAGGAGTAGACGCCGGCCAAGCCGCCTGGCTCCATCCCCTTGCGTTTGTTCCGCGCCCTCGGGAGTAATCACGGCACTGGTAGCGATGAAAGAACGGGGCATGCCGGGTTGAAAGGGCGCGCTGCGCAGGATGTGAGCCGATGCTGCAATACTCTGGAGTACTGCCTCGCTCATGCCTTTCCCCGGCTGCTCAAGCGTGTGTAATGCGACGCGCCAGTATTTCAGGCCGATCGCATTGGCCTGCCCGATAGCAGCGGAGAGAGAGGGAAAGACGGATGAGGAAGCAGCAGCATAGGCAGCGGCGCGTATACCAGCTGTTTCGAGCGCACTCAGTACGCCATGCACGAAGACGCCCTTGAAGCCGCCTGCGGAACTGGCGATAGCGAGTGATTGGGAGGTATTTTCTGGCATTCAGTCTATCCAAACATCATTACATATACGGCACCCAATCCTCGGCAAGGGGAATTTCGGTTGGGCCTTTTTTTGACGAGGAAGTGCTCCCTGCCTGTTTAGAGGGTGAAACCGGCGAAGGAGTATCGCTGGGACGCAAACGCAGAAGAGCCTCGAGTTCGGACTGCTTGTAAAGACGCTGCCGTTTGATGCCCTGCTTGTAACTCTTGAGTATTCCCCTGCTCACGTAGGTATAGAGGGTTGACATCTTTACCCCAAGCAGGTAACTTGCTTCATCCCCATCCAGGTACCTTTCACCATCAAGCTCTATCATACGTATTTTGTCCTCTTTCGGAGTGCTCACTATCTAATCACAATGATAGAAAGTACAGGCGAATTTGTCAACATGTCTATCTTACCACGAAATCGATATAAATCAAGTAGTATCAAGTTAGATCAAAAACCATTGACTTTCGTATAAAATCATGGTAAAACTTTAACAGGAGGTGTCCTAGATCAGCAAAGAAGCTAATTGAAATGACTATGGAGACATCAGATGCACACCATTCCTGAGCCAGCAGAGCCTGAATATTTTCTTACGAGTTTTCCACGCGATGCTTTTCCCGCTTACGAATGGACAGAGCGGCCTGCGACGTTGCCCGGCGATGCCTGGACCACGGAGACAACCCATCGCGACGGCCAGCAGGGCGGGCTGCCGCTTTCAACTGAGCAGAGCTTGAAGATTTATGATATCCTCTGCCGCTTCACCGCCGATTCGAGGGCCATCAGACAGGCAGAGTTTTTTGTCTATCGTGCCTCGGACCGGGCTGCGCTCTCTGGCGCGCTTGAGCGTTATCACAGCGGCGCTCCCATCGAGCCGACAACCTGGATACGGGCAACGGCCAAAGATGCGGTGCTCATTCAGAGCCTGGGCGTTCGCGAGACGGGGATGCTGGCTTCGGCTTCGGACTACCACACGTTCCATAAGTTTAAGCCTGGAGGCAGAAACCAGGCCGCGCAAACCTACCTGGATGCCGTAAAAATGACGTTGGATGCAGGCATTCGTCCCCGGCTCCATCTGGAGGATGCCACGCGCGCTCCGATGGATTTTCTCCGCCCATTTATCCAGAACGTGCAGGAGATCAGCGAGCCCTATGGTCCTGAGCTGCGCCCGAAATTTCGCCTTTGCGATACGATGGGGCTCGGTCTGCCGTTCGAGGATGTCGCACTGCCGCGCAGCATTCCCCGCGTCTTCCAGGAGATGCGCAAGCTCGGCCTGCAATCCAGCGACCTGGAATTTCACCCGCACAACGATACCTGGCTTGTCGTCGCGAATTGCCTGGCGGCAGTTCGTTCTGGTTGCAGCGTCATCAACGGCACATCGCTGGGCAAAGGTGAGCGAACCGGCAATGCGCCGCTCGAAGCCGTCCTGCTGCACCTGATCGGCATGGGCTATTACCGCGAAAAGCAGCCGCACTACCCGGTTCTGAATGAGCTTGTAGATCTCTATGCCGAGATGAATGAGCCTGTTCCGCCCAAGTATCCGCTCTACGGCCGTGATGCGCACCGCACCAGAGCTGGCATCCACGCCGACGGCCTCAACAAATTCTGGTGGATGTATGCCCCCTTCAATGTTCCCGCCCTGCTTGACAGGCCGCTTGAGGTCTCACTCACCAAAGAGAGCGGCCTGGCCGGCCTGATTTTCCTGGTGCACCAGCATACAGGCCGTGAGCTGCCCAAAGACGACGCGCACCTGCAAAAGGCGTATGCCTGGCTTCTCCATGAATTTGATAATGGTCGTCAGACCAGCGTCGAGTGGGAAGAGATTGCGCCTCTACTCGACCTGGCTTAACGGTTCCCTCTTTCCACTTTTCCACTACTCTGGTAGAATAGATTATCGTTCTCTGTCTAGAAAGGCAGTGTCAAAATATGGCCGTAGACCCGCATCGCCTCTTTATGAGTGTGGAAGAATACCTGGAGCTTGACCGCAATAGCCTGGATGCACGCTATGAGTATATTGACGGTGTCGTAACCATGTTAGCTGGCGGCACCACCAATCATTCTCGAATCAGCGTCAATATGGTCAGCCTCCTCCAGGCAGCCTTACGAGGTAACCCTTGCGAGGTGTTCAACTCTGATCTGCGTGTCAGTATTTCCAGTACGCGCTATGTCCTTCCCGATGCTTCCGTCAGTTGTGATCCACACGACCTGGAAGGAGAGAATGATATCATTTATTCGCCACGTGTGATTGTTGAAGTGCTTTCCCCCTCGACTGAGGCGACCGACAGAGGAAAAAAGTTTCGCTACTACCAGAGTTGCCCTTCTATTCAGGAATATGTGCTCATCAGCACGCAAGAGCAGGCCGTCGATGTCTACCGGCGAGCAAGTGATAATCTCTGGACCCTCCATCCGTTCGGTCCAGGCGATGGGGTAGAACTAAAAAGTATCAATGTCAGCATTCCTCTCGAAGCGCTCTATGAGAATGTCACATTCCCATTGGGAGAAGAGCATGAACGATGACCACCACATCGCAGCAGAAGCCATGAGAATACCTTCCCCTCTCGACGCTCGCGCTCATCTCTGGTATAATAAAGCAAGTCAATTATAGAACACTCGTTTCATGCAGCAGGAGTAAATCATGAACGACCGCCTTGTCTCACCAAAGATGAGCGAAGAAGAGCAGGCCATCGAGGGCAGCCTACGACCTCGCAGGCTGTCTGAATATATTGGACAGGAGAAAATCAAGGGGAACTTGAGCATCCTTTTGGAGGCTGCACGGCGTCGTAACGAATCGGTCGATCATGTGCTGTTGTATGGACCGCCAGGACTGGGGAAAACCACTCTCTGCAATATCATCGCTGTCGAGATGGGTGTCAGTTTGAAGACTACTTCCGGCCCGGCGATTGAGCATGCAGGTGACCTGGCATCCATTCTCACCTCGCTGCAGGCAGGCGAGGTGCTCTTCATCGATGAAATACATCGCCTGGCGCGAGCAGTTGAGGAGCGCCTCTATTCAGCCATGGAGGACTTCGCGATTGATGTAGTGATCGGTAAAGGGCCTGGCGCCAGGTCGCTGCGTATCTCTTTGCCTCCTTTCACTATCGTAGGGGCTACTACGCGAGCCGGTTCAATGACAGCGCCACTGCGTGATCGCTTCGGAGCCATCTACCGCCTGGAATACTATGACCAGGAGGCGCTGAAGCAGATCTTGATCCGCTCGGCGCGCATTCTCAAAGTGCCGGCAGATGAGGGAGGTATCGAGGAAATTTCTGGCCGCGCTCGTGGCACGCCGCGCATCGTCAATCGCTTGCTCAAGCGCGTGCGTGACTATGCGCAGGTGAAGGCCGATGGCGTGATTACGCGCGAAATCGCTCAAGCGGCGCTGGACGCGTTGGAGATCGATCATATCGGCCTCGATCAGACCGACCGCAATCTGCTGCTGACGATCATCCAGAAGTTCGACGGCGGGCCGGTCGGGCTGGATACACTGGCAGCCAGCACCAGCGAAGATACGGAGACAATTGAGGATGTGTATGAGCCATACCTGCTGCAGCTTGGCTTCATTGCGCGTACACCACGAGGACGCATCGTTACACGCCTCGCCTACCAGCACCTGGGATTCCCTGCACCTGGCGGAGGAAATGGATTAGGACCGGGATTGTGGACGACACCACTGGCTTCAGAATAAGCGACTTTGATTACATTTTACCCCAGGCATTGATCGCCCAGACACCGATTGAACCACGCGATGCCTCGCGCCTCTTAGTGCTCAATCGAAGCAATGGGACGATTGAACACCGGCATTTCCGGGATATCGGGGCATATTTGCGCCCGGGCGACCTGCTGATTGCCAACCAGAGCCGCGTATTGCCGGCACGAATGCTGGGACGCCGGGCAGAGACAGGCGGCGCGGTAGAGGTGTTGCTGCTGGCAGAGCGTCCAGACCTGGGTCCCGACCACTGGGAAACACTGGTGCGTCCAGGCCGTCGCCTGCGTGAAGGGTCACGCATCGTGTTCGGAGATGAGAGCGGGATGAAGCAGGCGGTAACTCTCAGTGCAGAAATCCTGCAGCATACCGAGGCGGGAGGGCGTATCGTGCGTTTCTGGGTTGGGGACGCGGAATCTCCTGCGGCGTCCCAGGGGCAGGATGAATCGCGTCACCACATAAGCGTGCGAGAACTGATCGAGCAGTTGGGTCGCATGCCGCTTCCTCCTTATATCCACGAGACGCCGGCTGATCCAGAGCGCTACCAGACGGTTTATGCGCGTATCACAGGCTCAGCGGCAGCTCCAACTGCCGGGTTGCACTTTACACCGCACCTGCTCGAGCAATTACGCCGGCAAGGAGTGCGCATTGGTTTCGTAACCCTGCACGTGGGACTTGATACGTTCAGGCCCATTGAAAGCGAGGATATTCGCGAGCATAAGATGCACAGCGAAGCGATCGATCTGGATATTCCCACTGCCGAGTTGATTAATGAGACACGGCGCGCTGGCGGTCGCGTGGTTGCGGTCGGCACAACAGCGGTGCGCGTGCTGGAGAGCGTTGCCGGCTTTTACAAGGAGCGCAAGGAGCGCAAGGGGCGCATTGAGCCATATCATGGCGCTACGCGTCTGTTCATCACGCCCGGCTATCGCTTTCAGGCAGTAGACGCAATGATCACTAATTTCCACTTGCCCCGCTCAACGCTGCTGCTGCTTGTGAGCGCATTCGCCGGTAAGGCGCTGATTGAGAGAGCCTATCAAGAGGCCATACGCGAGCGCTACCGCTTTTATAGCTTCGGGGATGCGATGCTCATGCTGTAGCTCTTCTACTCATTGACAACATCTGCAAGTTGCCGCACAATATAGCACGTGTACTTTTTAACACCTGGGCTTAAGCGACACAAAACATAGAGGCGAGGAACGAATATGAACGTTTTTGAAGAGTTTGAGTGGAGAGGGTTGATTTATGATGCTTCAGAGGGATTGAGAGAGGCGCCGGCTGGTCAGAAAATTACGGGCTACATCGGATTTGATCCCACGGCACCGAGTCTGCATGTCGGCTCTCTGCTGCCCATTATGGGCCTGGTGCGGCTTCAGCAATATGGTCATACGCCAGTTGCGCTGGTAGGCGGTGGAACCGGTATGATCGGCGATCCCAGCGGCAAAACAGAGGAAAGGCAACTATTGTCGAAGGAACAGATCGAGTACAACCTGGAGGGCATCAGGGCGCAGCTCAGCCGCTTCCTGGATTTTGAAGCGAGGACAAACAAGGCCCTGCTGGTCAATAACGCTGACTGGCTGGTTTCCGTCAGCATGGTTGATTTTCTGCGCGACGTGGGTAAGCATTTCACCGTTAACTATATGCTGGCAAAAGAATCGGTGAAACGGCGCTATGAAGAGGGCATTTCTTTTACCGAATTCAGTTATATACTGCTGCAAGCCTACGATTTCCTGGTGCTGCATGATCGCTATGGTTGTACGCTGCAGATGGGAGGAAGCGACCAGTGGGGCAATATCGTCGCGGGCATTGAACTGATACGCAAGCTGCGTGGAACAAGATGCTACGCACTAGTCTCTCCACTGGTGACGACCTCTGCCGGCATCAAATTTGGCAAGACCGAGGCCGGGTCGGTCTGGCTTGATGCAAACCTCACCTCGCCGTACCGGTTCTACCAGTTCTGGTACAATACCGATGACCGCGACGTGGTGAAATATCTAAAGTTTTTTACCATGCTCAACCGGCAAGAAATTGCAGCGCTGGAAGCTTTAACCGCTAGCGCACCGGAAAAACGCGAGGCACAAAAGCGGCTCGCCGAAGAGGTGACACTCATGGTGCATGGCGAATATAACCTGCGCAAAGCCATTCAGGCATCCCAGGTGTTGTTTGGAGGCGAAATAGCCGATCTAAGCACCAGCGAGGTACTTGACATTTTCGCAGATGTGCCTTCCAGTGATATCCCCCGGGCCAGCTTTGCAGGGGATGGTATGCCTCTCGTGGACCTGGTTATAGCTTGCGGCTTTGCTCCGTCGAAGGGCGCAGCCCGGCGTTTGATTGAAGCTGGTGGCATCTATGTCAATAATCGCCGTGTTGCAGATGTGCAAGCGACCATCGATCTTTCTGCGTTGATCGAAGGGCAATATCTTGTGCTGCGCAAAGGTGCGCGAGAATACCATTTAGTGCGCGCTTTGTGAGAATAGCTCAAAAATGGAGCAGCTTGCATGATTTCTTCTGCCTTTTACTGTGATTCCTGCGGCGCAGCCAACCGGGCACAAGCGGTATTCTGTTTTGTCTGCGGCCAGCCTCTCCATAACCAGGGAGGAAATAAATCAGGTCTCACCACCGGGTTGCTTGTCTACAATCACCTGCTCAAGCAGCGCTATCGCATCATCAATCCCGTCGGCAAGGGCGGTTTTGGCGCTGTCTATAAAGCAGCCGATCTCCAGTTTGGCAACCGCCTCGTAGCCATCAAGGAGATGAGCCAGAGCAGCCTCAGTCCTCAAGAACTCGTCGAAGCCACCGAGGCTTTCAAACGCGAGGCACTACTGCTGGCTGGCCTGACGCACCCCAACCTCCCACGCATCTACGAGCAGTTTACCGATATGGGCCGCTGGTATCTCGTCATGGATTTCATCGACGGTGAAACCCTGGAAGAGCATCTTGACAAGCTGAAAGACGGAAAGCTGCCGGTTGAGAAAGTGCTTGAAATCGGCATCCAGCTTTGCAATGTGCTCGAATACCTGCACTTGCGCCAGCCGCCCATTATCTTCCGCGACCTCAAGCCGGCGAACGTTATGCTCACCGTCCACGGCCACGTCTACTTGATCGATTTCGGCATTGCCCGCCATTTCAAGCCAGGGCAGGCCAAAGATACAACCGCGCTCGGCTCGACGGGCTATGCCGCCCCGGAACAATACGGCAAGGCACAGACCACACCTCGGGCCGATATCTACGCTTTGGGAGTCACACTCCACCAGTTATTATCGGGTAAAGACCCATCGGATACGCCTTTTCAATTCGCCTCTCTGCAACTACTCAGCCACCCGGTGCTCGCCAGGCTTGAGAAATTGATCCTGCAGATGGTGCAAATGGATGCCAGCAAAAGACCCGCCAATATCGCAGTCATCAAACAAGAATTGCAAAGCATTGCCACGCAGCAGCTTATCGGCAAGACGAATCCCCTGCAAGCTGGCATCCCGCCTGCCTACCGGCCGCCCGCACTGCCAAGAATATCTAAGCAGGCAACGCTGCCAAAACCACAGAAAACCACGCGCCATATCTGTACCGGTCATACCAGCCGCGTCACAGCCGTGACCTGGTCGCCAGGGGGAACACAGATCGCTACCGCAAGCTATGATAAGACCGTGCGCGTGTGGGACGCTTCCCAGGGTTCCAGCATCATCACCTATCGCGGCCACTGGGATAGAGTGCAGGCCGTGGCCTGGTCGCCCGATAGCAGGCGTATCGCCTCGGCGGGCGACGATGGCACGGTGCAGGTCTGGGAGGCTGCAACAGGGCAACATGTCATGACTTATCGGGGCCATGCCAACGCGGTTTCTGCCCTGGCCTGGTCGCCCGATAGCAGGCGTATCGCCTCGGCAAGTGAAGATAAAACCGTTCAAGTATGGGATGTTCCCAGTGGAGTGCTGGCCTTTGCCTATCGCAGCCATACCGGTAAAGTGCTTGCCGTGGCCTGGTCGCCCGATGGCAGGCGTATCGCTTCCGGCAGCGAAGATAAAAGCGTGCACGTCTGGCCTCCATTCAAAGATAAGAGCAGCTTCTTTAGCGCGTTTCTACAGGCGCCGCGCGGCCAGTTTATCTATAAAGGCCATTCCGGCCGGGTTAACGGCCTGGGGTGGTCACCCAATGGACTGCGTGTCGCCTCGGTCGGCTCCGACAAAAGCTTGCAGGTGTGGGACTCTTCCACCGGCAGGAAATACATCATCTATCGCACTACTTCCTCCGGCCTGAATTCCGTCTCGTGGTCGCCCGATGGCCGCTATTTTGCCTCTGGCGGCAACGATAAGATGGTGCAGGTCTGGGATGCCATCACCCGGAGTAACGTTTTCACCTACCGTGGTCATACCGGCTACGTGACTTCCGTAGCCTGGTCCCCCGATGGCAAGCAGCTTGCCTCCGCCAGTGTCGATCACACTATGCAAGTGTGGCAAACGAGTTAATGGCGTTTACAACACAAACGTCATCAAATCCTGCCCCACCATAATCGTCCCTGCATATCCAGCTTTCTCAGCCAGTGCTTGCAGCAGTGGCGCATCAATCTCTCTATACAAATGCGAGCAAACAATCGTTTTTGCCTGCGTTGCTGCCGCAAGCTGCACGATCTCCTCATCTTCAATATGACCCGAGTCTATGATGGCGAGATCGACGTTGCTTAGAAAGGCTATCTCCGCCTGGTGGAAATACGAGTCGCCCGTCATAGCATATTGCCTGCCCTTCCATGAGAAGCGCAGCCCGTGATTGCCCGCTGGCGGCAGGCTGATAAAGTCGAAGTCATGCGGCCCTATGGAGAACCGTTCTTCGATCACTTCATGCACAACGATGCTGTAGGAGGGCTGCTGCAAGGCGTCCGCTCCAAAGATATTCTTAAATCCGTCGATCAGGCTTTGTATGCCAGGCGGTCCGTAGATATGCAAGTCGGTGGTGCGGGGATTGCGTCTCGACCAGGCGCCAGCGTGCAAAAAAGGCACCAGGTCCGAAACATGGTCTGGGTGAAAATGAGATATCACGATGTGCTCTAGCTCGTTGTGCTGCACACCAGCCTCCAGCAGCCGTTGCACTATGCCATGCCCGCAGTCGAACAGGATGGGCAAACCGTCCAATTGTATAAGTACGCTCGATGCCCGCCGCTCAGGTTCGACCTGGCACGTGCCGGTACCAAGAAAGGTGATACTGCTCATTCGCGAGATTTTTCCTGCCTTGCTCGAATAATTGTAAGCGACGATATCTCTTACTGCTTCGTCAATTATGCCGTCGGAAGCCGGGTGACCGCAAGGGTCAGTTTGACACTTCTTTATGTTGCATGCTACCATACTTTATACAAGATGTAATAGTGCAGAATGCGTATTTTTAGTATCACGAAGGCTGGCCTGCTAGCATGCTACTTTTTCATCGTCCTGGGGTAAAAAGGCAGGAATATGGTTCCTTCTACGCTCTACTGTATTAACTGCGGTGCAGCAAACCTGGCACAGGCAAAATTCTGTTTCGGCTGCGGTCAATCCCTGCAAACTTCTGTAGCGCCGCCGGGGGTCAGTTCGCTCACCGGACTGCTTGTCCACGACCATATACTCGACCAGCGCTATAGTATCATCAGCCAGGTTGGCAGGGGCGGTTTCGGCGCTGTTTATAAAGCTATCGATCTCAAATCTGGCAATCGACTCGTCGCTGTCAAGGAGATGAGCCAGAGCGGTCTCAGCCAGCAAGAACTCGTCGAGGCTACCAACGCCTTCACCCGCGAGGCCTTGCTGCTAGCCGGTTTGTCGCACCCCAACCTGCCGTGCATTTACGCGCAATTTACCGAAATGGGGCGCTGGTACCTGGTGATGGATTTTATCGAGGGCGAAACGCTGGAAGATTACCTGCGGAAGACGCCAGGAGGATATCTTCCACTTGCGGAAGCGCTCGAGATCGGCATTCAGCTCTCTACTGTGCTTGACTACCTGCATACGCGCCATCCTCCGATTATCTTTCGCGATCTCAAGCCTGCCAATGTCATGCGCGTACCCGCTGGGCATCTCTATCTCATCGACTTTGGCATCGCACGTCACTTCAAACCCGGACAGCCTACGGATACTATTGCGCTCGGCTCACCGGGCTATGCTGCCAGGGAACAGTACGCTAAGCTGCAGAGCCAGACCACCCCACGTTCGGATATCTATAGCCTGGGGGCCACTTTACACCAGTTGCTAACCGGGGATGATCCCTCTTCGATGCCTTTCCAGTTTGCGCGCATGCGCAGCCAGCCTGTCCCTGCTGCCATCGAATCGCTGATTATGCGGATGGTGGAGTTGGACGCGCATAAAAGGCCCACGAGTATAGCTCTCGTGAAGCAAGAGTTACAGCGCCTCGCTCACCAGCAAACGCTTTCGCCGGGGCCAATCAGCATGCCTGCCAGTCAACTCTTCCGACCGGTAACATCGCCGCTGCCGGTTGCTCCCGCACAGTATGTGAAAGCCTCGCCACGAACGGCCAGGACCCTCCGTACCTATCATGGTCATTCCAGGGAAGTCTATGCCCTGGACTGGTCACCCGATGGCAAGCTCATCGCCTCTGGAGGTAAAGATGAGACCGTGCAGGTCTGGGATGCCGCCAACGGCAGAAGATCCCTCACTTACTTTGGACATTCCCATTGGTTTGGTAATGGTCTGGTACAGGCTGTAATGTGGTCGCCTGATGGAAGCCATATTGCCTCGGGCTCCTGGGATAAGACCGTGCGCGTCTGGCATGCCAGTACAGGTAACACTGTCTCGACTTACCGCAGTTATTACGAACTTGTGGAGGCCGTAGCCTGGTCGCCCGACGGAAAATACATCGCTTCCGGCAACCGTAACGGCACCATTCACGTCTGGGACGTTTCCAACAGCAAAAATGTGCGCACCTTTCTCGGCCATTATTCTAAAGGCCTCAACGTTGATGTAGTCTCGGTAGCCTGGTCGCCTGATGGTAAACGTGTTGCCTCCGCTTCCTGGGACAGGACTGTACAGGTCTGGAATGCTCTTAAGCAGAGTAAGCGCAATGATTACCTGGTATTTCGCGGTCATGCAAATGAGGTGAATGCCCTGGCCTGGTCGCCCGATGGGACGCGCATCGCCTCTGGAGGCAGGGACAATCTCATCAAGGTGTGGGATTCTAGCAGCGGCGGGCTTATCTTGACCTACCGGGGCCATACTGCTTATGTAGTCTCGGCAGCCTGGTCGCCCGATGGGACGTGCATCGCCTCCGCTGGCGCCGATAAGAGTATACAGGTCTGGAATGCTGCTACCGGCAACCTTATCTGCACCTATAGCGGCCATTCTAACCGCGTAAATGCAGTAGCCTGGTCGCCCGATGGGACGCGCCTCGCCTCCGCGAGCAATGATTATACTGTGCAGGTGTGGCAGGTCCCGTAATCTCCTACATCCTCTCGATGATCGTGGCAATGCCCTGCCCAACGCCGATACACATCGTTGCCAGACCGTAGCGCCCGCCGCGCCGCTCCAGCTCATGCAGGAGGGTCACAACAAGCCGTGCGCCGCTGCAGCCGAGAGGGTGCCCCAGCGCAATAGCCCCGCCGTTAACGTTGAGTTTCTCCTCGTCAATCTCAAGTTCGCGCACACACTGCAAAACCTGGACGGCAAAGGCTTCGTTCAATTCGATCAAATCCATATCCTTGATACTGAGCCTGGCACGCTGCAAAACCTTGCGTGTCGCCGGAATGGGACCGAGGCCCATATATGCGGGATCAACGCCTGCCACAGCGGACGCCACAATGCGTGCTCGCGGGCGCAATCCTAGCTCCTGGGCACGGCTGGAAGCCATCAGTACCAGGGCTGCCGCGCCATCGTTGATGCCCGATGAGTTGCCAGCGGTCACGCTGCCATCTTTACGGAAGGCAGGCTTCAGCGCCGCGAGCTTTTCGAGCGATGTATCTGGACGAGGCTGCTCATCCAGGGCAGCGATGATCGCTTCACCTTTCTTTTGCGGAATGGCCACGGGCACTATTTCTGCTGCAAAACGACCGGCTTGTTGAGCAGCAACAGCACGCTGGTGACTGCGCAGCGCAAAGACATCCTGTTCCTCGCGGCTGATCTTCGTGCGCCCGGCAACATTTTCTGCTGTCTCGCCCATGTTGTAGGGGTAGTGCATGGCAGACAGGCGGGGATTGACGAAACGCCAGCCCAGCGTTGTATCTTGCAGGTTCATAGCGCGGCTAAAGGCGCTGTCAGCCTTGCCCAGTACAAAGGGCGCGCGTGTCATACTCTCCACGCCGCCAGCGACAAAAGTATCACCCGCACCGGTTTGAATGGCCTGTGCCGCGCTATTGACAGCTTGCAACCCTGAGCCGCAAAGACGATTGACGGTCTGACCGGCGACCTCTACCGGCAGGCCGGCCAGCAACAGCGCCATACGCGCCACGTTACGATTATCCTCGCCAGCCTGGTTTGCGCAGCCAAGGATGACATCTTCAACACTGCCTGCATCAACATTTGCTCGCCGCATTGCTTCGGCAATCGCCAGCGCGGCAAGATCATCCGGGCGCACATCCTTGAGGCTTCCGGCGTAGCGCCCGATAGGTGTTCGTACTGCCGAGAGGATAACCGCTTCTTCCATGCCCGCTTTTTCCTCCTTTTTCGCTGTCTCCGCTCGTTCCCCGAGCGTGCTCGTTCGGCTTCTTTCCTGCAATGAGCCAAATTACGTGTTCAGATACGTTCAGCTTTCTTCAGTCTGCTTCACGCGTGAAGCTGTCAAGTATGCTGTCAGATTTCGCCACCCTGTGAGGGGGCTCAACTGGCTCTCGAGGCTCCACAAACAGGTCATTTGGTCTGTAGCGTCTCCGCCTTCTCCGGCTCTCTCCCTGCGTTGCTTTGCGTCAGATGCAACACATGTGCATACAGGCATTATATCATCCTTATCGCTATGGATGCTGCTTCGATGAAGGCCTGCATCTTTGCTCAAGATAAGACGGCTCAGACCAGCATTGGATAGAGATGTGCTGCCTCACGGTAGTTTGGCAGGAATCCCCCCTTCGGCACCCCCTCCAAAAACTACATTTTTCCCTAAAAAATCGAGCGGCACCAGTCCTTCTGTAAGGACACTGTCGCCGCTTCTTACCTGCCTTCACGCATAGGGCGCGGTATACTCCCTCTTCAGATTTGTTCACATCTGTTCAGAAAAGTAAAGCAGATAAACTGTCAACAAACTGTCATTTCTCTCCCATCTCCTCCATGCGCTTGACATGTGCCATTACGGCCCTTTCGTAAGAGGTGGACGGGCCAGTCTGAAGCTCCCTGCGCTGCCCAGGGGACACTCGTACAACAATGGCCGTGATGTTGTCTGGACCACCGTTCTGGTTTGCCTGCTCTATCAGGTGATACACACTCTCCCGCGGCCCAAACCGCTGCACAATCTCTCGTAACTCCTCGTCGCTTACCTGGTTTGAGAGACCATCAGTGCAAAGAACCAGCAAATCGCCTTCCTGCACCTGTTCAGAGAACAGATCTACCTCGACGTCAGCTTTCTCCCCTAAACAACGATAGATCACATTCCTTTGTGGATGAGCACGAGCTGCCTCTTCCGTGAGGGAGCCTACGCGGACCTGCTCAGCTACCCAGGAGTGATCTTGCGATACTTGCTTGATGTGACCATCGCGAGCAATGTACGCACGGCTATCGCCAACATTCGCAATGTAGGCCATACCACCTTGTAGTACCGCCGCAACACATGTCGTCCCCATCCCATTCCATACATCGTTCTCTGTTGCTCGTTGATAGATCAAGGCGTTTGCTCGTTGAACCGCTTGCAGTAAGGAAGCGGCCACGTCTTCATCTTCGTTTCGGTAATACGTAGTGCTCATCGCGCTCACAGCCATCTCACTTGCGATATCTCCCGCTGCGCGACCTCCCAAACCATCAGCGACGACAAACAACGCGCCCTTCTTTGCCATCACCTGTGGATCTTCCGGGACAATGGAGATCATACTATCTTCATTGACGTGACGTTTACGACCAACATCTGTACACTGTGCCACATTGAGCAAGATTTGTTGAGCCATGGTAGTGCCTCCTTCTGCTGTGATGAGCCTATTTGAATGGTGTACAAAAAATGTTTAAGCCGAGTAAGGAGCATCCAGCCTTTCTGCGAACCTGGTCTTTCGAGAACACCCCATCTCACATGGTGTCTGGTATCGCGCACCATGAAGTCCTCCCCTCCTGTCTCTTTCACGTTCGGCAAGTGCAACGAGTTTCATCGAGCGCCGCGTCCTTGGTGAAACGGCCAGATGACCCCTGCTCTCGTGTGAGGGATGTCACGCTCGCTCGTTCCATCCCTTCAAGGTATGCACACCTGCTCAGATCTCCCTCCACACAGGGCAGAGAGGCGAGCAGAAGAGCAGATGGGTAGCCCGACGAAAGGTCCCCGCTTTGTTATGGCGCAGCCTCCTTGCGTGTGGAATCTGGGGTTTGCGGCTGGGAGGACCAGCAACTCGGAAGAGGAACGTAGCCATTCTGGGCTACAGGAGAGAGAAAAGAAGCTTTTTTATCCGCAACAACTTGTTCAGAAACAGGAAAAGCAGAACAATGGCTTCTGCGAAGCTTGCTGATCAGAAAGGGCCGGAACAAATGCGGGCAGAAACAAGAAAGTTGAGGTCTGTTCATCCTCCCCAAAACCCCGAAAATCGATGGCTGAGAAGCCTTTGACCTCTTCGATAGCCCATTTGTCCTGATTCCTCTTCCGAGTTGTGGTCCTCCCAGCAGCAAACCCCAGCTTGACGCGCTCCAAGCACACCTGGCACTGTTTGATGCGCAAGTAGGCGATGTATTGCGGCGATTGGTCGGAGTATTGGGGCGACTACCAGTGGTACCCACTGCCCGGAGGCAATCACCGCGCCTTCGGTGATGCATTGGCCGCGCTCGCGCTGATGCAACGCATGGCTGCATACGCAACAGGGATGCTTGAAACCGAACAGGAAGCGGAAACGGAGGACGACCTGGCGGAACTGCTGCCGGAAGAAGAAAGAGGAGTCACCATCAATGCCAGAGACGATTCACCCGGAAGATCTCCCTGCTATCATCGAGAAAAGGAAGCTCGATGAGCACGCGCATGCCTCGGTCATGGATAATGGTGTAATCGTTATCGGTTCGCAGACGGGCGGTATAGAAATCATATTGGACGCCAAACGAGCTTTCGCGCTGCTTGAGCTGCTCTACGATCATAATGAAAAAATTTACAGCCTTAGAAGCCGTTTCATTGCTTAACGTGTTTTTCCGTTCCGTTGCTCCCCACAGGCCTTAACTAGGAGGAACTTGTGCGTATGCCTGCACCACCTCAACCGACTGCGAGTTCACCTCTTCGACTGCTCTCGTGAGCAACTGCAGTGGTTGCCCTGCTGGGAGGATTGATTTGCCTGGTAGCGAAGTCATTCGCCACCAGGTAATGGGATGACCTCCGACAATACTATTCTGCTCCCCTCGGGAAACTGCTGTATCCCACTAAGCTCATTCACACGTGTACATGGATAAGATGGCTTAGCTTTCTGTGATAGCAGCAAGTCGAGTACATGACAGTCAGTACTAAAGGAGGTCTACACCGATGGTGATTACTTTTGGAAATCTGATCATCTGGTTAATTATTGCGGCGCTGGTAGGATTTGTTGGCGAACTGCTGGCCAGGAGGCGTACACCCTTTGGCATCGTGGGGGCCATGATTGTAGGCTTTATCGCCATTTTGCTAGTGGTAGGAGTCCTGCACTGGCACATTGCTGGTGAGCCGTACCTGAATGGTGTACCGCTGATCACGTCTATCCTCGCAGCGGCGGTGCTCGTTGCTCTGTGGAGCGCTTTTGCGTATCGCCGTACCTATGGCTACTATTCGCGCTACTACCGGCGTGGCAGCTATGTGCGCAGGCCTCGCCGGTACTGGTAGGTGATCTCATGCCCGTTTAAGACCGTTGAGGGATCATCTCGTCGCCAG